>ENA-OUUV01001272-OUUV01001272.1-human-gut-metagenome-genome-assembly--contig:-NODE-1272-length-12623-cov-3.846515_pt1 | contig 12623 bp, 18 predicted proteins | sample MGYA00237952_ERZ548838 | MGnify/ENA primary metagenome ERZ548838 (study PRJEB26490, sample SAMN05194705) | human gut metagenome | biome: terrestrial biome; feature: human-associated habitat; material... | reverse complement strand
CCTCTTCGTCGGCAGCGTCAGATGTGTATAAGAGACAGATATTATCTAGACTCTTAAAACTTATCTATTCAAGTTTTGTTTCTAACTTAACTTTTTCCTGCTTTAATTCTTTTATTTTTTTGCTATATTCATCACTATACTCCAAATATTCATCTTTTATTATCAAATTTTTTTAAAATCATTTTTTACCGAATCTCTTAACATTATATATTTATTTAATTTTCACTAGTTTCAATCTTTGCCTTTAAAATTTCCACATCATAGCATATTTTCTTTTGTTCAAGAATTAGAGTGATTTTTTCATCAATATACTTTCCTACTTCAATATAATTTCTTCCTAATCTTGATAAATCTTTTACAATAATACAATTTATTTTATTACCTTTAATATCTTTAGGCATTTTTTTGAAATCAGGTCGCTCAAACGTTGTTCCGGAATATCCATCATCTGTATAATAATTCACATTAACATTAAGATTGTTGTTTTTGCTATATTATTTAATTATATTTCTTTGATTACCAATACTGTTTGACTCAGATTTATTTCCATAACCAGAAGATAGTCTTAAATACACTGCAACATTCCATTTTTTCATATTGTTCCCTCCTTTTCTTTATTAATTCCATTTAATACTCTTTCATATTCATTCATCTTGATATCTAAACTTTACTGTTATATTACATCCTTCGTATACATATATCCAATCAATTCTTCAATAACATCTCTTGATATTTTTTTATTTTTTGTTTCTTCTAAAATGTTCTATTCAATATTCTTTGCATTTAACGTCATTTAAAGCATTTTCAATTTTTTTCATATTTCTCTATATCAGATTTACATTTTTCAATTTTCATTTTAAAAATCAAAAATTATATAGTAAAAAATAAAAAATGAACTACTTAAAATTTTTTTTAGTTCTCTTTTAAAAATTATTTTTTTATGAAAGGGTATCACCATGTTTTAGTTTAATACTTCATGATTATCATTACGTGTAAATATTATATTAAAGCCAGGTGATGCAAAGTATTATTTCATATCATCATATAAGAGATGAATTATAGCTAATTTTTTATCTTGATTAATTAAATCTAATATTGGAATCCAACCACTATAATTATAAAAAATTCATAGTATTATAAAATTGATAATTTGTAAACATAACTCATTTTTTTGCTTTATTTTGAAATTTATGATACGATGTGTATAGAAAGTAAGGTGGAATCTAAATGAATTTGTTTCAAGAAAAATTTGCTAAAAGTTACATAAGTTTGATGTCACAAGTAGATAGAAATGATTTAGAAGAGGTACTTAGGTTTTGCAGCTTATTTAAAACTGATGATATTGGATTATTCAATAAATTTACGAACTCATCTCAATCTTCAGAAGATCTTATAAACCTATATGCTGAAATATATGAGCTTGATACTCAAAAAGATATTGAAAAAATTATGTACATTTTTATCCAAAATGCAATTAATAATGGTGTATCATATCACTTGAGTAGTTCGGCTAATCGTTCTTCTATTTTTGCCAATGGACTTGTAGCCAATACAGAGGGAATAAAGACCGAAGAAAGGCTTGATTATGAAAAGTTAGAACGAATATGTACTCCTGAGCTATTTATAAAATTAGAGCCTTTTTACGGTGATATGAAAGAAGGGAGAATATATTATTCTAATATTCCAATTTTAGATGCAAGATATGGGGTGCCAGAATGGCTTCAGGAATTAAAAATTAATTCTAGATTTGTAGATTTTGGAAATGAACAAGTAGCTAAGAAAACTGTTGACGAAATATTACAAAAATATGAAAAAAAATATACTGATGCAACTAGAGATATCTATATATTACCGTATTTAGGACAAACATTTTCAAAAAGTGATATAGAAAAATTATTGGAGCAATTTTCTCCAAAGGATATAATAGAAATGTTATATTATAATCTTCTTAGTTCTGTTAACAAATATTGTACTCATAATGTACCGAATTCCAATATGATTTCTATTGATTTAGAAAATTTAAATTTACATTTTTTAGGAAAATCCGGAAAAATCGAAACAATTAGTCCTTATGTAGAGAATGACAGAAAAATTCTAGCAGAAAAATTACAAAGTGATATAAAACAGGATACAATTAAAAGTGGTTTTTCTTCAAAAGATACTAAAGAATATGGTATATATTCAGAAAAACCAAATTTTACAAAACAACAGACTAAATTTAGAAATAATGAACAACTAAACCAATCAAGTGTTCCTAAAGAACTTGATCTGTCTAAACCTATATACAAATTAAAATTAGAATTAGATGAAATTAAATTTTTTTACAATAAAATAACTGCAACTGGATATGTAGATGATAAGAGAGTTAAGACACTTAATGACATGATTAGTCTTGTTATAGAGCATGGTTATAATTTAAAAATTCTTGCTACAAGTCAAGAAGATTTAAGCACAATCACTTCAATTATAGACATATTAGAAAAAACACAAAGAAGAATAAAAAATGTTCCTCGTAAAATTAAATAAATAAGGAAAAATTAGTACACAATGGTGTTATGATAACTTTTAATATATCTTCTTCTAATTTCTTTAGAAACAGTATTCTGTTTACACCAATAGCAAAACCTACTTCAATAAAGATTTTTCCTTTATTAAATTGAATAAGTTTAAGATATAATCGTTTATAGACATAAGTTTAAATTTTTCAATATAATGTTCAATTACATTATATCAAACTTATGTCTTTTTTTTACCAAAAAAGAACCGACCATTTTTAATCAGTTCAAATATGTTTAATAAATTTTATTTAATTTTAAAATTAGTTCATCAATAGTTTCTTTATAGATACCTTGTATTAATTTATCATTTTTAAATTGTATTAAGGTATTTAAAATCATGTTAATTTCTATATTCTTAATAGATAGTTTTTTTCATTATAGTCACAATCCAATTAATTTTTTTATTTAATTTAATTATAATACAAACAATTAAAAATATTAAATATGTGAACTATATACCAGTTTTCCATAAGGTGGTATATACCAATTTACATTAGTTTTATTTTCATTATTCATTATTTTCACCAGCTTCTAACATTCCAATCTTAAAAACTTTTTTTATAAATTCTTTTGCATTACTATATTCATGTTCATCAAGTGTAGGATATTTTTTAAAAACTTCTTCAACCCATAAACTTCCATGACCATCAATTTCAGTAATAAAACGTTCTATTTCCCCACACTCTACTACAAAAATGTTACTATCATTCAAGAAATTTATAATTTGGTTATATTTTTGTACGCATTCCCCTGCAGGAAGACAAGATTTACCACAATTTTTCAATAACTTTAAATGGCTAATATTCTTTAATACTTGTCTAATTTTACTAGCTGTTTCATCAGACATATAAGGTTCATCAGTAATAAAATTAAGTATTTCTTCTTTAATTGCAGATTGCTTTTTTACTTAATTATCAGTTCCACTTTCAAACAAATTCAAAAAATCATTATGTATAGATGAAATTTGATTATATTTATTAGCTTCTATAGAATTTATCAAATCTTTTAATTTATCACGATTATTTATTAAATCTAAATCTGCAATAACTAAAAAATTAATTTTCAATTTATTTAATAACGGAATTATTATTTTAAATTGATCTTTACCACCAACTGCACAAAATAAAGTATTTTGATAACAATCATTATCTATTTTTTCCAATAATTCATTACTAAAAATAACTATAACTTGTTCTGTTTCTTCAAACATAATCTTTTAAACGCTATGTTTATAAACATTATCTATCAAATTTTCAAAAATCCTTATTAATAACATTTTATTATAATTAATAATTATCTTTCTCTGATGTAAAAAAATAAAACACACTTCATCACTGAAATGTGTCAATTATTATATAAATGTTATTTGCTTTTTCTATTTTTTTCAAACGATAAGACCGAATAAATATTTAGTAATAAATAATTTATTAATATAAATACTATATAATAAGTAAACTGAATATTAGGAATTACTAATCTGCGATTAAATAAATTACATCCCAATAATATAATAAATGTAAAAACCATATAAACTATCGGAAACATTATATTAACATTCAAATCTCTTTGTTTTTGTAAAATTTTTATAGTAAAAAGAATAACTAATACAATATTAATACCTTCTAACATAATACTAATAAATGTATTAGATACTAAATATTCTGTAATTTCTTCGCCTAAACCAAATATATTAATAAAAAGGTTTGGTATAAATATTAAACTTAAGGAAATAACAAATGAAATATAATATAAAATAATATAAATTGTATTTTTTTTCATTCTATCCCCTCCTTAGATAATTCTATAGCGTCTTTGATAAACTCTAATTCAGAATATTTACTTAAACTATAAGCTGTATTACTCATACTTGGTTCTATTGTCTTTCGCATTGCTATATCAGGAATTCTTATTTCATACTGAAAACGATATTTTTGAATTTCTCCTTCAAACAAAGCACTTGAATTTACAGCTTTTAAGCCCATTGTTTTTTGTTCTTCTGTTGGAATATTACATTTTACAAAAGTATCTTGAACATATGTCATAAAAGATTCATCTTCAAAATATTTATCTCGTAAATTCACTTTACCATTGTATGTTGTTTTTTCAAAATATGTAATTAACTTAGATATTTCATTTTGACATTCTCTACTCCCTATAGAATTCAAATCATCTTTATATTTTTTTATTTGCTCATCAAAATAAACTTTGTCATTATCACTTGTTACAATTTCCAAAACATTATTTGTATTAAAATAAGCATAAAACATCAAAACAACAATAACAACTGAATAAAACATTGAGATAATAAATATTCCATTTTTAACTTTATCTTTCACCCTATATCACCTTATAATTATTATAAAATATAAAGCATAAAATGTATATAAAATTTAATTATTTATTTACACCATATAATTACTTATAAAAAAATCAGATTATGCTATCTCTACCTATTAATCTTTTTAAATTATTTATTGTTGCCTCATGTAATTCATATCCTCTGTAACACATGCAATAATCTTTTAATATGAAAACATTATACTCTTGTTTAAATAAATCTAAAGCTGTTTTTTGAACACACGCATCTGTATCAAAACCACAAATATAAATTTCATCAATCTTATTATCTTTTATATAATTTTTAAATTCTTCATTTACTACTGTATATGTTCTTTTATTAAATACCCGCCATTTACCTGTCCCTATAGCCATTTTTTGTTGTTCTAACTTCATACAACCTCTATATTTTAATTTTTTATTTTTCATCATATAATTTACATTGTTCCTTTGTCCAAGCTGGACTACATATCATAGCCAATTTAAAATGCCCATTCCAAAAATAAATATCATTCTTATCAATATAAATAATATCTCCTTTGGCTAAATCTACTCTTTCGTCCTTACTTACAAATTGACCTTCTCCTTCTAAGACATAACAAATCTCATCACACTTTGTATTGGAACAAAATCCCTGTTCTGGATATCTTCCATTTATTGTATTTATACAAAAATCCATTTCTTTTTTTGCTAATTTAATTGAATACTCTAATACTTGACTCGTCTTAGCATAATTAAATTTTTGAGCTTCATTTTCTTTAACAACTTTCATCTTAAATCTTCACCTTTTTAATAATCCTTTTCACCACTTATTATTTTTTCATCTTCAAAATATCCATTAACTTTCTTAATTAAATTTTCTTTTTGAATATTAAATTGCTTTATCCTATGACCATTAGCGCCTGAAGGATGAGGAAAACCAAATAAGCACTGTTCTTCTTTTAAAATTCCATCATCAACCATAAATTTTAAAACTTCTTCTACACTTTTACCTAGAGGAACATAAAAGGCATTTGGTAATTTTCTTACTTCTTGATAAAAGTATTTTTGAACCATTTTAAATAAATCAATATCCTCTAATATTTTAGGAGAAGAACCAGTATAATTTTTCTTATTAATAAAAACTGGATAAGGAATAACTGAAGTCGTATGCAATAATTCATCATGATCTCCAAATAATTCCTGACAACTATCAATTTTCAATTTTTCATTTAATTTAATATCATCCAACATTTCAATTAAATTTTTTCGCATACTACCTGCAAAACGCGATACTCTTTTACATTCCTTTTTTATTTTTTCATAATCAGTATTTTTATTTAACAATTCATTAGCAACTTTATAAGCCATACAAGTTTGTGTAAAACCAGGAGTAATACCTACTATAAATATCTTCGCTTTTTCATTAACAATTTCATTATGAGGAGCATAGTATATTTCTATTTTGCCTTTTTTATAAAGTAAAAATTGATCATTTAAAATATTATCTTTCGAAAAATCAGTAAGATTCTTCATTTTATTAGCATACTTATTAAACATTTAATCCCTCATTCTATTTTTTGGGTAAAAGTCTTGAACTACTTCTATTATTTCTTGCTGAATCATATCACTATTAAATTCTTTCTCTTCTTATTATACTAAAGGTCAATTCCATAAAATACAAGTTTATTTAAATAAATTTATTAATAAAATGAGATTTCCTAAGAAATCTCAATGTTATAACGTTATTTTAACAACTACTCCATCTACCATAGCCGTACTTTTTAACCATTTTTGATAAGAAGCAATTGAGAAGCCAGCTGATAAAAAGACTTCTAAAGTATTTTTTCTTGTCATTTCAAAAGAATCATATAATTCAGAAATTTTATTTTTTTTTGCTTCTTCACATAATAACTTTAAAGCCGGTACAGCATAACCATGTCCTCTATACTTAGCCTCTATTAAAATACCACATTCGTATCTTTTATCATTTTTATTATACTGATAATTAACATAACCAATATATTCATTAATATCATTATCTTTAATATAAGCAAAATAATCACCATTATGTTTCCTTTTATTATACTTATTTAACCATTTATTTTTAGGAAAATTAATACATCCATTTTCCTTATTATACCCTTCGTAAGATACATTATATCCTGCATTATAACTCATTGATAATGGGTCAGAAAGAATCATTGCTTCATACCAATAATCAGTCACATTTGGACAATACAAACTTATTTTTTTCAATTTTTTTTGCACCTCCTTAGTCAATCAATATTTTCTACCCTACTATTACTGATTTTTTCCCAACTTGATTATAAATTGAAGTAATTCTACTTTCTGAATAGTATTTATATTTTGAAGACTCATTATGTGTCCACGGATCTTTTACTATCACTTGCTTTGTTATGCTATTATAACCTACAAGCAATATAACATGTAAATTAACCGGTACTTCTTTTCCTTCTACCCATACAGGATCATTTAATTCGCCACCTGTTACATATATTATAACAGGATTTCCTTTAGATAATTCTTGCTCCAATTGACTAAAAGAATAACCTGTCGAATTAGTTATTTTACTATTTCCTGTATAACTTCTACCGAATCTTGCTAGAGCATCTGGAGCTATCCAATGAGATTCAGTTTTTGGCTCTGTTCCATAAATATCTAAATAAAATCCTTCATGTGGATCATCACTTTTAGGTATTGCTGCCGCAACATCAGCTAAGGTCTTACCTTTTAAATAACCTTTATATTGCGAAGCCATCAACAAAGATGCCGCCTCACAACCATTATATATTCGCGCTTGATTTTGACTTACATAAGGTGTATTTAACACTACCCATGCATTTTTTATTTCTTCTTGTCTTTTTAAATAAGCTTCACGTTCTTCAATTTTCTTTAAAACATTATTAAGTTTAGTATTATAATTCTGTTTTAAATTTTCTTGCTTTAAAACACTAATTGTATTAATCGCATTTTCATATTGCTTTCTTGTGACATTTGTTTTAACTTTCGTCATTGCAGAGTTTAAAAATAATAAAGAAACTGCATTATAAGCATTCTCAATTTGTTCTTTTTGCATCTTTATATCTTCAATATCACTAGCATAAATTTCTTTCCATTCTTGTTTTAAATTATCATAACTCATTAAAAAATCATTAAAAGTATTTTCATCATAATTAGAAATTAAAATTTTATCTATATAAATTTCCTTATATAAATTATAAAAATTTCTATATTGTTTTATTTCATTTAATTCAATTGTTAAATTTTCTTTTTCTTTTGTATCTTCAACTAAATTAATTGTATTTTCTGTTCCAACTAGTTCTTCTTCTGTTATCCCAGCTTTAGGAATATTGTCTTGATATAACAATTTTACTTCCTTTTTAGCATTTGAAATCAACTTTGCTTTACGTTCTTTTTCTAATTGATTTTTTCTTATTATTTCTTCTTGTTTTAATCTTTGTTTTTCTTTTTCTTGATCTTCTGCATAATAATTATATCCTTGTAATACTACAAAACTAACTAAACCAATTACTGTTAAAATTTTTAAAACAAAAGATAGTCCAAAGTTTTTTTCTTTTTTACCATTGTTATTTTTTTTATCTTTACTACTACTCATTTACTAACATTCCCTTTTTTACATTTATTTTAGAACTAACTATCTTATCTACTAAAGTTTCTCCAGCTTTTGTATAATTAAGAATTACATTTTGACTAGCATCAAACATATATAAAGAATCCATATTTGAATTATTAATTGTCATTATTGTATTTATCTTTGGCGAATTATAAAACATTCCATATTCCATATATGTCGGAATTATAGTTTCTTTAGCATATCCAGCCATCTTAACATTCTTAAAATCAAATGAAGAAAGGTCTAAACTTTCTAACTCTAAACAATTAGCAAACATTCCCCTCATATCAGTAACTTTCGCTGTATTAAAGTTACTTAAATCTAAACTTAGTAAAGACTCACAATTAGCAAACATAAAAGACATATCTGTAACATTTTTTGTCTCAATATTATTTATTTTTATTTCTTTTAAATTACTTGCATATTTAAACATTGAGGACATATTTTTCAATTTTGTTGTATTTAAATGTTCTAAATCAAGATTTTCAATACTACTACATTCAAAAAACATTTTTTCAAACGATAAAACATTACTCGTATCTAAATTATCCATATTTATTTCCAATAAATTAATATCACTAGCAAATAAAGAAGACATATCTGTTACTTTACTAGTATTTAAATTACTTAAATCTACTTTTTTTAACATTGAACATGAATCAAACATATGTGCCATACTAACAACTTCTGAAGTATCCAAATAATTTAAATTTTTTATTTCTTCAAGATTAGTAAAATTAGCAAACAAATAAGAACTATCACTATTTGCTTGTATCTCCTCGCCAATTATATAAACAACTTTTCGACTATTTTCTTCAACCAAATAGGCCACAATACTATTATCTTTTTTAGTACTTATATCCCATTTTTCTTCGTATTTATCTTGATTATATTTTTTATCAAAGATTATTTTAGTGATTTCATTTTTATATTTCCAAAAATACTTATTGTAACTTTCCTTAACATTAACTATATAAGAACTACTATCATCTATCCCTTTTTCTTTATAAGAATAAGAATTATTTATATAAAGTCCTAAACCTACCAGTGCTATTAAAAAAAGCCCTATCTTAATCTTATTTTTCATACTACCACCTACTATTTAAATAAAGTATAACATAAAAAAAATAAAATATATTTTTTATATATAATTATTTATTTTAAATTGCTATATTTTTTTATTTATAACCATCTATAAAATTTATATTTTATTTTAATTTTTCTATAAGAAATGCAATAACATCACTATCAGATTTATTTTCTTTTATTTTTTCTTCTCTTGTTATATCACAAACATACTTATTTAAATCTTTATCAATTGATATTGAATCTAAAGGATAACCAGGTTTAATATTTGAAGAAACTTTATCAATCAAATAAAAGTCTTGATTACTCCAAGAATAAGTTGAAACTTCATTATTATTAATAACGGCCATTCCATACACCCAACGACTTACCAATTTACCATTTTTACCATATTGATGAGCTAATGAAGAATAATATTCTATCATTTCTTTGTCAGTAAGACGTTTCCCATTTACTCTTCTTACATACATTCCAGGTTGCTTATCTTCAGGAATTCCCTCTATAAACAAATTGTCATCCATTGCAAAAATTGGCATATTGATCTTATTTGCATAGGCTTTAGCTTTTAATATAGCATTTTCGATAGCATTATTACCATTTTCAACAACCTCAATTTTCTCTGAAATATCATTTACTGTTAACATTTTTATATCATTTTTTAATAATTCATCTCTAAATCTTTTTGCTTTACTTTCATTTTCTGTTGCAAATAATACTGTTTTTAACATATTTAACACTTCTTTACCAAATTTTAAAACATTTCCATTATAACATTTTTTCTATTGTAAACAATTATATTTTTAGATAAAAAAAATTAAATACGATCTATTTAATTTTTTATTTTACTATTCCAATTTTATTAAAAGGAAATAAAACTAAGTCAGTTGTACCTTTAATTTTATCTTTTGAAAAAGCTCCATAATAGCGACTATCTAATGAATCTTCACGATTATCTCCTAATACAAAGTATTCATTATCTTTTAATGTTACCTTTTTAAAATCACTCGTGACCCCACTACCATACTTGTCATCTTGCTTACGTCCATTAACATAAATGTTACCGTTCTCACAAGCAACAGTCTCCCCAGGTAATGCTATAACTCTCTTAATAATATCATCATGATTAGTTTTAACCACTACAATATCAAATCTTTCTATTTCTTTGTCATATTTTTTTAAAATCATAAATTCTTTACCTGTTAACGTTGGATACATACTACGTCCTTGAACCTTAATCGGTGTAACTAAATATGTTCTTATCAGAATTACTACTAATAATATTATCAGATAAGGAATTAATTCTTTTAAAGTCTTTACAAATTTATTTTCTTCCATATGTCTCACCTTCTATATTTTAACATATTATTAAATGGTTTATCATCTAATAAAATTTAATAGACAATTATTTGCTAATTTTTTTAATATTTAATATTTAATTTTTCAAACTTCTCAATTTTTTATGTTATAATTATGAGAGTAAAGGATGATAAAAATGAACAACGGCAATAATAATCAAAATAATTTTAATGATTCTTTTAATGATGATGCATTCAATGTTTTTAATCAAAATGCAGAAAATTTTCATAAACAACAAGAAGAGAAAAGAGCACTAGAAGAAAAGCTTCGTGAAGAACAACAACATCCTAAGAAAGTAGTTCAACCAGTAGCTCAAGAAAACACTACTACAACTAACGAAACTCCAACAACACCAAATAATAAAGGTAAAATTGATTTAAATGATTTAAGTACACTTCCTGCAACTCCTAAGAAAAAAGAAGAAAAAACACCAGAACAAAATGAAGCTACTAAAAAGAAACAAGAAATTTTACTGTTAGTTGTTTTAGTTGTTGTCTTAGGTGTATGCATTTTTTGGGCTTATAACGTTTTCTTCGTTGAACGTGCACAAGGTGTTAATGAAACAGAACAAGTCCTATTAGGCAAAAATGCGATAAAAAAAATCGAACCTAAATCTTATACATGTCAGGAAGATTTAACTAAAATAAATAACTATGCAATCCCCTTACAAGATAAATTAATTATTGGAACTTCTTCTTATAATACGACATATCAAACTGAAAATGATCTTATCTCTTATATTAATGAAGAAATCAAATTATCTTATAACAATATCTCTGATGATGAAAATATCGAATTACAAAATTATTGTTACCAATTTAATCAAATCGAAAATAATTATCAATTAAAATGTGAATATGAATACAATACATTACATTTGTACAATAATTATGAAGTAACTAGTTTACAATCAAACAAAATTAAAAGCAATAATTTTAATATTACTTTATCAGCTGATCGTAATACTGAAATAAATAGTTTATTAGAAACTGAAAAAGAAAATAATGCTACTTGTAATCAAAATATTATTGATTACAAATAAAAAGTACTTTCGAAATGTGAAAGTACTTTTTTAATAACCAAATTAATTTCTTTCTTTTACTTTGTATTCTTTTCTCATGCCTTTTAAGAAGTTTAGTTTTGCTCTTCTTACAACACCCTTCTTAACTACTGTAATTTTATCAATAGCAGGTGAATTAACAGGGAATACTCTTGTTACACCAATACCACTTGATTTCTTACGTACAGAGAAAGTCTCAGAAACACTACCACCTTTTTTGGCTACAACTAAGCCTTCAAAAGCTTGGATTCTTTCTTTCTTTCCTTCTTTTACCCATACGTCTACTCTTACAGTATCTCCAACACGGAATTCAGGAATATCTTTTTTTACATGCTTCGCATTAATTTTGTCAATTAAATTTGTCATAATATACTTCCTTTCTCAATCTATTTTACTTTACCGGAAAATCATAAATATCAAACTCAGCGGATTTTCTTCCTTGAAGCAATTACGATTATAACAAAAAAAAAGTATATTTACAAGCTAAAGATATACTTTTTAAAAAAATTATAAACTTCTACCTCTTCGTTGTTGTTCTTGCTTCTCTAAATATTGGGCCTTTTGTTTTATGGCGACCATTTTCATTCTA
>ENA-OUUV01001268-OUUV01001268.1-human-gut-metagenome-genome-assembly--contig:-NODE-1268-length-12667-cov-6.367666_pt1 | contig 12667 bp, 8 predicted proteins | sample MGYA00237952_ERZ548838 | MGnify/ENA primary metagenome ERZ548838 (study PRJEB26490, sample SAMN05194705) | human gut metagenome | biome: terrestrial biome; feature: human-associated habitat; material... | reverse complement strand
CGTGGCGGGCGGCGAACCCGTTAAGGCGCCCATGCCCGGCAACATTCTCGACGTGAAGGTCAAGGTTGGCGACACGGTCAAGGCGGGCACGGTGCTGTGCGTGCTGGAAGCCATGAAGATGGAAAACGAAATCCCCGCCCCCAAGGACGGCAAAGTGGCGCAGGTCGTTGTGACCAAGGGCGCGACGGTCGGCGCGGGCGACACGCTGGTCGTGCTGGCGTAATCCGACGTATCTACCGATCCCGAAGGAAAGTGAGCTGATATAATGGGAATCAATGTGGGCGAAACCCTCATGGGGCTCGTCACGACCTCGGGTATCTACCAGTATCTGACGAACCCGCTGGCGCTGATCATGGTCGCCATCGCTTGCGTACTGCTGTATCTCGCCATTGTCAAGCAATTTGAGCCGCTGCTGCTGCTGCCGATTGCCTTCGGTATGCTGCTGACCAACCTGCTGGGCAGCGACGTTTTCCACGAAGAACTCTTCGCCGGCGGCCATGCCAACTGGGCGCTGTTCGGCGGCGCGGTCATGATAGACGGCAAGGATTTTGTGGACTCTGTGGGCTACATGGTCAATGCCGCCGGTCAGATTCTGACCAGCAACAATGTCGTGCTGGGTCACTTCGTCAACGCCGTCACCATCGACGACCCGACGAGCCTTGTGCCTTTTGCTGACATCCTGGCGCAGTTTGCCGCCAACGGCAACGCGGCTTCCGTCATTCTGGAGGATGCCTTCCTGAAGAACGGCGCGGTCTACACCGCCACCGGCGCGATGCTGGCGACGGCGGGCAAGACGATTTCCGCGGGTCTGCTGGACTACCTGTACCTCGGCGTGAAGCTGGGCATCTATCCGTGCCTTATCTTCATGGGCGTTGGCGCGGGCACGGACTTCGGGCCGCTGATTTCTAACCCGAAGACGCTGCTGCTGGGCGCGGCGGCGCAGCTGGGCATTTTCATGACGTTCATCTTCGCGTATGCCGTGTTCGGCTTCTCCGCTGCGGAAGCGGGCGCCATCGGCATCATCGGCGGCGCGGACGGCCCGACGGCCATTTGGCTGACCGGCAAGCTCGCCCCGCACCTCCTTGGCCCGATCGCGGTCGCGGCGTACTCCTACATGGCGCTGGTGCCTGTCATTCAGCCGCCGATTATGCGCGCCCTGACCACCGAGAAGGAACGCAAAATCGTCATGGAGCAGCTCAAGCCTGCCACCAAGACGCAGAAGATTATCTTCCCCATCGTCGTTACCATTCTGGTTGCGCTGCTGCTGCCGTCCGCTGCTCCGCTGGTCGGCTGCCTGATGCTGGGCAACCTCGCGAAGGAATGCGGCGTGACCGAACGTCTGAACAAGACGATGCAGAACGAGCTGATGAATATCGTCACGATTTTCCTCGGCGTCACGGTCGGCGCAACGGCGACTGCTTCTACGTTCCTGACCCTGCGCACGATTGAAATCATCGCGATGGGCATCGTGGCGTTCGGTATGGGCACGGCGGGCGGCGTGCTGCTGGCGAAGCTGATGAACAAGCTCTCCGGCGGCAAGATCAACCCGCTGATCGGCTCTGCCGGCGTGTCCGCTGTCCCGATGGCGGCGCGTGTGTCCCAGAAGGAAGGTCAGAAGGCCAATCCCGCGAACTTCCTGCTGATGCACGCCATGGGTCCGAACGTTGCTGGCGTTATCGGCTCTGCCATCGCGGCTGGCGTGCTGCTCAGTATGTTCGGCTGATAATTGGCTGAATAAATCAGCAGTCAGATGGAAACGTATCCAACGTATCCGGTCAGGGGCAGGGGAGTGCTTCTCCGCCTCTGACCGAACTGAAGGAGGAAATTCGTCCTATGGCAAAGGTTCAAATTACGGATACCATCCTGCGCGACGGCCACCAGTCTCAGGCCGCGACCCGGATGCGTACCGATGAGATGCTGCCTGCCTGCGAAATGCTGGACAAGGTTGGCTACTACTCTCTGGAGTGCTGGGGCGGCGCGACCTACGACGCTTGCCTGCGCTTCCTGAACGAAGACCCGTGGGAGCGGCTGCGCAAGCTGCGCAAGGCGCTGCCCAACACCAAGCTGCAGATGCTGCTGCGCGGCCAGAACCTGCTGGGCTACCGTCCCTACGCGGACGACGTGGTGGATTTCTTTGTCAAGAAGGCCGTCGAGAACGGCATTGACATCATCCGCTGCTTCGACGCGCTGAACGACCTGCGCAACATGCAGACCGCCGTCAAGGCGACGAAGAAGTACGGCGGCACGGCGGAAATCGCCATGTCGTACACCGAATCCCCCGTGCACAACGAGGATTACTTCGTCAAACTCGCCGTGGACATCCAGAAGATGGGCGCAGACGTCATCTGCATCAAGGACATGGCGAACCTGCTGCTGCCCTACAAGGCGTACAGCCTCGTCAAGCGCCTGAAGAAGGAAACCGACCTGCCCATCGTCCTGCATACGCACAATACCACCGGCACGGGCGACATGGTGCTGCTCAAGGCCATTGAGGCGGGCGTGGACGTGGTGGATACCTGCCTGTCCCCGCTGGGCTCCGGCACGTCTCAGCCGGCGACCGAATCCCTCGTCGCGACCCTGAAGGGCACGGAATACGACACGGGCTTCGACCTCGACCTGCTGGCGCAGCTGGCGGCGCACTTCCGCACGGTGGCGGATCGCCTGACCAAGGATGGCTGGCGTGACCCGGCGCGCGTGCTGGGCGTGGACGTCAAGACCCTGCAGTATCAGGTGCCGGGCGGTATGCTGTCCAACCTGATTGGTCAGCTCAAGCAGGCGAACCAGATGGACAAGTACTATGACGTGCTGGCGGAAGTGCCGCGCGTGCGCAAGGACTTCGGCTATCCGCCGCTGGTCACGCCGACCTCCCAGATCGTGGGCACGCAGGCCGTGATGAACGTGCTGGGCGGCGAGCGCTACAAGATGGTGCCGAAGGAATCCAAGGACTTGCTGGCGGGCCACTACGGCCGTCTGCCGGGCAAGGTGAACGAGGACGTGCGCAAGAAGTGCATCGGCGACACGAAGGTCATCACCCATCGCTACGCCGACGACATTCCGCCGGAACTCGACAAGCTGCGTGAGGAAATGCGCGAATGGTATCAGTGCGAGGAAGACGTGCTGTCCTACGCCATGTTCCCGAAGGTTGCGCCGAAGTTCTTCGAGTATCGCGCTGCCCAGCAGCTGAAGGTGGATTCCACCATGCTGAACAAGGCTGACAAGACGATGCCTGTCTAAAATTGGCAGAGGGTCAGGGGTGAATCCGCACGGGTTTCCCCCTGACCTTGTTGTGTTTTCAGAGATTTCGCGTCTGCGGACGCGACAAGGGGGCAATGAAAACGGACGAAGTCCGCGGTCGCCCCCTTGACCCCTTCGGGCGACTTTGTTTCGTGTTTTTAGACAAAAAGCATCAAGTGTCAAGCTGTTCGCAGAAAATTTGCCAAAGTACATCTTGATTTTACCGCGCAAGTGGTGTATGATATAGATGCGGAGAATCGGGATTTTCCCTGAATCCGCAGTGTATTGTCCCACCAATTTAAAGAAAGAGGTAGGTTCTACATGGCAGAGCTGAATCTGAGCAAGTATGGCATTACCGGCACGACCGAGGTTGTGCACAATCCTTCTTACGATCTGCTGTTCGAAGAAGAGACCAAGTCCACCAACGAGGGCTATGAAAAGGGTCAGGTGTCCGAACTGGGCGCTGTGAACGTCATGACCGGCATTTATACCGGCCGCAGCCCCAAGGACAAGTATATCGTCATGGACGAGAACTCCAAGGACACCGTGTGGTGGACGAGCGAGGGCTACAAGAACGATAACCATCCGATGACCGAGTCCACATGGGCGTCTGTGAAGGATCTGGCGATTAAGGAGCTGTCTAATAAGAAGCTGTACGTCGTCGATGCCTTCTGCGGCGCGAACAAGGACACCCGCATGGCCGTCCGCTTCATCGTGGAAGTGGCGTGGCAGGCGCATTTCGTCAAGAACATGTTCATCCAGCCCTCTGAAGAAGAGCTGAAGAACTTCACCCCGGACTTCGTGGTTTACAACGCGTCCAAGGCGAAGGTCGAGAACTACAAGGAACTCGGTCTGAATTCTGAAACCTGCGTGGCGTTCAACATCACCAGCCGTGAGCAGGTTATCCTGAACACGTGGTACGGCGGCGAGATGAAGAAGGGTATGTTCTCCATGATGAACTACTACCTGCCGCTGAAGGGCATCGCGTCCATGCACTGCTCTGCCAACACCGATAAGGAAGGCAAGAACACTGCCATCTTCTTCGGTCTGTCCGGCACCGGCAAGACCACCCTGTCTACCGACCCCAAGCGTCTGCTGATCGGCGACGACGAGCACGGCTGGGACGACAACGGCGTGTTCAACTTTGAAGGCGGCTGCTACGCCAAGGTCATCAACCTCGACAAGGACTCTGAGCCGGACATCTACAACGCCATCACCCGTGATGCGCTGCTGGAGAACGTCACCCTCGACAAGGACGGCAAGATCGACTTCGCCGACAAGTCCGTGACCGAGAACACCCGCGTGTCCTACCCGATCAACCACATCAAGAACATCGTGCGCCCGGTGTCCGCCGCGCCCGCCGCGAAGAACGTCATCTTCCTGTCTGCTGATGCGTTCGGCGTGCTGCCGCCCGTGTCCATCCTGACGCCCGAACAGACCCAGTACTACTTCCTGTCCGGCTTCACCGCGAAGCTCGCCGGCACGGAACGCGGCATCACCGAGCCGACCCCCACCTTCTCTGCTTGCTTCGGTCAGGCGTTCCTCGAACTGCACCCGACCAAGTACGGCGAAGAGCTGGTCAAGAAGATGCAGGCGAACGGCGCGAAGGCGTACCTTGTCAACACCGGCTGGAACGGCACTGGCAAGCGCATCACCATCAAGGATACCCGCGGCATCATCGACGCGATTCTGTCCGGCGACATCCTGAAGGCGCCCACCAAGAAGATTCCGTACTTCGACTTTGAGGTTCCGACCGAACTGCCGGGCGTGGACTCCAAGATTCTCGACCCCCGCGACACCTACGCCGACGCTTCCGAATGGGAGAACAAGGCGAAGGATCTGGCGGCCCGCTTCGAGAAGAACTTCGTCAAGTACACCGGCAACGACGCTGGCAAGGCGCTGGTTGAAGCTGGCCCCCACGCGTAATTTGACGGTTGCGTAAATATTGAGCGGCTTGTTCTGAAAAGAGCAGGCCGCTCTTTTTCGTGGAATGAAAAAGGGGGACTTGCCGGGTGTGGCAAGTCCCTTAATCTGTATATCGCTTTGGATTTGTTGTTTCTCCGACAAGGTAGTCGATGCTGGTGTGATAGATGCGGGCAAGCTGGATGAGGATGGCGACGGGAATGTCCGACGTGCCGATTTCGTACTTGCTGTAACACGTCTGTGTGATGCCGAGCTTGGCGGCAATGGCGGATTGCTTCAAATCGTGGTCTTCGCGAAGGTCACGGATGCGCGGATAGGGGATATGCTCCCGCATGAGAATCACCTCGCGAATATTATAGGATAAGCGCAATTCGCTTATTGACAAATAAGCGGAAATAGCTTATAATTGTGTTGGGCATGTTAAATAAATGGGAGGAGAGGAAAATATATGGGGATTAGTATTTCAGGACTGAAAGTAGGTCATAAAGAATTTAAAGATGGATATGAACAGTTCGCAAACGGGCCTGATTCTGTGGGTGGCGTCGGGGTACAGTTTAGCTTTCGTAATGAAGGCGAAAAAACAATCAAATATGTGACGATAAGCTTTATTCCATATAATCAAGTTGGTGATGCTGTTTCTTCCAGTATTGGGGGACGATCTGAGTTCGGGATTATATGCACGGGTCCCATTGCACCCAATAAAAAGCAAAGCGGAAGGTGCGAGTGCATATGGTATAACTATTCTATTACGTCTGTTCGAGTTTCAAAGGCAGAAATTGAGTACATGGATGGAACGACAGAGGTAATAGACGGTACGAATATTCCGGTCGAGGAAGGTGGCGGCTGCTATGTTGCCACGGCAGTCTATGGCTCGTATGACTGCCCAGAAGTCTGGACGCTGCGCCGCTATCGCGACTATGAACTTGCTGAAACATGGCATGGTCGCCTGTTTATCAAGGCTTATTATGCAATCAGCCCAACAATTGTCAAGTGGTTTGGAGACACTGCATGGTTCAAGAAAATGTGGAAAGGAAAACTTGACCGAATGGTATCCAATCTACAACAGAAAGGGTTTGAAAACACACCTTACGAAGATAGAAAATGGTAACGTAAAAGGCGACGCACCCATCACGGATGCGCCGTCTTTTATAATCAAAATGGTTATTCCTCGTACTCCACCATACCCTGCGATTCCAAAAACATCTGCTGGGCATCGAGGTAGTCGTCCACCAGCGCGGCGAGCTTGACCGCCTGTTCGGGGTCGAGCGCGTTCTTTGCCGCCAGCGATTCGACGATGTACTCAATTGCTTCGTCATCCTCGTAGTACGCGTCGCCTGCGTAGCCGTCGTCGTCCAAAACGCCCACTTCGTGCATGTACGCCATGTCCGCGTCAATCATCTGCGGCACGAGCGCGGGAATGTCCTCCGCCAGCTCCGGGTGATCCGCCTTGCGGATGCAGCGGGTGATGAACGCGACCGCCGCATCCTTGTCGTAACCGTGCATCATGGATGGTAAACCTCCTGTTTATACGATTTTTAGCTAAGAATGAGCAAAGATGCGCCGCACATTTTTCGTTCTGGCTAACGGGAATGAAATGCAGCGTAGTGGCACTACGCTAAATGGAATGACCGGACGCCAGAGCGGAAAAGGTGCAAGCAGATTGCTCAGGCGAAGCTAAAAATCGTATTACGCCATTATAACCGCCTTGAACTGCGCCAGCGTGTCCTTGAAAACGCCCAGCGCACGGCGGATGGGTTCGGGGCTGCTCATGTCGATGCCCGCCAGCTTCAAAGCGTCAATCGGCGGCACGGCGCAGCCCGCGGACAGGAACTTGCGGTAGTCGCGGACGGCGCTTTCGCCTTCGGACAGAATCTTGTCGCTGAGCGAAACCGCCGCGCACAGCCCCGTCGCGTACACATAGACGTAGTAGGAGCGATAGAAGTGCGGGATGCGCATCCACTCGTTGGCGATGTCCTCATCCACCGTGCAGACAGCGCCGTAATACTTCTGGTTTAATTCGTAGTACGCCTTGGACAGGCTCTCACGGGTCAGCGGCTGCCCCTGCTCCGCCATCGTGTGGGCAATCAGTTCAAACTCCGCGAACATCGTCTGACGGAACACGGTCGTGCGGAACTGCTCCAGGAAGTGGTTCAGCAGGTACGCCAGCGCCTTCTTGTCGTCCGCGAACGTTTTGAGCAGGTGGCGCATCATCGTCGCCTCGTTGCAGGTGGACGCAACTTCCGCCACGAACAGGCTGTAATCGCTCTTGGGCGCGGGCTGGTTGGTGTTGGAGTAGAAGGAGTGCATGGAGTGCCCCAGCTCGTGCGCGATGGTGAACGTATCCGACAAATTGTCGTTGTGATTCAGCAGCACATAGGGGTGCACGTCGCGCAGGTTGCCGGAGGAGAACGCGCCGGAGGACTTGCCCTTGGAGGGGTACACGTCAATCCAGCCGCCGACGCGGGCTTCGCGCAGCTTGGCAAGATAGTCCTCGCCCATCGGCTTCAGGCCTTCCAGCACAAGGTCAAACGCCTTGTCGTAGCTCAGCTCCATGTGGAAATCCTTGACCATCGGCGTATAGAGGTCGTACATGTGCAATTCATCCAGCCCCATCAGCGCTTTGCGCAGCGCCAGATACTCATTCAGCACCGGAATCGCCGCGTGCACTTCGCTGATGAGGTTGTCGTAGACGCTCGTGGGGATTTCCAGCGGTTCCATGCGGGCATCGCGGGCGGTGGCGTAATGGCGGGCGCGCGCCTGGAACACGTCGTTCTGCACGCTGCCGTTGTACGTTGCGGCGATGGTGTTGCCGAAATTGCCGTAGGTGTTCATGATGCCGTCGAACGCCGATTTGCGTACGTCGCGGCTGTCAGAGCGGATGAACTGGGAATATGTGCCTTCAGTCAGCTCAGCAGTCGTGCCGTCGGGCATCTGCACGGGCGGGAAGGACATATCCACGTCGGTCAGCATCCCGAAGATGTGGTTCGGGGCTTGGGCGACCTGCCCCATCATGGCGAGCAGCTTCTCCTGCTCGGCGGGCAGCGTGTGCGGCTTCTGGCGAATCAGGTTGCGCAGGAACGCGTCATAATCCGCCATTGCCGGATCAGCGGCGATTTCCGCCAGCAGCGCATCATCCAGCGAGAGCAGCTCCGGCTCAAAGAAGGACATCGCGGTGGACAGCTGCACGCCCATCTGGGACGCGCGCGCACGAAGCCCCTGCGCAACCGGGTCGCCGTTGTCCGTTTCGCCGCGCAGGAACGCGTAGGAGAAAACGGGCTCAGCCTGCTGATTCAAGTCGAAATACTCGCGAATGGCCTGACGGGGATTCTCGGCGACTTTGCCCTCCCACGCGGCGAACTTCTTGCCGGACGCAAGCACATCCGCCAAAGCGGCCTCCCACGCGGCATCATCAGGGTAAATGTGTGACAAGTCCCATTTGTACTGCGCGGGGATTTCCTCACGCTTGCGGAGCTTTGCAGCCATTTTAAGACCTCTTTCTGCCGGAAAAAAACCGGCGTTTCCATTCCATTTCCTAGAGTGTGTTTCTAAATTCGCCCGGCAGCATTTTCGGCATCTTTTCATGCACTTCTGCGTCTTCAAACCTCGATTTACCGCCAGTAAACCTTCGGTTTTCATCCTTGAATTGCAAGAAAATCTGCTCGAAACTGCACCGGTCTCATTTTAGAAACACACTCTATTGTACACGCATTAGCGGAAAAAAGCAAGGCGTATCAGCGGTGCTTTTTCTCGTACGTCAGCGGGCGACAGGCGCTGGCGCGATCCGACCCGTTGGGGAAGAACGAAATCGCGCCGTCCAGCAGGGTGATTGCGCCCGTTGAGCCGCGCACAACCTGTTTTTCCAGCAGCAGGCGCAGCAGCTTTTCCGTCAGCATCGGTCCGCCGCCGCGCGTCAGGCAGTCCTTCCAGAGGGTGAAGTGGCAGCCGTCCGCCGCGCGGGAGCAGAAGAACGCCTGCGGGCTTTCCAGCACGCCGCCCTTCCGGCAGACCGGGCAGACGCAGCCGTCAATTTTCGTGCCGCGCGTGACAAACGACTGCGTGCGCTTCTTTCGCCGCCCATCATCCGGAAAGACCACGTCGGCGCGGTTATTCCGGGCGAAATTCACCAGAAACGTGGAGAATTTGCGGATGCTGTCCATGAACTTGTCCGCGTCCTGCTTGCCGTCGGTGATTTGGTCGAGCGCCAGTTCCCAGCGCCCGGTCATTTCGGGGGAGGACAGCTCCTGCGGCACAATTTGAATCAGCTGCACGCCCTTGTCGGTCGCCAGAATCGTCTTGCCCTTGCGGATGGCGTACCCGACCTGAATCAGCCGCTCGATGATGGCGGCGCGGGTCGCGGGCGTGCCGATGCCGCTGCCCTTCATCTGCCGCGCGATTTCCTCGTCGGTGGATTCACGCCCGGCGGTTTCCATCGCGGAGAGCAGGGATGCGTCGTTGTGCTGCGCCGGGGGCTTGGTCTGGTCGCTCTTGACCTCGGCGGCGCGGACGGTGCGCGTGTCGCCGGGGGACAGCGGCGGCAGGGCGGTTTCCTCCTCGGCATCGGCGGATTTTTTCTTCGCGCGCCCGGTTTTCGGCGGATTCGCCAGCGGCGGCACATCCCGCCAGCCGTTTTGCAGCACGACGCGCCCGTTCGTGCGGAATTGGTGCTCGCCGACCCCGGTGATGACCTTCGTCGCGTCGTACTCGCATGCGGGATAGAACGCCGTCAGCATCCGCCGGACGACCATATCGTACAGCTGCCGCTCATCTTCGGGCAGGCTGTCCAGATTGATTCGCTTCGGCGTGGGCAAAATCGCGTGGTGGTCAGTGACCTTCGTTTCGTCAATCGTGCGCTTGCTGACGGGCAGCTTTCCATCCGGCAGCGCGCCCGGCACAAGCGCCTGATAGCTTTCCGGCAGCACCTTCATCGTCTGCACGACGCGCGGAATCATGTCCGGCGGCAGATAGCGGCTGTCCGTGCGCGGGTAGGTGAGGGCTTTGCGCGTTTCGTAGAGCGACTGGGCGAGCTTGAGCGTTTTGTCGGCGGTGAAGCCGAGCAGGCGGTTCGCGTCGCGCTGGAGGCTGGTCAGGTCGTAGAGCTGGGGCGGCAGGTCGCGGCGGCGGGCGGTTTCGGCGCTCAAGACCGTGGCGGATTGATTCTTGATTTGCGCGGCGAGGGCTTTCGCGTCGTCGATTTTGGGGATGTGCGTGTCCGGCTCCAAGCCTTCGCGGAAGTACATGCCGCGGTAGTCGCCGAAATCCGCCGTGACGGTCGCGTATTCTTCCGGCTTGAAGTCCTCGATTTCCTTCCGCCGCTTGACCAGAATCGCAAGCGTCGGGGTCTGCACGCGCCCAACGGACAGCAGCGCGTCATAGCGCAGGGTAAAAGCGCGGCTGGCGTTCATGCCCACAAGCCAATCCGCCTGCGAACGACACTGCGCGCTGCGGTACAAGCCGTCGTAGTCGCTGCCGCTGCGGATGGCGCGGAAGCCCTCCTGAATCGCCTCATCCGTCATGGAGGAAATCCACAGGCGGTCGAAAGGCTTCTTGCAGCCCGCTTTTTCGTAGATGTAGCGGAAAATCAGCTCACCCTCGCGCCCCGCGTCGGTTGCGCAGATGAGCCGATCGGTTTCCGGCGCGTTGATGAGATTGCGGACGACGGCGAACTGATCGCGGCTGCTGGCAATGACTTTCAAGGGGATTTCGGCGGGCAGAATCGGCAGGGTATCAAACGACCAGCGCTTGTATTTTTCGTCCAGCTCGTCCGGTTCAACCAGCGTCACCAGATGCCCGACCGCCCACGTCACGACCCAGTCGCCGCCCGTCAGGCAGCCGCGCCCGCTGCTTTGGCAGCCAAGCACGCGGGCAATATCGCGCCCCACGCTCGGCTTTTCCGCAATGACTACTGTACGCCCCATAGGTGAGAATCCTCCTGATGATGTATATCCGTGCCTTTTTATGCAGAAATCCGCATGAACAAATTCCATTATACCACATTTGACGGCTTGAAGCAAGCATGGTATAATAGGAGGGAAACCTGTCGGAAGATGGTACGGAGGTCGGCTTGCATGGCGATGTTTTCCTTTGACGAGCAGGCGGCGCTGTTTGACGTGACGCCGCTGCCCAACCAGTTTATCCTCAATTATCTGCCCGAAGCGTCGGGGGACGCGGTGCGCGTGTACCTCTTCGGCTTGGTGGCGTGCTATCATCACGAGGCCATCAGCGATTTGCAGCAAATGGCGCGGGAGCTGAACATGACGGAGGATGATATTCGCGCGGCGTACCGCTATTGGGAGCGCAAGGGGCTGGTGCAGCGCGTGGCGGATAATCCGCCGCAGTACCGCTATCAGAACATCTATCAGGTGATGATGACGGGCGCACAGGCGCAGATTGACCCCGCATACGAGCAATTCGCGGAAGCCATCTACGGCGTGTTCGACAACGACCGCCGGCTGCATGGCAAGGACGTCAGCCAATGCTACGAGTGGGTGGAGCAGATGCACCTGCCGCCGGACGTGGTGATTGCCATGATGCGCCACATGGTGCAGAAGCACGGCAAGAACGTGAGCATGAAAAAAGCCGAACAGATGGCAATGCGGCTGGCGGACGAAAAGGTGCAGACGGTGGAGGAGGCGCAGGAGATTTTCCGGCGCGACCAGACCGTTTGGAGCGGCAGCAAGAAGGTGCTGGAGAAGTTAGGCCTGCGCCGCTACCCGACCGAGCCGGAACAGACGATGTACAGCAAGTGGCTGGTGGACTGGCAGTTCACGCCGGATGCAATCCTGCGCGCGGTGGATGAAACCATCAAGAGCAGCAACCCGTCGTTTGCGTATCTGGACGGGATTTTGAAGCGGCTGCACGAGCAGGGGAATGTGCGCACGGAGCAGGACGTATCAGCGGATATTGAGACAAGCAAAGAAGAAGCAGCACCTATCAAGCAATTTCTGCGTGCGCTGGGCAATTACAGCATTACCATCAACAACACGACAAAAGCGACGTACAAGAGCTTCCAGAGCATGTACCCTGACCCGGTGATTCTGCTGGCGGCGCAGCAATGCGCCAAATGGGGCATGACGACGCTCCAGGACGTGATGCAGACGCTGATGGCGTGGCAGAACCGCAGCCTGCGCACGCTGCCGGAAATTGACGCGTACATGCGGCAGATTGACGAGCAGAACGAGTTCCTGATTGTGCTGTATCAGGCGATGCAGCTGGACGAAAAGACGAAGCCGAACGCCGCCGACCGTGCCCTTGTGAAGCAGTGGACGGAGGAGTGGCGGTTCGCGCAGATGTTTGTGCTGGGCTGCGCGCCGTGGGCGGCAGGGAAGAAATCACCGATGGCATACCTCAACAAGATGTTGAAAGTTTTCCGGGAAAAAGGCATCACGACGATGGAGGCGGCAAAGGCAGCTGCCAGGGCTTTGGGCACCGGTTCCGGTGCGTCTGCCTGGGGGGCTGTCCGAAACTGGGCAATGGTTTCATCGGAAAGGAAGAGGCGGATCACATCCCCCTC
>ENA-OUUV01001259-OUUV01001259.1-human-gut-metagenome-genome-assembly--contig:-NODE-1259-length-12741-cov-4.440801_pt1 | contig 12741 bp, 5 predicted proteins | sample MGYA00237952_ERZ548838 | MGnify/ENA primary metagenome ERZ548838 (study PRJEB26490, sample SAMN05194705) | human gut metagenome | biome: terrestrial biome; feature: human-associated habitat; material... | reverse complement strand
CCTGCTGATGACGCGTCCTGCCTTCGGCGGTAACCTGATGGCAACGATCATCTGCAAGGAACATCGTCCCCAGATGTCCACGGTACGCCCCGGTGTGATGCGTGCCAAAGCGGCCGATCCGACCCGCAAAGGAAAGGTCGAGGACGTAAAAATCAATTTCGACAAATCAAAGTTCCGCGTACGGATTCTGGAAACGGTCAAGGAACAGAAGAATATGATCGACATTACGGAAGCCAAAGTACTCGTTTCGGGCGGCCGCGGTGTCGGCACGGCAGAAGGGTTCCAGACCCTGCGCGAGCTTGCCGACGTGCTCGGTGCCGAAGTATCGGCTTCGCGTGCGATGGTCGATGCAGGTATTCTCGCACACGAGCGACAGGTCGGACAGACCGGTAAAACGGTTCGTCCGGATCTCTACTTCGCCATGGGTATCTCGGGTGCGATCCAGCACCTGGCCGGTATGGAGGAGTCGGACTTCATCATCGCCGTGAACAAGGATAAATTCGCTCCGATCTTCAACGTCGCCGACGTGGGTATCGTATGCGACGTGCACAAGGTCGTTCCGATCCTGACAGAGAAACTGAAGACGATGAAAAAGTAAGTCCGGAAACTTGCTCTTCAAAATAAGGGAAGATTCGCAATGAATCCTCCCTTATTTTTTATGGCCGGTGCGAATCCTCTGAAACCCGCCCGACCAGACCTCTCCCCTCCCACATATTCACAAAAAACAGGCAGTTCAGCCCTTGTGAAACAAATAAAAAAGCAGACGCAAGGTTTTTCCTTGCGTCTGCTCCTGATATCGAGATATAATCCGCATCAAGGCAATCCGTCCTCATTCGGCACGATTGCACAGATACCCGGAATCTATTTCGCAACTTTTTTGAGGAATGCCTCGATCGTATTCTCGATCAGACAAGCGATCGTCATCGGACCTACCCCGCCGGGCACTTTCGTGATCAGCGAAGCCTTCGGCTCGCAAGCCTCGAAATCGACGTCGCCGCACAATTTCCCCGTTTCGGGATCACGATTGACACCCACGTCGATCACCACGGCACCGTCGCCCACCATATCCGCCGTAACGAACTTCGGACGGCCGATCGCCACGACCAGAATCTCCGCTTCGCGTGTCACATCCGCCAGGTTCTTCGTCCGGCTGTGAGTAATGGTCACCGTAGCATTCTCATCGAGCAACAGCTTGGCAACGGGAAGCCCCACGATCGTACTGCGGCCGATCACAACGGCTTTGCGTCCGGCCAGCTCCACGCCCGAATCCTTCAGGAGCTTCATGATACCCTTCGGCGTACAGGGCAGCACGCAGGGCTGTTTCTGCCAGAGAGCCGCCACATTGAGGGGGTGGAAGCCATCCACATCCTTCTCTTGACGAATCCGTGCGATCACCTTATCCGAATCGATATGTTTCGGCAGCGGCAGCTGGATCAAAATTCCGTCCACCGTATCGTCGGCATTGAGGTCGTCGATAATTTTCAGCAACTCCTCCTCCGAAATGTCCGCCGGCTTGCGAATCGTCGTATTCAGGATACCGACCTCGTCGGCAGCCTTCGTCTTACCCGTCACATAGGATACGCTGCCCGCATCCTCACCGACCAGCACCACTACCAAATGGGGCAGCCGGCCGTATTTCTCCGGGAATGTCTTCACCTGCTCGGCCATCTTGGCCTTGCAAGCCGCCGCTAATTCTTTTCCGCTGATTACCATATATTGTTTTGATTTTAAAGATTGCTTATCCGTCCCATCCAGGGATTCGAAGGACAAATATAACTATTTTTTCACTAAAAACGAAAGAGCCTTCATACCGATATCGGATCGATAGAAAAGATTCTCGCAACCGATTTTCCGGACCTCCTCGAGCGCCCGGCACCTGGCCTGCTCCGGGTCGGCACTCCGGCAGACGACGATCATCACCCGGCCGCCCGAGGTAACGAGCCGCCCCTCTTTTATCGCCGTGCCCATATGGTACACTACGCCGTCCACCTGCTCCGTTCCCGTAATTTCATACCCCTTCTCATAGGAGCCGGGATATCCTTTCGATGCCAGCACGATCCCCAGAGTCGCAAAGTCGTGCCACTCGGCCTCGCCCGGATCCCGTCCGTCGGCTACGGCGCTGAAAATATCGTAAATGTCGCTCTTCAGGCGGGGCAGCACCACTTCGGTTTCGGGATCGCCGAAACGGGCGTTGAACTCGATCACGCGGATTCCCTGCGGGGTCTTCATCAAACCGCCGTAAAGCACGCCCGTGAAAGGACATCCCTCGTCGCAGAGAGCGTCGGCCGTGCGCTGCATCACCTTTTCCAATGCGAAAGCCTCGTCTTCCGGAGTAATGAACGGCAGCGGGGAGTATGCTCCCATACCGCCCGTATTGGGACCTTCATCGCCGTCGAACGCCCGTTTGTGATCCTGCGCCAGCACCATCGGCAGCACCTTGCGCCCCGACACGAAACACATGAACGAAAATTCGGGTCCGGTCAGAAAATCCTCCACGACCACACGTCCCTTGCCGAACTTGTCGTCCAGCAACATGTCGCGCAACGCGGCATCGGCCTCCTCCATCGTCCGGGCGATAACGACACCCTTTCCCGCAGCCAGACCATCGTATTTCAGGACGGCGGGCAGAGGGCGCGAACGAACGTACTCCGAAGCCTTCCGGTAATCGTCGAACGCCCGGTAACCGGCCGTCGGAATACCGTACCGCCCCATCAGATCTTTTGCAAACTCCTTGCTCGACTCGATGCGGGCCGCCGCCTTCGTCGGGCCGAAAATACGAAGTCCCTCCTCACGGAAGCGATCGACGATACCGGCCACGAGCGCCGCTTCGGGCCCTACCACCGTGAGGTCGATCTCTTTTTCACGAGCAAGGGAAAGCAATCCCTCGACATCGGTATCCTTGACCGGCACACACTCGGCCTGACGAGCGATACCCGCATTGCCGGGAGCGCAATATATCTTCGAAACCTGCGGCGAACGCGACAACGCATCGACGACGGCATGTTCGCGGCCACCGCCGCCTACGACTAAAACTTTCATAACCTATCGTTTATTCCCGACCGCACTTTCCGCAAAGAGCGGCTCGGAAATCGTCCATAAAAAATAATCCGACCGACGGACACGAAATCCGCAGTTTAATGTTTGAAATGACGCATCCCGGTAAACAACATCGGAATACCCGATTCATTGGCCTTCCGGATCGAATCCTCGTCCCGGACGCTGCCTCCCGGCTGCACGATCGCCTCGACGCCGCTCGCAGCCGCCAGGCTCACGCAGTCGTCGAAGGGGAAAAAGCCGTCCGAAGCCAGTACCAGCCCTTCGGTCACACCCTGGGCATGGGCCTGCTTGAGCGCGAGTTCCGCCGAGCCGATGCGATTCATCTGCCCCGCTCCGACACCCAGCGTACGACCGTCCTTCACCACTACGATAGCGTTCGACTTCACATGCTTGACAATACGCCAGCCGAAATCGAGATCGGCGAGCTGCCTTTCCGTCGGCCGCTTCTCCGTCACGCACATATCCGCCGTCACGGGACGTGTTTCGAGGTCGAGGTCCTGCACCAGCAATCCTCCCGTCACACTCACCAACTGGCGCTGCTTCGCATCGCTCTTCTCCATCGGAACTTCGAGCAGACGCAGATTCTTCTTCGTCGAGAGCACTTCGAGGGCTTCGGGCGTAAACGAAGGGGCCATGATGATCTCCAGAAAAATCGGCTTCATCAATTCGGCCGCCTCACGGGTCACAGGTCGGTTCAGGGCGACGATACCGCCGAAAATCGACACCTTGTCGGCCTCGTAAGCCTTCGTCCAGGCATCCGCCGCATCCCGCCCCACCGCAGCACCGCAGGGATTCATATGTTTGAGTCCCACGCAGAACGGCTCATCGAACTCCCGCACGATCGCAAGGGCTGCGTTGGCATCCTGTATGTTATTGTAGGACATCTCCTTGCCATTAAGTTGCCGGGCATAGGCCAGCGAATAGGGCACCCGTTCGCCGCTGCGGTAGAACTTGGCCTGCTGGTGCGGATTCTCTCCGTAGCGGAGCGACTGAACCAGATCGAACTCCAGGAACAACTTCTCGTCGAGCCCCGCTTTTTCACGCATGTACGTAGCGATCATCGCATCGTACTCGGCGGTATGGGTATATGCCTTGGCCGAGAGCTGCAACCGCAATCGGGGAGTCGTATTGCCGTATCCTCTGATCTCCGCAAGGATCGTGTCATAATCCGCCGGGTCGCACACTACGGTCACGTCCTTGTAGTTCTTGGCCGCACTGCGCAACATCGAAGGTCCGCCGATGTCGATATTCTCGATCGCCTCGTCCATCGTCACCCCTTCGCGGGCGATCGTCTGACGGAAGGGATAGAGATTCACACACACCATGTCGATGAACTCGATGCCGTTCTCCCGCAACGCTTTCAGGTGGTTCGGATCGTCGCGGCGAGCCAGCAGGCCGCCGTGCACCTTGGGATGGAGCGTCTTGACACGTCCGTCGCAGATCTCCGGGAACCCCGTCACATCGCTGATGTTGATCACCTCCACGCCGCTTTCAGCCAACAGTTTCATCGTACCGCCGGTGGCGATCACCTGCCAGCCGAGCTCTCGAAGTCCGCGCGCGAACTCCACCACGCCGGTCTTATCGCTCACACTGATTAATGCTCTCATATTGCTAATTTATATAGGCAATCATATCTTTCAATATACCATTTCCGACGATCTCAACACCGAATCCGAGAGTCGCTTATTCGCGGTCCAATGACCGCATTTACCACTCCGCCTTCCCCTAATCCTTTCTCGAAAGGGACTCGGGTCGCTGCATTTCCAAAGAGGTACACTAAAGGATATGATCGCGTTAATATATACGTAGTTTTATCGTTTTCGACTCGCGGTCGCCGTTATTCACGGTATCCGACGATGTGTTTCCAGGTCCGAATCCGCACTAAACCGCGACGTTCCCGCGATCCTATTGCTCCGCAACCAACTTTGCCACCGTTTCCACATACAGCGGATGTTCGACGGCATGCACCCGGGCTTCCAGCTCTTCCGGATCGCTCCCCAGATACTCGAAAGCCCGCTGGGCGATGATCCGGCCCCCGTCGAGCTCTCCGTTCACATAGTGGATCGTCACGCCGAAGACCTTGACGCCGTAAGCAAAGGCATCGGCAATGGCATGCGCCCCCTTGAACGCAGGCAACAGCGAGGGATGAATATTGACGATCCGGTCGCGGTACGCCTCCAGCACCACATCGGAAAGGATGCGCATATACCCCGCCAGACAGATCAGCTCGACCCTTTCGGCCCGAAGCCTGCGGACGATCTCCCGTTCGTAGTCGGCTTTCGAAGGGTACTCTTTGGGGTTGAACGTAAAAGTCGGAATACCGTAACGGGCAGCCCGCTCGTTCACGAAAGCCCCCGGCTTGTCGCAGACCATGAGGGCGATGCGGGCCGCAATGCGCCCATCGGCACAAGCCGCAGCCAATGCTTCGAAGTTGGAGCCGTTTCCGCTGGCGAATACTGCGATCGTCTTCATCGCCCTATCGGATTTCCACGCCCGGACGATCCGTCGCCCGGCCGATCACCGAAGCTTTCTCGCCCTGTTTCTCCAAAATGGCAATCACTTCGGAAGCCTCATCCTGCGAAACCGCGATCACCATACCGATACCCATGTTGAAGATATTGAACATCTCGCGGTGAGCGATCTTGCCGTATTTCTCCAACAGGCGGAACACGGGCAGGATCTCCCACGTCCCCTCGTGAATCTCGATACCCTGGCCCTCGCTCAGGATGCGGGGAATATTCTCGTCGAAACCGCCGCCCGTGATATGACTGATGCCGTGCACGTTACAGGCTCGGATCACTTCGAGCACCTGTTTCACGTAAATTTTGGTCGGCGTCAGGAGCACCTCGCCCAACACACGGCCGTCCAATTCGGGATAAGCCTTGCGAAGATCCAGTCCTGCATCGGCAACCACCTTACGCACAAGGCTGAAACCGTTCGAATGGACACCGCTCGACGCGATACCCACCAACACGTCGCCCACACGCACCTTCGTACCGTCGATCAGGCGCGACTTCTCGACCACGCCGCACGTGAAGCCCGCAATATCGTACTCGCCGCCGGCATACATGCCCGGCATCTCGGCCGTTTCGCCGCCGATGAGTGCACAGCCGGCCTGACGGCAGCCTTCGGCCACACCCGCCACGATCGCTTCGATCTTCGCAGGCTCGTTGTGCCCCACGGCTACATAATCCAGGAAGAAGAGCGGCTCGGCCCCCTGCGCCAGCACGTCGTTCACGCACATAGCCACGGCGTCGATGCCGATCGTGTCGTGCTTATCCATCTCGAAAGCCAGCTTGAGCTTGGTTCCCACGCCGTCGGTACCGCTCACGAGCACCGGCTCCTTGACATTAAGCGCCGAGAGATCGAACATTCCGCCGAAGGCGCCGATGTTACCCATCACGCCCAACCGCGAGGTCGAAGCCACGTGTTTCTTGATGCGGCGCACCACTTCGTATCCGGCCTCGAGGTTCACACCGGCCTTTTCATAACTTTCCGCCATAACAATAGTTGGTTTTAGCTGTTTCCTGAATATTTCCACCCGATGTTTTCGAAATACGCATGCAGGACAGGTTCTTCCCTGACACCGCAGATCGAAAACGAAGCGGTTTGTTTAACATTTTTCTTTTTTGTTCGCCTCCTCGATCGTCCCGTAAAGCGACGTCGGATAATTGCCCGTGAAGCAGGCCATGCACAACTCGCAGCGATTGCCCGCCTTCAGCAAGGCATCGGGCGAGAGGTAAGCCAGCGAATCGGCTCCGATATACTCGCACGCCTCCGGAACCGACATGCAGGCGCACAGCAGCTCCTCGTACGTCGAAGTATCAACACCGTAAAAACAGGGATTCTTGAACGGAGGGCTGGCGATGCGGACATGAACTTCCGTGGCCCCCGCCTCACGCAACAGACGCACAATGCGCCGGGAGGTGGTACCGCGCACGATCGAATCGTCAATCAGCACCACACGCTGCCCCGAAACGATACCGCTCACCGACGAAAGTTTCATCCGCACGCCCTTCTCACGCATCGACTGCGACGGCTGGATGAAGGTGCGGCCGATGTATTTGTTCTTGATAAGTCCCATCTCGTAGGGAAGACCGCTCGCTTCGGCGTATCCCATGGCAGCGCTCAAACTCGAATCGGGCACTCCGACCACGATGTCCGCGTCTGCGGGCGCCTCCTTGTAGAGCAAGCGTCCCGACTCCTTGCGGAAGGCGTGCACGTTACGACCCTCGATGTCGCTGTCCGGGCGGGCGAAATAGATATACTCCATCGCACACATCATGTGGCGCTTGAACATCGAATAGTCGCTGCTGCGGATGCCGTGCCGGTCGATCGTAACGATCTCGCCAGGCTCTACGTCACGCACGAATTCGGCACCCACCACCTCGAAAGCACAGGTTTCGCTGCTGACGACATAGCCGCCTCCCAACTTGCCGATCGACAAGGGCCGCAGACCGTGTTTGTCACGGCAGGCATAGATGCGGTTGGCCGTCATCACCAGAAACGCGAACGCTCCTTCGAGCATATTGAGCGCCTCGATGATCGAATAGATACGGGGCCGGTTGTGGTTGCGTACCTCCTTTTTGATCAGGTGGGCGAACACTTCGCTGTCCGAAGTGGACTGGAAAAGACTGCCCTTGTTCTCCAGGTAGTTGCGCAGCAGATCCGCATTGACGATATTTCCGTTGTGGGCCAATGCGAAATCACCCGTATTATGATGGAACAGAAAAGGCTGTATATTCTCCGTCCCGCCGCCACCGGCCGTCGAATAACGGACATGACCGATGGCCATATCGCCCGCAAGGTTTGCCAGCTTGGCTTCGTTGAACACCTCCGTAACAAGTCCTTCGCCCCGAACACGCCGCATCGCCCCTTCCTTCGAAACGCTTACGATACCGCACCCTTCCTGCCCGCGATGTTGCAGGGAATGAAGGCCGTAGTAGGTCAGGTTAGCTGCGTCGGGCACTCCCACGACGCCGAAAACGCCGCACTCCTCGTGCAGCTCCCGGTCGCAGATCGGCTGCATTATGCTCTCTTTGTGCATCGGAACTTATTTGATTACTTTTTCCAGACGGGCCAGGATCTCCTCGTAAGCCTCGCGCACCTTACCCAAGTCACGACGGAAGCGATCCTTGTCGAGCTTCTCGTTGGTAGCCATATCCCACAGCCGGCAGGTATCGGGCGACACCTCGTCCGCCAGAACGATCTCGCCGTCCGACGTGCGGCCGAACTCGATCTTGAAGTCGATCAGGTTGATATTCATCTTGGCGAAAAGCTCCTTGAGCACCTCGTTGATCCGGGCGGTCATGGCATAAATCTGTTTCAACTCGTCATAGGTTACGACACCCAGCGCCACCGCATGATGATCGTTGATCAGCGGATCGCCCAGCTCGTCGTTCTTGTAACAGATGTCGAAAATCACGTTCGAAGGCTTCGTTCCCTCCTCGATACCCAGACGCTGGGCCATCGAGCCGGCGATGACGTTGCGGACGATCACCTCCAGCGGAATGATCCGCACACGGCGGCACAACTGGTCGCGGTCGTTCAGGGTCTTCACGTAGTGAGTCTTGATCCCCTGCTTGTTGAGATATTCGAAGATCAGGGTCGAGATCCGGTTGTTCAGCACGCCCTTGTTCTCGATCGTGGCCTTTTTGATGTTGTTGAACGCCGTCGCCGCATCCTTGTAGTGAATCAGGATCATATCCGGATCGTCCGTCAGGAAAACCTGTTTGGCCTTACCCTCGTAAAGCATTTCGCCTTGTTGCATAGTGGTTGGTATTTTATAATTGTTATTTTGTTTTCCGGAAATAGTTCACCGCATTCGTGAAGATGTCCTGCACCTTCTCTCCGGCGATGTTCTTAAAGAGGTTCTCCCCGTAACGCTCCGTATGGCCCATCTTACCGAGTATCTGCCCGTCGCGGCTCACGATACCCTCGATCGCATAATACGATCCGTTGGGATTGTACGGGGCTTCGGCCGTCACGCGGCCTTCGGCATCGACATACTGGAACGCCACCTGCCCGTTCTCGAACAGCTCGCGGGCCAGAGGCTCGTTCACGACGAACTTGCCCTCGCCGTGGCTCACGGCGATCGAATGGATATCGCCCACCGAGAAACTCGACAGCCACGGGGAGTTGGTCGTCGCCACGCGGGTCGAAACAATCTGCGACACATGACGGTTGATGTCGTTGCGGAAGAGCGTCGGCGACTCTTTGGTCACCAGGCCCAGCCGTCCGTAGGGCAGCAGGCCCGACTTGACCAGCGCCTGGAAGCCGTTGCAGATGCCCAGAATCAGGCCGCCCCGGTCGAGCAGACGATGTATTTCCTCCGAAATATCCTTGTTGTTCAGCACATTGGCAATGAATTTACCGCTGCCGTCCGGCTCGTCGCCCGCCGAGAAGCCGCCGCAGAGCACGAAGATATGGCACGCAGCGATCGCCTCCTTCATCCGGCGGATCGAGTCGAAAATAGCCTCCGCCGTCAGGTTGCAGAACACCTCGCTGCGCACTTCGGCACCCGCCCGGCGGAAGGCCTTCGCGGTGTCGTAGTCGCAGTTGCTGCCCGGGAATACGGGGATGAAAACCACCGGACGCTCGACCGCCTCGCCCGGATAGGTGAAGCTGCGGAGAGCCGGCATCGCCTCCATGACCGGCGCATGGTTGATTCCCTTATCGGGATAAACCGTCGCAAAGCGTTCGGTATTGGCCCGGTAAAGCTCTTCGAGCGGCATTTTTTCGCCGTTGATCGTGAGCGATTCCTCCGCCTCGGTATGTCCCAGCAACTCGGCGGCCGGGAAATCGAGCGGCTCGGTGCTCTCCACCACGATCGAACCGTAAGAGTTGTCGAACAACGTCGCTTCATCCACCTCGACATCGGCACCGATGCCGTTGCCGAAAGACATCTTGGCCAGCGCTTCCGCCACACCGCCGAAGCCGACGGCATAGCCCGAAACGATCTTGCCGGACTCGATAGCCGAACTTACGAAATCGAAATTCCGCTTCAACGCCCCGGTATCGGGCATATGGTTTTCGAGCGGGGTATGACGCACTAGGTAAATCGAATGGCCCGCCTTCTTGAAATCGGTCGAGATGACGCGTCCGGCATCGACAGTCGTAATACCGAAGGCCATCAGCATAGGCGGGACGTTGATCTGCTCGAAGGTACCGCTCATCGAGTCCTTGCCGCCGATCGAGGGCAGTCCCAGCTCGACCTGCATCTTCAGGGCACCGAGCAGCGCCCCGAGCGGCTTGCCCCACGTACGGGGCGACTTGGTCATGCGCTCGAAATACTCCTGATAGGAATAGCGCATCTTATCGTAGCGGGCACCCGCCGCCACGACTTTGGCCGCAGCGTCCACGACGGCATAGGCCGCACCGTGGTAGGGACTCCACGACGCCAGGAAAGGGTTGTAGCCGAAGGCCATAATGCTGGCCGTATCGGTATATCCGTCCGTCGGCAACTTCTGCACCGACACTTGTGTTTCCGAACGTTGCGTACGACCGCCGAAAGGCAGCAGCACGGTCGAAGCGCCGATCGTAGAATCGAACATCTCGATCAGCCCCTTCTGCGAGAGGACATTGTCGTCCGCCAGGTTCGCAAGCATCTTTTCGCGCAGCGTACCGCCCTTCACCTCGCGGCGGAAAGGATCGCGTTCCTCGACCGCACCGATCGCGGCCTGGGCATAGTGCTTGGCCCCTGCGCTGTCGATGAACTCGCGCGAAAGATCGACCACTAATTTGCCCTTGTTGTACATCCGCATACGGCGCGAGTCCGTCACGTCCGCCACATGGGTCACTTCGATATTCTCCTCGGCGCAGTAGCGCTTGAACTCCTCTTCGGCACTCGCTTCGATCACAACGGCCATACGCTCCTGCGACTCGCTGATCGCCAGCTCCGTCGCATTCAGACCGCTGTACTTGGTCGGCACGCGATCGAGGTAAATATCCAGGCCGTCGGTCAGCTCGCCGATGGCTACGCTCACACCGCCCGCACCGAAGTCGTTCGACTTCTTGATCAGGCGCGTCACTTCCGGACGGCGGAACAACCGCTCCAGCTTGCGCTCTTCGGGGGCGTTGCCCTTCTGCACCTCACTGCCGCACATTTCGAGCGACTTGTCGGTATGCTCTTTCGACGAACCCGTCGCACCGCCGACACCGTCGCGGCCCGTGCGGCCGCCGAGCAGCAGGACCACATCGCCCGGCACGGGGGACTCCCGGCGCACGTTTTCGGCTTTCACGGCACCGACCACGGCACCGACCTCCAGGCGTTTGGCCACATAGTCGGGATGATACACCTCGCGGACGTGGGTCGTGGCCAGTCCGATCTGATTGCCGTAGCTCGAATAACCGGCAGCGGCCTTGAGGCTGATGACGCGCTGGGGCAATTTGCCGGGCAGCGTTTCGCTTACGGGTTGATAGATATTTCCCGCACCCGTCACACGCATCGCCTGATAGACGTAGCTGCGACCCGACAACGGATCGCGGATGGCACCGCCCAGGCAGGTCGAAGCTCCGCCGAAAGGTTCGATCTCGGTCGGGTGGTTATGGGTTTCGTTCTTGAATTGCAGGAGCCATTTCTCGGTCCGGTCATCGACGTCCACATCGACGAAAACGCTGCATGCGTTGTTCTCCTCGCTCACCTCCAGGTCGTCGAGCAGTCCCTTGCTGCGCAGGTAACGGGCACCGATCGTCGCCAGGTCCATCAGGCAGATGCTCTTGCCCTCGCGCCCCAGTTCGCGGCGGATTTTCAGGTAAAGCGCCAGCGTGCCTTCGATCTCGTCTTTCACGAACGACTCCTCGACCGTAATGTTCTCCAGCTCGGTCGTGAAGGTCGTATGACGGCAATGGTCGCTCCAGTACGTATCGAGAATCCGCAGCTCGGTTTCGAACGGATCGCGACCCTCTCTCCGGAAATATTCGACCACTTCGCGCAGGTCGTCGGCATTCATCGCCAGACCGTTCTTCTTGCAGTAGGCATCGAGTTCCGCATCTTCCATCTCCCGGAACCCGTCCAATACCGGCACCGGTTTCACGGGGGCGCTTTCCAAATCGTCCAGGACCCGCAAATCCTTCTCGCGCGACTCCACGGCATTGATATAATAGCGACGAATACGCTCCATCGTCTCCTTGGGAAGTTTCGAAGGGAAGATCAGCAGCTTCGAACTCTTGATCTTCACCTCGGCCGAAGGATCGATCAACCGCACGCAGTCCACGGCCGAAGCCGCTCGCTGGTCGAACTGTCCGGGCAGGCACTCCACAGCCAGAAAGCTGTTGCCGCCCAGATCGCACGAATCCGTCACGGCATCGGTAACCACCTCGCCGAAGACCCTGTAACGGCTCTTCTCCAGCAATTCGTCCGAAAAACCGAACAGGTCGTACACGTTCAGCAGCCGCAGGCCGTCGAGCGAAAGATTCAGGTTGGCATTCAGGTCGCGGAGCAGGCTCTCGGCCTCGACCCGGAAGCGGGGTAATTTCTCGACAAAAATACGGTAATTCTTCATTATCTTTTTCATTCCTTTTTACACAAATCTTGCGGCCCAGTCGCGTTCATACTCCCCGGCGGTCATCCCGACGAACGTGATGTGCCCCATCTTGCGTTTGGGCCGGCACTCCGTCTTGCCGTAAAGATGCACGTAAACGCCCGGCAGGTTCTCCGCAGCGACCTTTTCGGCCGCCCCGAGG
>ENA-OUUV01001245-OUUV01001245.1-human-gut-metagenome-genome-assembly--contig:-NODE-1245-length-12877-cov-5.021136_pt1 | contig 12877 bp, 4 predicted proteins | sample MGYA00237952_ERZ548838 | MGnify/ENA primary metagenome ERZ548838 (study PRJEB26490, sample SAMN05194705) | human gut metagenome | biome: terrestrial biome; feature: human-associated habitat; material... | reverse complement strand
CTGCCGTATGAAGCTGGAGATGGCGCAGCGGATCATGGAACTGCGCCAGTACGGTGCGATGGAGTTTCAGGTGGCTTGCGACCCCGGCGTGGGACTGTATGCCGCGGAGATCGTAAACGCACTGCGGGAGAATGGCTCCGCCATCCGGCTGGTCTGCGTCATGCCTCATGAGGAGCAGGCTACCAAATGGACGCCGCAGCTTCGGGAGCGCTACTTCAATATGCTCGCGGGATGCACGGAACTGGACTGCGTCGACTTCCATGAGCAGCCTGACGCCCAGCTTTTGGCCTATCAGCGGATCATCAAACAGTCGGGCGTGGTGCTGGCCGTCTATGATCCCGACCTTGCGGATGGGAGCGCCGAGGATAAGGCTGTGTCCTATGCGCTTGCACTGGGCAGACCGGTCATGCTGATTCATCCCGAAACTCTGAAAACAAAATGGCTGAATGTGCCCACTGAAAAGGCCCCCGGATAGACTGTCCCGCAACCAAAATCACCCATCTCATACTTTGGAACGATTTACATTTCCGTCAGGGGTAGTATAATAAACTGGAATGATAATGAATTGTGTCGAAAGAGGTATTGACAGGGGGGGCGCGCCCCCTGGGGCTGTTAGAAAAGTCCCATCTTAACACAGTGGCCAGTGCTCCTGGCACTGGCCACAAAAATATTAAGAAACGGTTGCAGCCATTGAGGTTGCAGCCGTTTTGTAGTATCATTAAAGCACGTCCCAAAATGAAAACTACATGGATGAATTATACACCAATCCAACTGAAATTACCAGTGGATATGGAAAGAATTATTGAAATAAATGATTCGGTATATGCTTTCAATGAAGTGCTGTCCCATATTGACCTGAAAAAATACTTTGTAGAGAAGGACTGCACGGCCACAGGTCGTCCAAGATATGGCGCGAAAAACTTTTGAAAGTGTTGCTGTTTGCGTTTATGGAGCAAGGTTATCCGTCTTTACGAGAGCTTGAGAAGCTGTGCAAAATGGATATTCGGTTTATCTGGCTGCGGGATGAGATGAAGGCCCCCAGCTATGCCACACTGTGTGACTTCATAAATCAGGAGCGAAGATGTTCCTTGGAAGAGATTGTACAGGAAATTAACAGCTATATTTTCAGCAAAGAACATGTGGATCTGGAGCATGTTTATATTGACGGAACCAAGATAGAGGCAAACGCCAATACCTGAAGGATCTGGTGGTGCTTGCCTCAAGTGAGGCGAAGTTCACCAAGGAGAACAGCCAAATCGTCTACAACGCAGACAGCAACAACTTCTTCGTCCTCGGAGCCGGGACAGATCCAGCAATGCCTGCCAACGATTTATAGTCAGGATTATACCGCAGCACTCTAATTACCATGTGGTTTGGCTGAAGGTTTGGATTTTATCTAATAGAAGTTTGCTATACAAATTGTGTAGAATGAATTATAATAACCAAGGATAATTCGGCGAGAAGTACGGGAAAACAGATAGGATGGAAACCATGGAAGAAAATGTGATATATCCGCGCTCTCAAAAAGAATTGATCTGTGTAATGGAAAAGGCGTGTAAAGAGGGACGCCTGCTGGAAACCATCTTGGATGAGTTTGCAAGGCAGCCCTTTCATATGTCCGCGCTGTGGGCCTGTAGAAGCTACTTTTATCAGCTTGACGCAGAGGCGTGCAGAAGCCATCCGGCGCTGCCGCCGCTTCTCGCGCTGCTTTCGGCGATGGAAGGAGACTTGAATAAGGCAAAGAAATATGTGAGTATTCTGGGGGAAACGCCAAGGCACTGGAAACCGCAGGACTTTTGTGAAAGAGACTATTATCGGATCTATGCGGAGTTGGTCATGCCATACACAAGCGATGGTATGTTCCTGCGAATCATGTTCTTTTTGGTAAAGACAGGCATGGTACCGGTCAGGTCGCTCACGCTGTCTGCCAGCCGCCCCAGCATATTGAACGGATTCCGGGATTTTACAAGATTCGGACCGTATCTGGTGCGGTATAAAGATACAATATCCGAAACAGTGCATCAGCTGTATGGCAGCGTCGGGAAAAATGTATATGATATCCTGCTTGCGGAATGGTGCTATCAAAATAATGATTGCTTCAAATCGCTGATACTTGTGACCGGAACGATCCCGCTGATCGAGCAGGAGAGCGATATGCGCTGCCTGTTTGTGGCTCTGGCATTGCAGATGAGGCTCCTGCTCATGAACGGACAGGCGGCTACGGCAAAGCCGCTGGTTGAAAAAATCCGGAATCGTATCCACGAGACAGGCTGGGAAGAACTGACCTCCAGCTTGAATGCCCTTGAATGCCTTGCGGCCTGCTATGACGGGCAGCAGGAGAGCGTTGTCGAGTGGCTTGAAAAAACCGCTCCCGATGAGAACGGGGACATCTATATGATGGATATGTTTGCATGGCTGGTGAAGGTACGATGCTATTTGCAGGTGGGAAAAAATATGGCGGCCTATGTTCTGGTCAGGCAGCTTATTACTCTTTTGGAGCCGGGAAAGCGTTATATGGATCTATGTGAGTGTCACATGCTCCTGGCCATCATTTGCCATAAAGCAGGCGATAGGGAACGTATGTGCGAAGAGCTTGAAACAGCCTTGGCACTGGCAAAAAAATACCGGTATATACGTTTGCTCTCAGACGAGGGTATCTGCATGGTGCAGATGATGTCTGTTTACCAGAGGGAAAAGGGCGCGGACGCCTTTACCAACCAGATCATGGAGCTTGCGGGGAGCGTGAGCAGGTACTTCCCCAATTATCTGCGAGCACCGGCGGAATATTACGAAGCGCTGACCGCAACGGAAAAAAAGGTGCTGCGGCTGATGGCGCTTGGAATGAGCAACAACGAGATTGCAGAGAAAATAGGGCGGAAGGCGGGCACGGTGAAGTTTCACAGCAACAGCATTTATCGAAAGCTCCGGGTGCCAAATCGGCAGCAGGCAGTCGACCGCGGGAAAACGATCGGCCTGTTGTAGCACGCGGCGGCTGCGAAAAAGAGAATATATAATAAATAGACCGAAGACTTATGATGAGGGGGCGCGCCCCCTCATCCCGTGGGTACCCACGGGATGAGGCCTTTCTGAAAACCTTGCGGCCTTGCCCGCTGTGGTCAAGCGGACATAAACAAAACCCAACCACAATACAAAGCTGTGCCTGTGCTAAAACGGGCTGAATATAAACCCTATACGCATATCCTAAAGGAGGATCTTATGAAAAAACGAGTATTGAGCTTATTTATGGTGCTCGTGCTTTGCCTGACGCTTCTGCCCACAGCGGCTTTTGCCGAGGGAGAGGACGTGAGCATATCGGGCGGTGTCATCGGCGGCGGTGAGACCGGTGGCGAGGGCGGTGGGATCTATGTAGCCCCCGGAAGCCCGACAGAAGGGGGCGGCGGCACATATATCCCCGGAGAGGACACGCGAACGGAAATCTGGTGCGTCAGCAAGCCCGATTCCATTGGCCGCAGCTATGACGGCACGACGGACGGCGGCACGATTCCAATCGACTTGACGTTTACAGACGGCACAAATGAAATCAAACTCAAAGAAGGAACGGGCTTTACCGCCAAGAAGACGTTCGATTCCGCGGACGCGGGATGGCATAAAGTCACTGTGGAAATCACGCTGACTGGCGAAACTGCGAAGAAGTACAAGCTCAAGGCGGGCGAAGAAACGTTTACGATCGGCGGCTACATCAACAAGGCCTATCCCAATCTGACCGTAACTCTTTCCAAGACGGCTTGCACGGCGGGCGAAAAGCTTCTTCCGCTTCTGTCTGTCGAGGGTGCTCCGGAAGACGCCGAGGTGACATATTATTATCTGGCTTCCGCGTTAAAAAGCTGGGCGGGCTCTTCTGACGTAGAGGGCAGCGAAGCCATGCCCAAGATTGACGAAAACACCGCAATCAGCGACCCCGGCACATATTACGTTTACGCCAAGACCGCCGAGACCACGAACTACGAAGAGGATCGGTCAGCAACCGTGGAACTCACAGTCAACGAGGCTGTCGTTGAGGCCGCTTCGGTAACAAAAGCGGACGGAACGGACGGCGGCACATACGAATCCCTCCCGGCGGCGCTGAATGCGGCACGGGACGGCGACACCGTCAAGCTGCTGGCCAACCATGTGACGGATGCAGACGCCCTCAATGCGCTCGGTGAAGATTTTACGTTCGAACAGTATGCTTCCATCGTACCCGTTGTCACCAAAACCTTGACGCTCGATCTGAACCACAAGACGGTCGACTACCTCGAGGTTGGATTCTCAGAGACTAACGAGGAAACGCAGAAAAAAGAAACTCTCGCGACAGGCAACCTGACTGTTACAGGCGAGGGCGCTTACGGCAGAATTTCAAATCTCATGTTCATGGCCGGCGCACTGGACATCCAGAGCGGCGAGATCGGCGGTTCAGAAGGCGCGGGACTTGTCTGCGACGTGAACAGCGGCACTGCGACCATCAGCAACGGCATGGTGTATGGCCTCACCGTATCGGAGGGTGCTTCCGTCGCCGTCAAGGGCGGTTCCAATCACGCGGGTGAATGGGTTGTCGCTTCCAGCGCTACGCTGAACATTACGGACGGCACGTTTGGCGATGTGCAGTTCACGCACAACGGAACCATCGCCATCAGCGGCGGCACGTTCAAAAGCATTAAGAGCTACATCGCAGAAGAGTTGCAGCCGCTCATGTCCCTGTTGGATACGCAGAAGGTGCACGCTTTCTACAAGGGCGACGACGTGCAGGACGGCAATGCAACGGAGCTGGCCGACGTAACCGTCAAGGAGCACACCCACGCCATGGTGAACAACAAGTGCGCCTGCGGTCTGTCCTGCACCCACACGAACACCGAGGGCGCGAGCACCATCGGTAAAGACGGCAAGTGCACGGTCTGCGGGACACAGTTCGCGGCTGGCATCGGTGAAATCTATTATACCGATGTGCCGTCCGCGCTGAATGCGGCAGCTGACGGTCAGACCGTCAAGCTGTTGGCAAACGAGATGCTGCCTGACGGCATATATGCCAGCAAGACCCTCACGCTGGATTTGGACGGACACAGTCTGAGCGGATACAGCTTGAATGTCGGCGGTCTTACGGCCATGAGCCAGGTTCGCACCGGCAAACTGACGGTCATTGACAGCAGCGGCGGCAACGGCGCGGTGGGAGTGACCGTGCGGGACGGCGGTACACTGGTATTTGATCCGAAGAATGACCATACCACTCTGCTCCAGCTGGAGGTTTGGGGCGGCACAGTCGAGCTGTACGGCGGAAAGATTTTGAGAAGCGGTCTGCGGCTGAATAATAACATCACATTGGGCAATCTGCTTCCCCAGAAAGCGGGACTTGCGTACTATCGTGGCGACACGCAGCTCACGCTGGAGGAAGCCGCTGCCCAGACCTGCGACCTGGTGGTAAAGTTGTGCAGCCACGGCGGAAAGAACGGCTTTGACAAAAACGCGGCAACCTGCCCCAACTGCAACGCACCCGCGGTGGCTGAAACAGCCTTGAGCCATGGCGAGGGCAGCCGCCAGCAGCGAAGATTTGCTGATTTGCAGACTGCCCTGGACGCAGACAGAGACGGCGGCTCGACCCTCACGCTGCTGGCCGACGTGACCGGCGATTATACCATCGACGGCACGAAGAACACGAAACTTGATCTGAATGGCCATTCCATCAAGGGCACGGTGACGGTCAAGGCGGCTGTGGGCAGCAACACCACCACCTTGAGCAACAGGAAAAACACGACCACAGCCAGGATTGATAAGGTCGTTGCCCACAGTGGAGCAGAACTCGCCAGGCCGGATAAGCCTGCCGTGATCGGTACATTGACGTTGGCAGAGGGTGCGACATGGAAAACGATTCTAAGTGGTAAAACACTTGGATACAAGGTGCTCAACGCGGACGGCACTCACAAGTGGTATGCCCGGGATGATGTCAACGGCTCGCAGTTGAACAATGTTATCATCAATATCCTGCCCATCACTTTCGAGAAACTGAATCTGGAGGTCGATGGCCAGAACCTGACCGGCAACTCGCTGAAGGTGGAGCGCGGCACGACCGTCCAGCTCTGCGCCAGCTGCAACAAAGACGCGGAGGTGACGTTCTCCATCAAGCAGGACGGCGCAACAACGCCCATCACGCTGTCAGGAAACGATGTGAAATATACAACAGTCGGCACCAGTACCACCCTAGTCTACGTCGCGGAGTATATCTTCAACGATGTCGGCAGCTACACGATTTCTTTCACCGCCGCCAAGGACGGCTATACGGTGACGAGCACCCAAAAAATGCTGACCGTCACCAAGCCGAATCTCAGCAATGCCGAGATCACGTTTCCCGATGGCAATGTAGCGGCCTTTAATTCTGTGACTGCGACCGGTGTGCCGACGTTTATCGTGACATACAAAGGCCAAACGCTGGAAAAGGACAAGGATTTCACCATTACCGGCGGCGGCAGCACCTACGATGTAGGCCCCTGTACGCTGACCATCAAGGCAAAAGACAGCGGCGATTATACCGGGAGTAAGTCTGCCCAATGGACGGTTCGACCGCTCAAAGTAGCGGCCTCGGTCGGCGACATCATTAAGACATACGACGGAACGACAGATCTGCCTGCAAATGCGAAAATCACACTTAAGAGCGCGGACAGCTATTATACTGGTACTACGCTTCGGCTGGCTAAGGGTACAGATTATGAGGTGTCCAACGCCCGCTATGATTCCGCCGATGCCGGCCAGAAAAAGACTGTCTCCTTCACCATCAAGTTAAAGAATGCGGGCTATGTCTTTGAAGATGGCACGACCCAAAAGGACTTTACGCTGAACGGCGCGGATTTTGATGATAAGACCTTCCAGATCAATAAGGCCACCGCGCCCAAGAATAACCCGACCGGCACACTGAACATAATCAACGGCACATGTCAGACGTACACCTATGACTTCAATAATATACTGCCCGGACTGCCCAAGGGCAAATATGGCACGATAAGCTATGGTCAGGCTGATATTTCCCTTGTTAGCCAAAGCGGATATTATTACGACGAGACGATCGTAGAGTTTAAAAAAGGCGTGCTGACATTGGCACAGTTCTATGCGAAAGATGGAAACATGACCGGCAAAATCGGTACCGTCAAGGTGAATGTCACCACCACCAACTACGAAAACTTTCAACTGAAGCTCGTCCTCTACGCGGTGGACCAAATCAAGCCCGTGCCGGACGGCACAATCACCGCAAGCGAGATCACCTACGGCAACGAGCTGAGCATGAGCACCATCATGGGCAAGATGAAGGACTCCACCACGGGTGATGCAGTCAACGGTACATTCGCATGGACAGATGGCACAATCACTCCTAACGCAGGCGACTATGATGCCGAATGGACATTCACCCCGGCGGAGGGCTATGAGGAATACGCGACCGCGACCGGAACTGTGACCATCAAGGTCAAACCGGCGAAGCTGATCGTTTCCGTGAAAGCATCCAGCATGTATTACACCGGCGAGGAACAGATCGCATCGATCATCGCGTCTGGACAAAGCGTAGACAGCACTCCCGTGACGTTCACCTACAGCGACAAGGTAGACGGCAACTATACTTCGGGCGTACCGACATTCACCGACGCGGGTACATACACCGCTTACTACAAGGCGGAAGCCGCGAACCACGAACCAGCTACCGGTACGTTCACCGTGACCATCGACCCGCTGCCGATCAGCCTTCTCTCTGTTTCGTCAATCTCCAAGACCTACGACGGCAGTGCAGATGTCACGCTCACTGCGGACAAGCTGACGTTTTTCAGCAAAACGGCGAATATTAAACTTCCCGATACGGCGCTCTCCTTCTCTGACACCCAATTTACCAGTAAGCAGGAGGACGGGAGCTATCTGCCCTCGCCGGAGGTCGGAAACGGAAAGGCGCTTTCCTTCACCATGACGCTCACAAGCAATAACTATGTGTTTGAAGGTAAGTCGGAAGGTACCACAAAGGTCAGCGACGTTTTCGCGACCGATGATGTGAACCGGTTCACCATCACCAAGGCGGCCGCACCCACGATGCAGCCCATAGAGCTGACCGTTATCAACGGGCTGGCAAAGACTTACTTGGTCAATCTTCCCGCGCTGCCGACGCTGGGCGATAATTGTAAGTACGGCTCCATCGAATATGAGGCCTGCAACTTCGATCTGATTGGAGAGGGCGGCTACGCAAATTCGACGGCAATGATCACATCAAACGATGAGTTCCAGTTGACTGTCCCGGCTGTCGAATCTCAGACCGAAGGTTCCGTCGGAACCGTAGGCGTCAAGATCACCACGGACAACTATCAGGACATGCTCCTGACCGTTGAAGTCATCGCGAAGAACAAGATCGTTCCCGTGCTGGACGGCGAGATCACCGCAACGCCGATTACCTACGGTGACACACTGAGCAAGAGCGAAATTTCGGGCAAGATGAAAGACCCCAATACCGGCGCAAAGGTCGAGGGCACTTTCTCGTGGCAGCAACCGGACAATACGATTCTGGACGCGAGTACGCTTGGTCATAGTGTCGAATGGACGTTCACGCCGGCTGCGGGCTACGAGGAATACGCGACTGCGACCGGAACTGTGACCGTCAAGGTGAACAAGGCTGACCCCACCTTCAACGCTCCCACGGCGCAGGAAAATCTGACCTATACCGGCCGGGAGCAGGCGCTGATTACTGCGGGCATGACGGACCATGGCACCATGCAGTACAGCCTGACCGAGAACGGCACATACAGCCAGGACACCCCTACCGGCACCGATGCCGGAGCATATACCGTGTGGTATCGGGTGATTGGCGATGCAAACCACAACGATACCGCACCCGCCAGCGTGGCGGTCCGCATTGGGCAGAAGCCGCTGACGATCACCGGGGTAACGGCTGCGTCCAAGCATTATGATGGCACGAAAAACGCGGACATCACCCGCGTGACCTTCGACAACGTGACCTTGAAGCGAGACACAGACTACACCGTCACCGCCAGCTTTGACGATGCCAGTGTGGGCAGCGGCAAGAACGTCACTGCCACAGTGACCTTGATGGGGCAGGCCGCGAATAATTACGCCCTGGAGCAGAGCAGCTTCTTCGCGACTGGCAGCATCACCAAGGCCGCCGCACCCACAAATATCCAGTCCGGTACGCTGACCATCACCAATGGCCTGCACAAGACCTATTCCTTTGACCTCTCAACGCTGCTGCCGAAGCTGACTGCTCCCTGTGACTACGTCACGATCACCTATGACAAGAAGGTTGATACCAATCTGGGCGTTGGCTCCTTTATTGCCCTTGTAAACGGCAAGACCGGTGAGCTGACACTGGAAGCAAACAGAAGCGGCACGGACGAAGGACAATTCGGCACGATTACGGTTACAATCTCCACGAGCAACTATCAGGACATCACCCTGACCGTCAACGTCATTGCGAAGAACAGGATCACTCCCACCGGCACACCGACGCTGAGCAAGAACGCCATCACCTACGGCGACGCCCTGAATACCATCGCTCTCTCCGGCAAGCTCCATGATAATGCCAACAACGTGGATGTCGATGGAACCTTTGAATGGGTGGACGGCACGCATATACCCGTGGTTGGGAACGGTACCTATGCAGCCGAGTGGATTTTCGAACCGACTGACACCGAGAAGTATTTAACGGTTTCGGGAAGATCGAATATCACTGTCGAAAAGGCTACGCAGTACGGCAAGGTCGGCATGGCAGGCTATACTTACGGGCAAGCGCCAAGCACACCGACCTTGACAGACCGGACGGGCGATTTGAATGCTCAAGTGACCTACCGTTATGCCGCTGCGGACAGCGGCTCTGTTCAGACGTGGGATATCAGCAATCCGCCCGCGCTGAACGCCGGTACTTACCGTATGTACGCCAGCATTGGTGATACGGATAACTACTACGGATTTGAAGCTGTGTATTGCGAATTTGTGGTAGCAAAGGCAACGCCGACCTACACCGTTCCCACCGGGCTGACGGCAAAATACGGTCAGACGCTGGCGGATGTGACGCTGCCGGACGGCTGGAGTTGGATGGATAGCAGCGAATCTGTGGGCGGCGCTTCGACTACCGCCAAGACCTTCCAGGCGAAGTTCACCCCGACAGACGCTGTCAACTACAACATGGTGGAGAACATCGGGCTTGAAGTCATGGTGAACAAGGCGGATAGCGGCAATCTCAAAACGGTCGAGCTGGAGCAGAAGTACACGGACGCCTCGGATCACACCTACACGCCGGACTGGGCCGGACTGCCCGCCGGGCAGGACTGGACGTTCAGCAGCGAGGCGAGCATCGTCCTGTCCAAGCAAGACTTCGCAGTGGACGGCAGCTTGCTGACCTATGCCATCTCCGGCGGCAAGGCGGGTGACAAGATCACCATCACCCTCAAGGCGTCCTGTGACAATTACGAGGATTTCACCATCACGCTGAACGTCACTCTGACAGAAAAGGACGATCAGAAGCCGTTGACCATCACCGGTGCGGGTAGTGTGGTCTACGGTCAGACACTGACATTGACCACCACTGGCGGCTCCGGCACGGGCACAGTGACCTACCGCATCGACACAGACGCGAGCACCGGCGAGGCGACCATCGATCCCGAAACCGGCGTTCTGACTCCCGTCAAGGTCGGCTCTGTCAGCGTCATCGCGACTAAGGCGGGCGACAACGACTACAACGACGTCACCAGCGCTCCCTTCGTGCTCATGATCAAACCGGCCACGCCTACCGGCGAGCCGAACTACACCAAGATCACCACCAGCGGCAAGACGCTGAAGGACGCGGCGCTGACCACCAAGGGAAGCACTCTGAATCCCAGTGACGGCAAGCTGGAATGGGTGGATGACAAGGGCGAGCCCCTGCCCGACGATACCACGGTCAAGGCCAACACGACCTACAAATGGCGCTTCACGCCTGATGATGACAACTACACGACCCTGACCGGCGAGGTTGAGCTGTATCACAAGTCCAGCAGTGGCGGCGGTTGGTACGACAGCTACTACACCATCAAGGCAACTGCCGGGGCGGGCGGCTCTATTTCTCCCTCCGGCAGCGTCAGCGTCCGTGAGGGTAGGGATCAGACCTTCACCATCACCCCAGATAAGAGCTATGCCGTCTCCAACGTCAAGATCGACGGCAAGAGCATCGGCGCGGTGAAGTCCTACACCTTTGAGAATGTCCGCAGAACCCATACCATCGAGGTCATCTTTATGAAGGCCAACGGCAACCCCCAGGCCGGCGTGTTTGTGGATGTAGCCACCGGCAGCTATTATGAGGACGCAGTGGATTGGGCAGTGGGGAACGGTATTACGCAGGGAACCGATGCTACCCACTTCTCCCCGGATGGCATCTGCACCCGTGCGCAGGCCGTGACCTTCCTGTGGCGTGCCGCTGGCAGTCCCAAGCCCGAAACCCGCACCATGCCGTTTACCGACGTCCCCGCAGGCAGCTACTACTACGACGCTGTGCTGTGGGCGGTAGAAAACGGCATCGCCAAGGGCACCAGCGACACCACGTTCAGCCCCAACATGACCTGCTCCCGCGCCCAGATCGTCGCATTCCTGTGGCGTTCCGAGAAGTCCCCGGCAGCGGGTACGGCCAATCCCTTTGCCGATGTGAAGTCCACCGCCTACTATGCTGATGCGGTATTGTGGGCGGTCAAGGAGAACATCACCAAGGGAACCACCAGCACGACATTCAGCCCCAATGCGGATTGCACCAGAGCGCAGATCGTGACCTTCCTCTGGCGCTGCAAGAAGTAAGCGGCTGACATGAACCCATAAGCGAACATCGGACAGCGTAGCGGACGGGCTTTTTGCCCTGATGCTGCGCTGTTCTCTTTATTAACATATATCGCCATAGAACATAGAAATTCATACTTTTTCTCTGTATTGGTTCTCAGCTAGAGTTGGCCCTTCAAGCCGTGCCGTAGTGTCACGGTGCTGGTGACAGCAAATGCGCGGACGTTCCCCTTGGCGGGGAGCGTCCGCGTTTGCTATTTGCCATCCATATTTATAATGTATGAAGAAGATCGTCGTTCCAGTCTTTCAGTTCCGGTACAAGTCGTTCCGTCATAACGTCGCGTTCGCGCAGAAGCTCTGCCATCCGTTCACTTGCAGCATGACCAGCTTTATCATTGTCGAGACACAGATAGACGATCTGCGTCTCCAGTTTCAGCATCTGCAAGACCGGAATCGGAGACGTGCCGCAGCAGGCCACATAGCTATGCTCCTGCCACTGATGCGGGTTCATAGAGATGTAGGAGAGCATATCAATGGGAGCCTCGAATACATAAAGGCTCCCATCGGTTCCGGCATGATGAAAACTGTAACGCGGGTCGCTGGACTCGACGTTCAGCCGAAAGGCTTTGCCAAAGCTGTTTGTGCTGCGCAGATGCGCATGACGCGGGCAGCCGCCTTCATCCGTGCCGATGAACACAGCGTTGTGATGTGCCGCATCCTCGTAGAGCATTTTCTTCCGGGCGAAATATGAAACCACATCCGCATCCAGCCCGCGCGTTTTGAGTAAATACGCAAACACGCGGCGCATATTCGCGTTCGGAACGGGCGGTGCAAAGGGCTTCTGCTGGATCACTTCCTGCTTTTTCGCCTGCGGATAAACCGGCTCCGTGCTCTCGCCCAGCAGCATGGACATCGCTTCGACGTAGCTCTTGCCGTAATATTTTTGTATAAAGCTGACAGCGCGGCCGCCCTCATTCGAGGCATGGTCGAACCACTCGCAGCCGCGCACCGTAACGCTGTGGTCGCTGGCAAGCCGCTTTTCCCGTCCGGACTTGATGAGCTTCTCGCCTTGCCGGAGGAGAAATTCTTCGAGGTCGACGGCCGCGGC
>ENA-OUUV01001242-OUUV01001242.1-human-gut-metagenome-genome-assembly--contig:-NODE-1242-length-12907-cov-3.042484_pt1 | contig 12907 bp, 6 predicted proteins | sample MGYA00237952_ERZ548838 | MGnify/ENA primary metagenome ERZ548838 (study PRJEB26490, sample SAMN05194705) | human gut metagenome | biome: terrestrial biome; feature: human-associated habitat; material... | reverse complement strand
CGCCTTAGTCTCGTGGGCTCGGAGATGTGTATAAGAGACACCTTCATCTTAATAGTAGAATATTTGCTAAAGTAATCTGTCATTTTTGCCAAGTTAATACTACGGCGCAAGCCTACATATTCCTGATCTTCCCATTTTGATTTTTCAAAATAGCTTGCACGGCGGCTATCATTATAACCGTTCATATAGCAAATAATATCTGCCGCCGCATGTGTATCACCTCCAGTTTTTTCTTCGTTATAACGTACAGCCGTAAATATAGGATTAGGAAGGGTACCAAAATAATTCCAAGTCGCATTGTCCGCATTAGACTCTATCAGTCCCATCTCCTGCTTCACTGCACTCTCTGCCATTTCTTTTGCTTTCGTCGGATTAGCATAAGCAATACGGATAGCCAAACGCAATTTTAATGAATTGGCAAATTTACACCATTTCTGCACATTACCGTTATACACAAAGTCAGCACTAGGTACAAGAGCAGCATTCCTGTTTTCGGTCAATACAATAATAGCAGCATCCAATTCCTCAAAGAACTTGTTATAAACTTCTTCCTGAGAGTCATAGGGAGTAGTTATTTTACCATCTTCTCCAATTTTAGAATAAGGTATCGGACCATAAGCATCTGTGACACGACTCATAGCAGCTACTTTCACGATTTGTGCAATCGCATAAGGCACAGGATTATTCGTATTATCAGAAACAATCTTAATAGCATTCAAATTACTATATAATGTAGCAATGATCCTATCACTTATCAAGAATACACGTGTCCAGTCATTCTTAGCATCAAAATTGGAGATGGTATTTGACCAACCACTGTTTGAATCTGCAAAATACCCTCCCAAAGGACCTCCCAACAAGCAATCTGTAAATTGTGCCGTATTAACATCCGAAGAGATGACTGTGCTAGCCATATTGCTCATCGCTGATCCCAGCGCATAGTCATCAGGAGTTAAATCATCTGGTTCATAAGGATTAGAGTTTATATTCATATAGTCACCCGTACATGACATAAAGCCTAAGACTAACGAGCTAAGAATCAATTTATTTATTATATTTTTTTCATATTAGTTTAATATTAAAATTTAAAGCTCAAACTAAAACCGATATTACGCAAAGACGGCATCATGAAGTAATCAATTCCTTGATAAAAATTGTCAGTAGACGCTACACCTTCCGGATCAAAAGGAGCCTTATTGTAAATCATCCAAAGATTACGTCCAACCAATGATACCTTAATATCACAAATGTCACCCAACATTTTTCTAGAGAAGGTATAACCGAAAGAAACTTCCTGAAGACGAACATTAGTAGCAGAATAAGTATAATACTGGGGGATAGCTGTACCACTGCCCACTACACTATACCATGTTTCAGGATTAATATAGTCATTGTCATTTATAAGAGTATACCCACGGTCACGTGCATCAGCCGATGCTTCTGATACTCCATAATAATCTAACATAGCTTGAGTACGCGAGAAAACCACTCCACCTAAACAAGCTGAGACTAAGAAACCTGCATTAAAATTTTTCCAGGCAAAATCATTACGCCATGCCAAGTTGCCTTTGGGCAATACACTACCCAATTTAATATATTTGCTTGGATCTTTAATTGTCTCAGCAGTAATTTGTCCTTCTGCATCAACTAAAATTTTACCGTTATCATCACGTTTCAAATCTATCAAAGAATATAAACCGCCCATGCTACCACCTTCTCTTAACAGGAAGCGCGTTTCTCCCAAGCCACCCATATTCAAAGTTGTCAAAGAAATCCGTTCACCGGTTGCAGGATTAATAGCATCGTTAGCCAAAGTAAGAATCTTATTCTTGTTAGTAGAGAAAGTAAAACCTGTATCCCACGTGAAACCGTTCCAAGTATTATTATATCCCAATGATAACTCAACACCAGAGTTACGAACCGCACCGGTCTGAATATATATTTTAGAAAAACCGCTGACTGGCAGGTCAGGATTGAAAGTCTGATTCATTGTCTTGGCATTGTAATATGTCACATCCAGATTAAAGTGTTTTAAGAAGCGCATAGACAGACCAAACTCCCAAGAATTGGTACGCTCCGGTTTCAAATCATACATAGGATAATCTGTTAAATTACTCCATTTACCAGTACTTGCAGTCCAAGGAAAATGCGGATTAGCTGCATATCTGGAAAAAGGATTACCTACCGAAGCCCATGAACCACGAATTTTCAAATAAGACAAATAATCTTTGTTCAGATTGGGCATTAATTCAGATAAAACCACAGAAGCACCAACTGAAGGATAGAAGAATGATGAATTAACAGACTTAGGACCCGCCAATTGGGAAGGCCAATCATTACGTCCGGTCAACGTCAAGTAATAGGTGTTTTTATAGCCCAGTTCAGCCGAAGCAAAGATAGCTTGTGTCTGTTCGCGCCAACCTTCCTGCATACGCTGTGTTTTGCTGGCACTCAAATTCTGAATAGCAAAAAAGTTAGTCAAACCGACTTGTTCTCCTGTGAAGGAATCACTGCCATCGGCAATCGGACCGCGCACTTTCATCGCATCCGTACGAACATCTGAGATAGAGCCACCTAAATTGGCTTGTAAAGACCAGCTTTCACCAAAATACTTATTCACACTGACCAAGAAGTCAGCATATAATTGCTTATTTTGCGTTTTTGCAATGCCATACAAACCACGAGAAGATTTCTCCGTCAATTGGGTATTTGTAGAAGCGTAGAACTTCTCAGTATAATCATTGTTTGAATAATCCACGCGAACACGTCCTGATACATTCAACCAGTCTAGTATCTGATAGCTCAAACCGGCATTCATCATATAACGGTCTTTTTTGTTCTCACGCAAATTCCGGTAATTTATCCAATACGGATTTTGCATAGCCATAGCCTCATCACCTATCGGCCAATACTGGGTATTGATCTTACGAGCAGGATCATAACGCTCATACATCTGAATATCTTCCCAATCATTACCGCGGGGAAACAGATAAGCACCTACCAACGGGTTATTATAAGAACCTTGATTGGTCATATTCCGATCATTTTGCAAAATATAGCTTACGCCCACATCCAACTTCATCTTGTCATTCAAAAAAGAAGTTGTATTACGTACTGTAAAATTATAACGGTTGTATTTATTGTTAGGTATAATACCTTTGGAGTTAACGGCGGCGGCTGATGCATAAGTTTGATTTTTTTCAGTACCGGTAGATAAAGAAATACTTTCCGTACCAATTATACCGGTTTGGAAATAATTATCTTTCGGATTATAACCATAATTGTTGGCACCAGTCAAGCGTGCTCCCCAAGTAAGCGCACCAGAAGGGCTTAACACGCCTCCTGTACCTGTTCCATAACGATTTTGGAAACCAGGCATCACAAATGGAGTAGTAAATTCCGTATTACTATTCACCGTAAGGCTCAGTCGTCCTTCTTTACCCTTCCTTGTGGTGATAATGATTGCACCGTTAGCTGCTTCCGAGCCGTACAATGCAGCAGCGGCAGCACCCGTCAATACAGACATAGACTCAATGTCTTCGGGGTTGATGTCCGCTATAGGTTCAGTAGATCCCTGAGAATCAAATTCAGTACCACCGGCCTTGTTGCTACGTCCGGACAAGATAGGTACACCATCTATAACGTAGAGCGCGTTCGATGTTTGCATAATGGATTTCGTACCACGCATAACAACCTTTGAAACACCACCCACACCGGATGAAGAAGCATTAATGTTCACACCAGCTACTTTACCGTTCAAGGAGTTTACAAAGTTTACATCCTTATTTGCAGTGACAGCATCTGCATTAACCTGTTGCACATTATAAGACAATGCTTTCTCCGAACGCTTGATACCGAGAGCCGTTACCACCACCTCTTCTATCAACTGTGAATCAGTCTGCATCATGACATTGATAACATTCTGTCCTTTCGCTGCAATTTCCTGTGATTTATAGCCAACGTAAGAGAACTGAATCACAGGATTCGCCACAGTAGTAGTCAGTATAAAGCTACCATTGATATCAGTGATACAGCCGTCAGTAGCACCTTTCACCAACACATTCACACCAATCAGAGGCCCCATATCATCAGATACCACTCCGGTGATGGTGCGTTCTTTTCCCTGTTGGTTACCCTCTTGAGGCGTAGCCGACTTCTCAGAAAGATAAACGATGTTATCTTCTACTTTAAAAGAAATGTCTTTTCCTTTAAGAATAGCATTCAAAGCATCTTCAATAGACGCATTCTTCACCTTGACGCTTTCAACTGCCACAGTGGCGAGTTTGTCGTCATAGAAAAATGATACTTGGATTGAGTTTTGATTTGTTCGATGACCGTACCTAATGTCGTGCGAGACATATTCAAATTCAGTTGAGCAAAAGTCCACTGAACTGATACAGTCATGAAGAACAAGACTAATAAAGCCCGTAGAAATTTCGAACTTTGAAAAGCATGATTGTTGTCCATAAACAAAGTTTAAAGGTTACACATTGGTTAATTTTAATCTGTCAGGAGACCCTTTCTCCCGACTTTCATATATAAAACAACAGTCGCTAAAAATACACTTACTACAAAATGATATTTTTTTTCATTAAAACAAAAAAGGGAATAGTTTTAATTTCTATTCCCTTCTTTCTTACATTATTAACTTCAGCCCTTACTTCTTTTTTATTTCGTTAGAGAAAGAATATGGATAATCTTCCGGATGTATTCCTCTCTGTAAGTTGGGCTTATTACCCATATCAAATTTCAGGACACCGCCCTTCAACAGGTCTTCATGTTTCACATAATTCTTCGTATATTCATTTCCATCCAGACGAAGCGATTCAATATACATATTTTCAGAACTATTGTTTGCTGCATCAATAACCAATGAACGGCCATTCTCAAGATGAAGTGTAGCTTTCTTGAACAAAGGAGCACCGAGAACATACTCATCGGTTCCCGGACAAACCGGATAGAAGCCTAATGCTGAGAACACATACCAGGCAGAAGTCTGCCCATTGTCTTCATCTCCACAATACCCATCAGAACCTGGAGCATACATACGGTTCATCACCTGACGCAACCAATATTGGGCTTTCCAAGGCTGCCCGGCATAATTGTACATGTAAATCATGTGCTGTATAGGCTGGTTACCATGCGCATAGTTACCCATGTTCATCACTGTCATTTCACGTATTTCATGAATCACCTGTCCATAATAGCTGTCATCGAAGATGGGAGGAACAATAAACACAGAATCCAGCATTTCGACAAAAACTTTTTCACCACCCATCAAATCGATCAAACCTTGCGGATCGTGGAAAACGGACCAGGAGTAATGCCAACTGTTTCCTTCTGTAAAGGCATCTCCCCATTTCAAAGGTGAGAAAGGTGTCTGGAACTGCCCATCTTTATTACGTCCACGCATCAACAGGCTTTCCTTATCGAACACGTTCTTATAGTTCATAGCACGATTGGCAAAAAGTTTCTGCTCTTTCTTCGGACGATCCAGCGCTTTTGCCATCTGATAGATACACCAGTCATCATAAGCATATTCCAGAGTACGGGCAGCATTCTCATTGATCTTTACGTCATAAGGAACATAACCTAATTCATTATAATATTCATAACCGAGACGTCCGGTAGAAGAAACTTCAGGATGTACATTCTTTGTGCCATGGATAAGTCCTTCATACAAGGTAGCCACATCATCCACTTTAACCCCCTTCAGATAGGCATCAGCCAGTACAGAGGCAGAGTTGTTGCCAATCATACAACCACGATGTCCCGGGCTAGCCCATTCAGGGAAGAAACCGCTTTCCTTATATGTATTGACGAGACCTTCCTGGATTTGTTTGTTTACCGAAGGATACATCAGGTTGAGGAAAGGGAACAGGCAACGGAAAGTATCCCAGAAGCCGGTATCCGTATACATATATCCAGGTAATACCTGACCATTGTAAGGACTATAATGAACAGGATTGCCAGTTTCATCAAATTCATAAAAAGCACGGGGGAAAAGTACCGAACGATACAGACAAGAATAAAAAGTACGATACTGATCAAGATTGCCACCATCCACTTCTATTTTACCCAATACCTCATTCCAGGCATCTTGCCCTTTCTGAACCAAAGTATCAAAACTATCGTTTCCAAGCTCTTTCAAGTTTCTGTCTGCCTGCTCAAAACCGATAAAGGAAGAGGCTACACGAGCATGCACGATTTCTCCTTTACGGGTTTTAAAACCAATGATTGCACCTGCATGTCCGGCCTTCTGCTCTTTTTGATTCTCTGCCAAAACGCCATCGGCAACAGAAGCCTGATAAGTAAAAGGCTTGTCGAACTCAATAACAAAGTAGTTCTTGAAGTTATCGGGCACTCCACCACTGTTACGGGTTGTGTATCCGATAATCTTATTTTGTTCAGGAATAATTTTAATATAAGATCCTTTGTCGAAAGCATCCACTACAATATATGAATGTTCATTCTCCGGAAAAGTAAAACGGAATAAAACAGCACGTTCAGTGGGAGTAAACTCTGTCACGACATCGTGTTCAGCAAGATACACCTTATAATAATGAGGCAATGCAACTTCTCCTTTATGAGAGAACCAGCTGGCACGCTTATCTTCATTAAATTCGGGTTTGCCCACTACCGGCATGATAGAAAACTGACCGTAGTCATTAATCCAGGGACTGGGTTGATGGGTTTGTTTAAAACCACGGATTTTATGGGCGGTATAAACATACTGCCAACCATCTCCCATTTTTCCTGTTTGAGGAGTCCAGAAATTCATACCCCATGGACGTGCGATAGCAGGATATGTATTGCCTGTAGATAGTTCGAAACTGGATAACGTACCCATCAACGGGTTAACGTATTGTGTTAAATCTTTAGCCTGCGCCCAGAGAGCACAGCCCAAAAAGCACATTGATAAAAGCAGCTTTCTCATACTATTATATTTATAAGATTATATATTTCAAAAGTTTCCTTTTATTTTTTGGGAGACAAAAATACACTATTTCCTACAATTTTATATTCAATAGGTATTGCATTTGTACTTTTAATCAAATTCAGGATTTCCTCCACAGTGTTTTTCTTCTTCAGTGTACCCGAATATGTTTTAGTAGCATCCATATCAGGCGCCAGAATAATCTTCACTTCATAAGAGTTCTCTAAAGTACGGGCAATCGTAAATATATCAGCATTTTCAAAGACAAACTGATTATTATGCCAATTCTCAATACCTGTATCCACTTGCTTCACTACCAGACGACGAGTTACAGCGTTCAATTCGGCTTTTTGTCCCGGAGCCAACACAATCATACCCTCATTGTGATTGCCTTTCACCTCAATCTCTCCCTTAATCAGTGTAGCTACTGCCGAACGGTTCATCTTATCACTCTTCAAGTTAAAGACCGTACCCAGCACTCTGACTTGCATGGCTTCACTTCGCACAATAAAAGGCTTTTCAACATTTCTCTTTACTTCAAAATAGCCCTCTCCCTCCATATACACATTTCTTTCCTTTTCAGAAAACTCACGCGGGTACTTCAAGGTCGTGTGCTTATTCAACCATACTTTAGTGCCATCGGGCAGCATCAATTCCTTCACTTCATCCCGGGCTACAACAGCCACTAACTGTTCTTCACTTTGAGACTGATAGATATGATAACTCAAACCGGATACAAGGAAAATTCCTATGAACATAGCAGCATACTTCATCCAAGTATGCATTCTACGCACCTTGAACTGCTTAGCTTCTTCCTGTGCCAACCGTTTGAATAACTGTTTTTCTGCTTTTTCAATTTTTTTCTCATCTGTAGAATCGCCACTCTTTCCCAGATGATATATTTCTTCTATCCTAAACAGTTCACGCGCATTATCGTCCGACTCGTTCAGCCAAGTGTTCACCTCACGGAGTTCTTCTTCAGAACATTCACCCATAAGGAATTTGGCCAGTAATTCTTCATTCAACTTATTTTTTCCTTCCTTCATCATACTAATAAAACAATCGTTTCGACAAAAACACTTATACCTTATTCAATAAAAACAGGGCTAACATAAAGTTGAGGTAGCCCAATCTTTCACGCAGGAACTTCAAAGCTTTATACATGTGAGCCTCTACCGTCCGTAACGATATTCCCATTGTTTCTGCAATTTCTTTGTTCTTCATATCATGCAGATAACTGAGTTTGAAAACCATCTTGCATTTATCCGGCAGTCCATTAATGGCTTCGGAAAGCTCTCTTCTAAGCTCACGATCCTCTATCCTTTTCACTACATCATTACTATCCGGCTGATAGAATTCAACCCTCTTCTGATTAATTTCCATTACGACAGCTTCGTAACTATTCTTGATATCCCGGTGCTTCAAAACATTCAAAGCACGGGTATACACCGCCCGATACAGAAATGCCTGTATCTGCTCTCCCACCGTCACTGTATCTTTTCGTCGCCACAATTCCACAAACACATCTTGTACTACGTCCTCTGCTTCTTCCTCGCCCACAATACGTGTAGCATAGAAAAGCAGATTGGCATAGTATTTACGGAAAAGGAGTTTATAAGTTGAATCAAAGTTATCACCCATAATCCCACAACTTCATTTTATCACTCTATCGCATACCACACTGCCCCCGGTTTATTCCCCATCTCAAATTCAAAGACAGAGCCATTCATTATTTGTTCATGTGTGATATAGCTTTTATCATAAGGTTTCCCGTCGAGTTTCACCGACTGGATATATATATTCTCTTCACTAATAGTCGGCGCCAATACCGTAAATGTCTTGCCGTTATCCAAATGCATTTTCATTTCAGGATACATAGGGGTGCCTATTTCATATCTGCCGCTAACCGGATCTACCGGATAGAATCCCATTGCGCTAAATACGTACCAAGCAGACATCTGACCACAATCCTCATTCCCGCATAAACCGGCAGGCGTGTTCTTATAAAGTTCATGCATCACCTCGGCGGCATATTTCTGAGTCTTCCAAGGTTGCCCTACAGCATTAAACAAATAAATGACATGATGGCTCGGTTCATTTCCATGCGCATACTGCCCGATCATTCCGGTACTGAAAATAGGCAGATCTTCATCCGCAGAAGGATTATAAGTGAACATACTATCCAGTTTCTGGGCAAAACGCTCCGTACCTCCGACCAAACCAATCAAACCATCGACATCTTGCTGCACAGACCAGAAATATTGCCAACCGTTACTTTCGCAAATATGCGGAGTATAGTCATCCGGACTGAAGGGTTGAATAAAATTTCCTTTATTATCACGCGGCTGCATAAAAGAAGTCTGGGGATTATATACATTCTTATAGTTTTGAGAACGTTTATAGAATGCATCTGCAATCTGCCTTTCACCCAACTTGTCCGCCATACGGGCAATACAATAATCATCGTAAGCGTATTCCAGAGTTTTAGAGAGCGACCAGTTCTCTGAGTTATAATGATCTGTCACATCATAAGGCACATAACCATACTTTTTATACAATCCAATTCCGCGATATTCATCTATATTGGCTGTAGCTACACAGGCTTCCAAGGCTTTCTTCGGATCAAAATTTCCTATTCCCTTCAGATAAGCATCCACAATAACCGGTACAGCATAATAGCCTATCATCATATCCGTTTCACTTCCATAGAAGTTCCATACCGGAAGACGTCCGTTCTGTTCAAAAAAAGCAAGAAAAGACTGAACCATATCATTCACACGTTGCGGTTCTATATAAGTGTAAAGAGGATGAGCGGCACGATAGGTATCCCACAATGAAAAAGTACTGTAATTGGTCCATCTATCTGCCTGATGCACTTGTTTATCGGGACCGTAATAGGCACCGTCCACATCATCATAAATAGTCGGTGCCAGCATAGAGTGATACAGAGCCGTATAAAATTTGACTTTCTCATCAGGATCATCACATGTGATTTCTATCTTAGACAGTTGTTCATTCCAGTTTTTTTGGGTAATAGCCAGATATTTGTCGAAATCATCATCCGGTGCTTCGGCTGCAAGATTACGAGCAGCTCCCTCCATGCTTACACCTGATATGGCAGTGGTTACAAGAATCTGCTCTCCTGCAGCGGTATGGAAATCAAAACGGGCGATAGCAGACGTTCCAATCCGTTCACCATCCTTGACAATAGCAGCAGTATCCAACTGCATTGCTTTAAACGGTTTAGAGAATCGGGTACGAAAATAAATATGCTGATCGCGTGCCCAACCGTCAGAAAAGCGATACCCTTGTATGGTAACAGAATCGATTCTCTCAATATAAGTATCATTGGTAAAATCCCAATTCATAGCCTTTCGCAAATTAAGGAAAATGGCAGCATCTGCTTCAGGGAAGGTATAACGTTGAATACCGCAACGCTCGGTTGCCGTCAGTTCTACATTGATATCATAGTCTTTCAACCGAACCTGATAATATCCGGCACTGGCAGTTTCTTCGGAGTGAGAAAATAAAGAATGAATACCTAACGGAGCATCCGTCTCTTTATAGGGCAAAGTAACAGGCATAAAAGATATATCATATAAATCACCTGCCCCGGTACCTGAAAGGTGGGTATGGCTAAAACCTGCAATCGTGCTGTCCGGATAGAAATAACCGGAGATGCGATCCCATCCCGGAAGCCCGTTATCGGGACTTAACTGCACCATACCGAACGGAGTTTGTGCTCCGGGATACGTATTCCCGGTAAAATCCGTACCGATAAAGGGGTTGACATACTCTGTGGCATAGCACTTACTCTTCGTATCCGGTTGCTGGGACACACACGCTGAAAGGGAGAAAAGGAATAAAACCAGTAAAAACAATTCTGACAATTTCATAATACTACATAGTTAACGTGCATATGTAACAACTCAGCATCCGGAAACACTTAACGGTTTCCCTAATAAATTCATCGAACGAACAAATATAGCCTAAAAATTCCAATTAATTTATAACTTTGCCGCAAAAAGCGACAATGAGCTATACGACTTATCTCTTTGACTTTGACTACACGCTCGCAGACTCTTCTCGCGGCATCGTTACCTGTTTCCGTAATGTGCTCAATCAACATGGTTATACAGATGTAACCGATGAAGATATTAAACGTACCATCGGAAAAACTTTGGAAGAATCTTTCTCTATCCTGACGGGGGTGACGGATGAAGACCAACTAGCTGGTTTTAAGAGCGAATACAGGAAGGAAGCGGATACCCACATGACAATAAACACCGTACTCTTTCTGGAAACCAAGTCTGTGCTGCTTGCCCTGAAAGATGCAGGCGCATTCATCGGCATCATCTCCACCAAATACCGTTATCGCATAAAGGAAATGCTCGACCAGCACTTCCCCGGCAGTATCTTCAACATCATTATTGGCGGAGAAGATGTACAAACAGCCAAGCCCTCACCCGAAGGGTTGCTGCTTGCCATCAAACAGTTGCATGTCACCAAGGCAGAAACCCTCTACATTGGCGATAGCACAGTGGACGCTGCCACAGCCAAAGCAGCTGGTGTGGACTTTGCCGGTGTAACCCATGGAGTAACTTCCGCCGAAGAATTAGGCAAATATCCGCATTGGAAAATTATGAACTCACTGGAAGAACTCTTGGAAACGGATGAACAACCAACCCATCCGGTTGTCAATCCACCTTCCGTTCCGGTTATTGTTTCCCGTCGCACTCCTTGCAGAAAGAAAATGATCAATATCTGGCAAATACTAATCCTGGCAGTACTACTATGGTTATCTTTTGAAGAAGGAGAAGACAGTAATGTTTTTCTGTGGGCTTTCATTCTGGTTCTCTTGTATATCCTTACCAAACGCAGGATTCTGCCAAACCGAATATTAAACTCTCCCTGGTGGCTTCCCTGTAAGATACGCCTTCGCGCCCTACACATCAAAATGGTACAAGGAAAGAAAACACCGCCCATGAGTGAGGAAAGCAATATTTGCTTAAATTGTGAAACTGCTTATACAGGTAGCTATTGCAACCGTTGCGGTCAAAGCCGGAATACTCCCCGTTACCGTTTCAGTAATGCATTCAGAAATATATTAGGCGGATTCACTAATATCGATAATGGTTTCGGCCGCACCCTTCTGGACTTGCTCTACCGCCCGGGATACATGATCAGAGACTTCATTGCTGGCAAACGAATCTTATACTTCCGCCCCTTCCAGACATTATTTGTACTTGCCGCCCTTTACATAATGGCTGTGCAACTGGTAGACCCTGAAGCCCTGAAAGAAAAGAAGGAAAAATCACAGGAAGTCCAAAGACAAGAAATACTTGCTGCACGTGAACAACTACAAAAACGAATAGAGGGAACAGAAGACTCACACACCAAAGATGTTCTGAACCAGGCCATAAAAGGCTTGAACAAGAAACTGGAAAATCTGGGAACAGAGGATTCTACGGAAATCCTGAAGAAGAATCTGATAGTCACACGCGAACTTTTGCAGAAACAGATAAAAAAGGCCAAAGAACCAGCTCAAAAGGAAGTTCTGACTCAAACTATAAAAGACCTGAATCTGGATTTGGAAAAACTAGAAACAAAAAGTTCTTTTAAAAAGGACAATATCACGGTAAAGGAAGTAAAGACTTACCTTTCATCAAGGATAAACGGCTCCATCGGTGTAGCAAAGAAAGCAAAGGATACTTCTGCTGCGATGGATTTCCTTAGTCTGTTATATGGAGATGAAAAGTACGGCAATATCCTTTTGTACGGTGAAAAAGATAAGGATTATAAGCTAAAAGATGGCATTGCAGAAGCTTGTGATGGAGGCAGTCTGGATGATGACTATCTGACGAAGCTTAGTCTTAATCTTTTCGTGAATGTTTATCCGACAAAGAATGAGAAATATGTGGACAATCGTAAGAAGGAGTTTTTTGACTTTTATGACAATGCCACATTGTC
>ENA-OUUV01001233-OUUV01001233.1-human-gut-metagenome-genome-assembly--contig:-NODE-1233-length-12977-cov-5.976087_pt1 | contig 12977 bp, 8 predicted proteins | sample MGYA00237952_ERZ548838 | MGnify/ENA primary metagenome ERZ548838 (study PRJEB26490, sample SAMN05194705) | human gut metagenome | biome: terrestrial biome; feature: human-associated habitat; material... | reverse complement strand
AGGGTCAAGGGAGGAACTCCCTTGCGGGGTCAAGGGGCAGCGCCCCTTGGGTCACCGCATTTCCCGTAACCTTTCGACAATCTCTTCCGCGTGCAGCGCGTCGATGATTTCGTCTAAGTCGCCGTCGATGATGTCTTGGATGCGGTAGAGGGTCAGACCAATGCGGTGGTCGGTCACGCGGCCCTCGCGGAAGTTGTAGGTGCGGATGCGCTCGCTGCGGTCGCCTGTGCCGACTTGAACGCGGCGGTTCTCCGCGTAGGCGGCGTCTTTCTCCGCGCGCATCTTCGCCAATAAGCGGCTGCGAAGCACCTGCATCGCCGTGTCGCGGTTCTTCAGCTGGCTCTTCTGGTCTTGGCACGTCACCACCAGCCCAGTCGGCAGGTGCGTAATCCGCACGGCGCTGTCCGTCGTGTTCACGCACTGCCCGCCGTGACCCGTCGAGCGGTACACGTCAATCCGCAAATCCTTCGGGTCAATCTGCAATTCGACGTCCTCCGCTTCCGGCAGCACAGCCACCGTGCAGGTGGAGGACTGGATTTTGCCGTTGGACTCCGTAATCGGCACGCGCTGCACCCGGTGGACACCGCTCTCGTACTTCATGCGCGCGAAAACGCCGCTGCCCGCGATGCTGAACACCGCTTCCTTAATGCCGCCCAACTCCGTCTCCGTCGTCGAAATCGGTTCGACGCGGAAGTGATGCCGCTCGGCATAGCGGATGTACATGCGCATCAGCTCCGCCGCGAACAGGCACGATTCCTCGCCGCCCGCGCCGCCGCGAATCTCCATGATGACGGCGTGGTCGTCGTCCGGGTCGCGCGGCAGAAGCAGAATCCGCAATTGCTGCTCCGCCTCGGCGATTTGCGCCGCCAGCGCCTGCAATTCCTCCGCCGCCATCTCGTGCAGATCCGGGTCGGACAGCATCTCCTGCGCTTGCTCACGGTGGCGCAAGAGCGACTGGTACGACTGCCACGCCGTCACCTGCTCTTCCAGCGCCGCCCGTTCCTTCAGGTACGCCTGATAGCGCGCCGTGTCCGCAATGATGTCCGGCTGGACAATCGCTTCGCTTAGCTCCTCGTAGCGGCTGACAATCAGCGGATATTTCTCAAACATGCTTCCTTGCCTCAATCATTCGGGGGATGTGCTGATAGTCCTCGTGCGCCTGCACATCCGCAAAATCCGCCAGCAGCGCCATGACCGCTTCGGCCTGGTCAAAACCGACTTCCAGCAGCAGTACGCCGCCCGGACGCAGGAATTTCGGCGCGTCCGATGCAATCCGGCGGTAGAAATCCAACCCGTCCGCGCCGCCGTCCAGCGCCATCAGCGGCTCACGGCGGACTTCCTCCTGCAAGGTTAGACAATCCGCAGAGGGAATGTAGGGCGGGTTGCTGACAATCACGTCGAACGCAGTCTCCGGCACGGCAGCGAACAAATCCCCCTGATGCAGGGTGACGGACGCGCCAAGCAGTTCCGCGTTCTTCGCCGTGACCGCCAGCGCATCGGGGGATAAATCCGCCGCGTGTACCTGCGCGCCGGGAACCTCCAGCGACATGGAAACCGCTAACGCGCCGCTGCCGCAGCACAAGTCCAGCGCAATCGGATGCGGATGTTCCCGCAGCGCTGCAATCGCGCGTTCCGCCAGCAGCTCCGTCTCCGGGCGCGGAATCAGCACCCGTTCATCCACATAGAAATCACGCCCTAAAAAAGGCTGCGTGTGGAGCAGATATTGCAGGGGCTGACGGGTCAGGCGGCGGGAAACAAGGACGTCGAAGCGGGTCAGCACGTCATCAGACAACACGGTCGTCATCTCCAGACGCAGGGACAAAGGCGGCTGACCCGTCACATGGGACAGCAGCAGCGCCGCGTCCACCTCCGGATCGGGAATCCCGGCATTCCGGAAAGCGGACGCGGTCGCTTTCAGCAAAGCGCGCGGATTCACTGCTTGTCCTCGCCCTTCTGCGGGAAAACGTAGTCCGGCTCGCTCTGCTCATAGGAGGTGAGAATCGCCCAGCCTTCTTCCGTGCGCGGCGCGTCCTTCGGCAGCCCATACAGCGCGACGTTCATGGAAATGATGGCGCATTCGAGCATTCCGTCGTCCGGCTGACGGGTGGTCAGACGCTGCAGCTGCAAGCCCGGCCAGCGCAGAATCTTCGCGATTTTGCTCTCCGAGTGCGCCAGCCCCTTCAATACCTCGTAGCTCACGCCCGCCACGACCGGCAGCAGGCACAGGTGCACCAGCATCCGCAGGGCGGCGTTGGTGATGTCGCGTCCGACGAAGAGAAACAGAACGATGGAAATCAGCATGACAATCAGCAGGAACGCCGTGCCGCAGCGCGGGTGCAGGGTCGTGAACTGCTGGGCGTTCTTGGGCGTCAGGGGAAGGTTATGCTCATGGCAGTAGACGGTCTTGTGCTCCGCACCGTGGTACTGGAACGTGCGGCGCACATCCGGCACCATGCCGCAGAAAATCATGTACGCAATCAGAATCAGCACTTTCGTCAAGCCGCCGATCAGCGTCGCGACCGTGCCGGACGCGCCCAGCGACAGAATCCCTTTTTCCGCCAGCGACGGCAGGACGATGAACAGCCCGACGCTCAGCAGCACCGCCAGCACCATCGCCACGCCCATGACGACTTTGTCGATGCTCTTGCCGAGCTTCGCCGCGAGCCACTTCTCGAACTTCGTCGGCTCTTCCTCTTCCGTGCCGAGCATCTTCGCGGACGTTTCCAGCGTCGTCATGCCCATCGCAAGCATGTTGACCATGTTGACCGCGCCGCGGATGATGGGCAGCCCCATCCACTTGTGCTTCTTGCTGAGCGGCTCGGACTTCTTGTAGTCCACCACCATCGTCTTGTCTGGGCGGCGCACCGTGATGGCAATCGCGTCCGGCCCCTTCATCATGACGCCTTCGAGAACAGCCTGTCCGCCAATATCGACGGGCTTTTGGGATTGATTTGGCATAATAATACCTCTTTCTGCGCGTGTGCGCGAACAATACAGTCATCAAGGCGGAAAGCAGAAAATCCGCCACCTTCCTATATTCGCGATAAAAGGGCGGGATTCCTGCAAAGAAGGCGGGAAAAGCGAAATAAAGAGGGTGCGCGGTGGCAAAGTTGACAGGGCAGGGGGAAATGTGGTATCATGCAATCAACCAGACTGGAAAAATCAAGGAGGAAAACGCATGAAACGCTGGATGAAGATACTCTGCGTGCTAACGGTGCTGGTCTGCGTCGTGTGGGGCGCGGTGAGCTATTTCCACTATAATACGGTTCGGACGCTGCTGAATCGGGCGGAACTGGCGGACTACACGAACAGCCGGGAATTGTGGTACAGCCGCAATCTTATGGGGCTTGGCTACACGGATAACTACGAAATTCTGCTGATGCGCCTGTCGGATCCCCCAAAGCGCAGCGATGGCGCAGCAGGCGCAGGCGGATTCGCGCTGGACGCAGGAGGCGTATCCCTTCGAGCAGGTGGGGAAAAAGCTGACGAGTCTCGAAGATTTGGAGCACGCCAAGCAGTTTGAGAGCATCTGCTTTTCGGCGTGGAGGGAGATTGCAAGGGAGGATGAGAAGCTGATCTGCGCGTACAGCGAGGAGGATGGCGTGATGCTGGTGTATCGGGCGTTTGATTTTGGGGTGAGGTGAGGGAAAAAAGGAAAATCATCGCCAAAAAACGAAAACGTGCGCAAAAAAACCGCAAAAAATTCCGAAAATCCTCTTGACAATCTGCCGATTCTCTGCTATACTATCAAACGTTGATAGCGCTTCTTTTTAAAGCACTGACAGCAAGCAGATGGGGTTATAGCTCAGTTGGTTAGAGCGTCACGTTGACATCGTGAAGGTCGATGGTTCGAGCCCATTTAACCCCACTTTCCCCGGAAGCCTTGATTTGCAAGGGCTTCCGGGTTTTTCTTTGTGATGAAAATAGAAGTGTTTTTCGGGGCAAAAATGCGTTTTTGCCGATTTCCCCTACTTTTTTCCCTACTGCCAAATCCGCAATGCCTTGATTTCACAGGGTTTGAAGGCTCTTTTTTCCCCTACTTTTTCCCCTACTTCAGTGAACTAAAGCAGACGTAAAAGGTAAATTTCGTGGAATCTAAGAAACAAAAGGGGATGTGCTGAAAGCTATATTTGGACATGCAGAAAAACTCGCCGCCAGATCCTTCGTCTGGCGGCGAACCTCCCTTACTCCTGCGCACTTTCCTGCATGACCTGCTCCACAAAGCGCATGTCAATCAGCTCATCCACGTCATACGTCCCGTCGAAAATACCGGAGGAAATCACAACCTCCATCAGCGTATCCACCGCTTGACGCGAAATGATGCCGTCCGCGCTCCAAAGGTTGTCAGCGTATGCACGATTCAGCGCCGCCTGCCGCCCGGCTTCCGTCAGCGTCGGAAATTCCAGTTCCAGCACACGCGCCGCCAGTTCGTGATCATCCTGCACCGCCTTGAGCGCCTTCATCATCGCCCGCACGAACCGCAGGCACGTCTCAGGCTGCTGCTCCATCGTCGAGCGCTTCACGCCGATGACCGAATAGGCGTAGTCCCCCAAATCGGGGAAGGCGACGAACGGCTCCTCGAAGATGCCCGCCGTCACGCCCTCGGAAATCTGCGGTTCGCCGCCGTTGCCAATGTCGCCCTGCCCGTATTGCAGCATAGCGGTTACGGTCGCGGCGTCGGCATTTTCCAGCAAGGTAACGTCCGTGTCGGGGTCAAGTCCGACGCGCTTGACGAGGTAGCGTGTCAGCACGTTCGGCGAACCGCCGTAACGCCCTGCAATGATGATTTTGCCGCGGAGAAAATCTGCCATATCCTCGTCACTGTCGGATGCGGGGGAGAGCCCCGTGCGCGCGAACAGGTAGACGTTGGCGCGGTTGACGCAGTTGACGATGGCGACAATGGGATCAGTATTGCCCTGATTGGCAAAATTGTTGCTGTCTACGCCGCCGATGACCGCGAATGCATCGCCGGAGACGACCGCAGTCACATGCGCGCCGCCCGTCGCCTGCACGACCGTCACGTCCAGCCCCTCATCCGCAAAATAGCCCTCGTGAATCGCGACATACAGGGGCAGATAGCCGATGAGGTGCACCGGCTCGGCGACGACGAGCTTCTGCGGCGCGTCCTCTGCCAGCGCAAGGCAGGGGAGCAGCGCTAATACCATCAGGAAGCAGAGCAATCGGGTTTTCATGGAAATTCCCCCTTCTTATTCGGATACTGTGCCGCGCCAGTGCCGCATCAGCACCTTTTCCAGCAGGACGACCGATGCGTACATCAGCACGGATAGAATGGACAGCACCGTCACGCCGACCCACACCAGCTTCAGATCAAACGTCGTGCCGGCATAAACAATCATACGCCCCAGCCCGCGGTCTGATGCAATAAACTCGCCGACAATTGATCCCGCCATCGCCAGCGCGATGTTGACCCGCAGGCCGGTAATGATGCTCGGCATGGCGGACGGCACAATCAGGCGGGTGAAAATCTGCATCCGCCGCGCGCCGAGGGAAACCATCAGCGTTTCCAGCGCCGAATCCGCCGTGCGGACGCCGCTGTATGCGGACATGGCGGCGACGACGACGGTCATCAGGAATGCCAGAATCACCTTTGACAGGAAGCCGATGCCGAACCAGATGACCAGCACGGGCGCGAGCGCGAGCTTCGGCAGTGCATTCAGCACAATCAGCCACGGTTCAGCGACCTGCGCCACGGGGCGCGAGAACCAGAACAGCAGCCCGACCACTGATCCGATGACCGTTCCCAGCACGAAGCCGAGGAGCGTTGATGCGCCCGTATAGGCAATGTCGCGCCAGAGCGTGCCGCCCTGCCACTTAATGACGGCGGTTCGGGCGATTTCCAAAGGGCTGGAAAAGAAAAACGGGTCAATCCACCTGAGCCGCGCGCCGATTTCCCAGAGAACGAGCAGCAGAATCAGCAGCCCCCAGCGCCAGACGTTGATGGCGAATGGATGCTTCTTGCCCTCACGCATCGGCAGTCACCTCCTTGTCCAGCAGTGTCAGAATTTCGCCCTTGACGCGGATGAACTCTGGCTGCGAAAGCACCCGCATCGTACGCGGCCGCGGCGCATCCAGCGTGTATTGCCGCAGGATTCGCCCCGGCGCAGTGCCCATGACCAGAATCGCGTCCGACAGCAGCAGCGCCTCATCCACGTCGTGCGTGACAAAGAGAATCGTCAGGCGCTTCTTCGTTGCGACTTCGGTCAGCAGGGCTTGCAGGTGCAGGCGGGTGATGGCGTCGAGCGCGCCGAACGGCTCATCAAGCAGCAGAAGCGGTTTGCCTGTCTGCAGCGTCCGCACAAGCGCCGCACGCTGCCGCTGTCCGCCGGAGCATTCGTCTGGGCGGCGATTCAGCAGGTCGCGCAGCCCGCACGCAGCAATGTCGCTGACGGCGGATTTCAGCGCTGCTTGCCGCCGTGTGCCGTGAAGTGTTTTGGGGAGGACGATGTTATCCGCAATCGTCCGCCACGGCAGGAGCAGATCTTTTTGCAGCATGTAGCCGGTCAGACCGGGGCGCAGGAGCATGGATTCGCCTTGCAGCCGAATGTCGCCGCAATCCGGCTGCATCAGCCCGGCGATGAGGTTGAAGAGGGTGGATTTTCCGCAGCCGCTGGGCCCCAAGATGGAGAGAAACTGCCCCTTCTGCAAGGAAAAAGAGACATCCTGAATGGCGGCGACGGTGGATTCATCGGTGGAGAAGTGTTTGGTGAGGTGTGCAACCTCGAAATAAGGTGTAGGCATGGCGTCACTCCCTTTCTTGCAGGGGGGAAATGCCCCTGCCCTCCAATGGTAGAATATGTGGAGGAGGGAAAAGGGGAAGGGCGAGGGAAAGAAAAATTTGCGGGAGGGGGAGTATGGAGAAGCGACCAAGCCGGGCAGCCCAAAAAGGGTCAAGGGACAATGTCCCTTGCAGGGTCAAGGGGCGGCGCCCCTTGTGGGGCTTGGGGCAACGCCCCAACTGCTGCACCGTTAGACCAGTTATGCCAAACGCGACAATTCCGCTCCACGAGCGCTGAACAGCGAAGCGCTTTCAGCGCAGCGGTTGTATCTTTGCGCGTCCGCAGACGCGCCCCCCAATCAGCATTACCCATAACCTGCACATTGTCGCGCCGATGGGCGCGACCGGATAGCATGGCAAAACAAAACGCCCTGCGTGAACAGCGCCGAAGCAGCTGCGCACGCAGGGCAAGAGAAGGATGATAGATTACATCTGATATTATTTCCAAATCCATCTGGAAATAGTGTGGAATTTCCCCAAAACAAGCACATCAAAAAACCCTGCGGTTTGAACCCGCAGGGCAATTTTATAGAGAAAGGGAAAGAAGAACTCAGACCTTCCAAATCTCCTTCGCGTACTGCGCAATCGTGCGGTCGGAGGAGAACATGCCTGCGCTGGCGATGTTCATCAGGCACTTGCGCGCGAAGGACAACTCGTCGCGATAGTCGCGGTTCACTGCCAGTTTCGCGTCCACATAGCTGTGGAAGTCGTGGAGGATGAAGTAGTGGTCGGGCTTGTGCCAGCTTGCGCCCAGCAGCAGGGAGGACACCAGCTCCTTGATAGAGCCGTCCGGGTCGGGGAAGGTGCCGTCCACCATCGTGTCCAGCACGCGCGCAATTTCCTTGTCGGCCTTGTAAATCGCGCGCGGGTCGTAGCCGTTCTTCTTCAGCGCGTTGATTTCTTCAACCGTCGCACCGAAAATGTACTCGTTCTCGCGGCCTGCCTGCTCGGTAATCTCGACGTTTGCGCCGTCATATGTTCCCAGCGTGACCGCGCCGTTGAGCATCAGCTTCATGTTGCCCGTGCCAGACGCTTCCGTGCCGGCGGTGGAAATCTGCTCGGACACATCCGCCGCGGGAATCAGCTTCTCCGCCCACGAGCAGTTGTAGTTGTGCACGAACACCACCTTCAGCAGGGAAGAGGTGTCAGGGTCATTGTTCACCATGTCCGCGACCATGTTGGTCAGGTGGATAATCGCCTTGGCGCGCGCATAGCCCGGTGCAGCCTTCGCACCGAAGATGAACGCCGTGGGGGTGAAGTCGGTCAGCGTGCCGTCCTTCAGGCAGAAATACAGGTGCAGGATGGACATCGTGTTCATCAGCTGGCGCTTGTATTCGTGCAGGCGCTTCACCTGAATGTCGAAAATCATGTTCGGGTCGAGCTTCACGCCCTCGCGCTTCTCAATCTCGGCGGCAAGCTGCGCTTTCTTTTCCTTCTTCACGGCGATGAACTCGCGGCACAGGTCGTCGCTGATCTGCGGCTTCAAAGCTTCCAGCTTGTCCAAATCGGTCAGGAAGCCGCTGCCGATGTGCTTCTCAATCAGCGCAGTCAGTTCCGGATTGCACAGCCCCAGCCAGCGGCGCTGCGTGATGCCGTTCGTCTTGTTCTGGAAGCGCTCCGGGTACAGCGCGTACCAGTCCGCAAACACGTCGTCCTTGAGGATTTCGGTATGAATCGCGGCGACGCCGTTCGTGGCGACGGTCGCATAAACTGCCAGCTGCGCCATATGCACCTGATTGTTCCAGATGATACAGCGGGTTGCCTTGACCTCCGCACCGCGTGCAGCCATGTCCGCCTTGAACTTCGCGTCGATTTTGCGGATGATGGCAACAAGCTCCGGGCAGACGCTTGCAAGCAGCGCCAAATCCCACTTTTCCAGCGCTTCCTGCATCACGGTGTGGTTCGTGTACGCAAAGACGTTGCGGACAATCTCAAACGCCGCGTCGAACGTGAAGCCATCTTCCATCAGCAGGCGGGTCAGCTCCGGAATCGCCATGACCGGGTGCGTGTCGTTCAGCTGCACGGCGTGCTCCTCAGCGAACCACGCGTAATCATCGCCGTGACGCTTCTTGTAGGCGCGCAGCATATCCTGCAGGGACGCACTGACCAGCACATACTGCTGCTTGATGCGCATCTGCTTGCCCTCGCGGCGGTCGTCGTTGGGGTAAAGGAACTTGGTGATGTCCTCCGCCTTGTTCTTGTCGGCGGATGCCTGCGCGTAATGCTGATTGTTGAAAGCAGTGAAGTCGATTTCGTGCAGGGATTCGGTCTGCCACAGGCGCAGCGTACCGATGTTCTTCGCGCCATAGCCGATAATCGGCATGTCGTAGGGGACAGCCAGCACGTCGCCGGTCTTCATCTTGACAACGACCGCTTGGTCAACGCGGCGGATGCTCCACGGGTCGCCGAAGCGGCTCCAATCGTCCGGCTCTTCGTGCTGATAGCCGTTGACAAACGTCTGCTTGAACAGCCCGTAGCGGTAGCGCAGCCCGTAGCCGGTCAGCGGGACGTTCGTCGTGACCGCGGAATCAAGGAAGCAAGCTGCCAGACGCCCCAAACCGCCGTTGCCGAAAGCATCGTCCTCAATGTCTTCCAGAATCGCTATGTCAACGCCTTTTTCCGCCAGCAGTGCCTTCACGTCGTCCAGCAGCCCAAGGCAGAACAGGTTGTTGTACACCATGCGGCCGACGAGGTATTCTGCCGACAGGTAGTACGCCTGCCGATGCGCCTGCCGTTTCGCCTCGCACTTGACCCAAGTGGGGGTGAGCGCGTTCATGGCGGCGGTGGACAGGGCATTGTGCAGCTGTGTCGCGGAGGCTTCCGCAAGGGTGATGTGGTCGTTCTGCAGCAGCAGCGATTCGGTCTGCCGAAGCAGTTCCTTGGCGTTCATCATGTTGCTCTCTCCTTTATATTCGTCGATTGATAGTGGGGATTCCACAAAATCAGATACGCTGATACTCCTGATTCATTTCGCGCAGATGGCGGGCAACATCCTCCGTCGCGGCGCCGGGTTTCATGCGCCATGCCCAGTTGCCGCCGATGGTGCCGGGTAGGTTCATGCGGGCTTCGCTGCCCAGATGCAGTACGTCCTGCATCGGCACAACCGCCATGCAGCACGGGGAGGATAGCACGCAGCGGATGAAGGCTTCCACGCCGTCGTCCGTGCTGTCAAAGTGCAGGTAGTCCTTCGCGGCTTTGAGCGTGGTTTCGTCGGCAGTGGCAATCCACCCGGCGGTGGTGTCATTGTCGTGCGTGCCGGTGTAGGCGACGTAGTTCTCCGACCAGTTGCCGGGGAAGTGCTGGTTGCCGTCCGCATCGCCGCCGAAGCCGAAGGTCGCCACCTTCATGCCCGGATAGCCGACGAATTTCAGCAATTCACGCACACGGTCGCTCTGTACGCCGAGGTCCTCCGCCACAACGCGCAGATTCGGCAGCTCCTTCTTCAGGCGGCGGAACAGCTTCTTGCCCGGCCCGACAATCCACTTGCCGCTGCGGGCGTTCGGCGCGCCGTAGGGGATGGAGTAGTAGTTCGCAAAGCCGATGAAGTGGTCAACGCGCACAATGTCGTAGAGCTTGCTCATGCCGCGCATCCGCTCCACCCACCAGTCGTAACGGCGGAAGAACAGGTACGTCCAGCGGTACAGCGGATTGCCCCACATCTGCCCATCAGCGGAGAAGTAGTCCGGCGGCACACCCGCGACGCGCTTCGGCGCACGGTTCTTGTCCAGCTGGAAAACCTCCGGCTGCGTCCATGTGTCCGCGCTGTCTTCGGCGACGTAAATCGGCATGTCGCCGAAAAGCTCAATCCCCTTGTTGTTGCAGTAAGCCTTGAATTCCTTCCACTGGCGGAAGAAAATGAACTGGCAGAAGACGTGATAGCGCACATCCTCGTCGAGCATCATGCGGTAGTGCAGCAGCGATTCCTTCCGGCGCATCCGGATGCCCTCGTCTGGCCACTGACGCCACATGACGCCGCCGAAATGCTGCTTGACGGCGGTGAACAGCGCGAAGTCGCTCACCCAGCGCTCGTTGCGCAGAAATTGGCGAATCTCCGGCAGAAGGCGCTTTTCGCTCTGATGGAACGCCTTGCGCAGCAGCTTCTCCTTGTTCTCGAGCACTCGGTCAAATTCCACCTGCTCGTCCTGCGTGGGCACAAATTCTTCACCGGGGTCAAGTGTCAGCAGACCATCCGCCACCAGCTTCTCGGTGGAAATCAGCATTGGATTGCCCGCGTGGACGCTGAAAGACTGGTAAGGAGATTCGCCGTAGCCGGTCGGTCCCATCGGCAACACCTGCCACAGCTTCATGCCGCTTGCTTCCAGAAAGTCCGCAAACGCATAGGCTTCCTTGCCCAGACTGCCGATGCCGCCTGCACCGGGCAGGGAAGAGATGTGCATCAAAATACCGCTTTTGCGCATGAGTCGAGTCCATCCTTTCGGGAAAAATGGAGAAATCGGAAACGTTTCCGAAAATCGTGGAAAGAAATGCGGGCTTTTCATCCCGCATTCTTTGTTCAGGTAGACAAATTCGCTGTCAAACGCGAAAATCCTGCTGATTTCGGGGAAAAAGTTTACGGTAAACGCACAATTATGCCCGACAGCGGCGGCAGATTCGCCGTACCATCCGCAAATGCCGCACCGCCGATGCAGCCCAGCAGCTCCGCACCGCGCAGCACATCCAGCGAGACGGTCAGCGTATCTTTCTGGCTGACATTGCTGATGATGGCGACGGTGCTGCCCGCGTCGGTCACAGTGTAGGCGCAAATTGCGTCATTGCCGCCGTCCAGCGCGGTCATTTCGCCGCGGGTCAGCTCGGGCGCGAGATTGCGCAGGGCAATCAGCTGGCGGTACCAGTTCAGCAGGCTATCCGGGTCGCTGTCCTGCTCCGCCACGCCGTCTGTCAAGCGCTGGGCTTGGTCGGCAGCGGCGGGCGCTTTGCACTGCGTGGCTGCGTCGCTTGACCACACCATCGGCAGGCGTTTGTTTTCGTCGCTCCCGGAGCCGGACATGCCCAGTTCTTCGCCATAGTAGACGGTTGGGACACCCGGCATGAGCAGATACAGCAGCGCGGCGGCTTTTTCGTTCGGTACCTTGGAGCGGAGCATCCCGCGTGCGCGCGCCATATCGTGGTTGCTCACAAACGGCGCGTCCACCGAAGCCGGAGAGACGGCGCGGATTCGTGCGTTCCAGTCCGCCTGCGCAGCAGAGACGGTGCTGCTTTTGCCTGCCAGCGCTGCTTTCACGAAGCGCCCGGTGCTGTCCGACGCGGGGAAGTTGAACAGGCTGTCAATGCCGCTTTCGTAGAGGGTCAGAATGGTTGCTTCGTCCGTCCACGCTTCGCCAACGAGGTAGCAGTCCGGGTCGTTCGCTTTCGCCGTTTCGCAAACGAAGCGCAGGAAATCAGCGGTGGAGGCGTTTGCACCCGTGTAGTAGCTGGTCACGGCATCAAGTCGGAAGCCGCCCACGCCATGCGACTGCCAGAACGTGATGATTTTGGCGAACTCCGCCCGCAGCGATTCGCTGTCAAGGTTGAAATCCGGCATGTGACTGCCGAACTGCCCTTCGTACCACCACGAACAGCCGCTGATTTTGTGTCGCGCGTTCCCTTCCTCCGGGTAGAAAACGTACCAGTCGGTCGTTTCGCCCGTGCGGGAGAAGAATTTGTCGTCGCACGCGGCGAGGAACCACGGATGCGAACTTGACGAGTGATTCAGCACCAAATCGAGGATGACGCGGATGCCGCGCTCCTTGCAGGCAGCGGTCAGGCGGTCGAAGTCATCAAGCGTGCCGTAAGACGGGTCAACGGCGTAGTAATCCAGCACATCGTACTTGTGATAGCTGGGGGAGGGGTGGATAGGCATGAGCCAAATCTGCCGGACGCCCAGCGACTGCAAATAATCCAAGCGGTCGATGACGCCCTGCAAATCCCCGATGCCGTCGCTGCCCGAATCTTGGAAAGAGGCAACAAAAATTTCGTAGGTCACGCCGAGGGCGGGTTCTTCTGCGGATGCAGCAGGGAGAAGCCCCATGAGCAGAAGCAGAGACAGGATACCCGAAAGAAACTTGCGCATAAGGCTCCTCCTTGCAATACACAGCTAAACACGCGGACACAGTATGAAGTTGCGCGCAACTCAATCGCGCGAAAGGGTCAAGGGAGGAACTCCCTTGCGGAGTCCAGAGGC
>ENA-OUUV01001231-OUUV01001231.1-human-gut-metagenome-genome-assembly--contig:-NODE-1231-length-13005-cov-3.505251_pt1 | contig 13005 bp, 12 predicted proteins | sample MGYA00237952_ERZ548838 | MGnify/ENA primary metagenome ERZ548838 (study PRJEB26490, sample SAMN05194705) | human gut metagenome | biome: terrestrial biome; feature: human-associated habitat; material... | reverse complement strand
GTTTATATTTTGATTCAAGATTACAAGCGAACATCGTGAGTTTCGCAATTACCTAATAATAGTAAAGAGCGGCAGCACTTTTTGCTGTCGCCCCTTGATTCCCCATTTGCGAAACCGGTCGGGGCTGTCAACGTCGGGCGAAGTCCGTTCATCTTGACCGCCCGCTGCTCCGGCTGGGTTTGCTGTTGTTCTTACCAATGTCGTATTTTTACATCTTATCTCGCATATACCTGATGTTTTTGATAAATAATTTTTCCCACAACAGCTAATAAAATGGCAAGTGTTAAATATGCAATCGGAGCAATCTGATAATTTGTAAAATATTTCCCCAAAACACTAATGAGCCGATTATCCCATAATTCCCATGCTGCCAACAGATTTGTTGGTAGTAAATCATATATTTGTGAAGCAATTCGGAATTGATACGGTATATTTATCATCATTGTTAAAATCATAGTTCCAACTGGAATAGCCATAACAGCGACACTATTTTTCAATAGTTCAGATAAAACCATAATTGTACTGGAATACAATACAGATATTGCAACAAAAGTAAGAAGGAAGATTAGAATTGATTCTCCTACACTTACCGCCCATGAAGACATCGGAAACGCAATCTGTAAGGCTGCATGAAAGCCATCCGCACCATACACGAATATGCTTGAAAGTGCCGTTGCTCCAAAAAACAGAATTGCTGATGTTATACCAAATGTTATCCCGGCAAGAATCTTTGCAAAATATAATCTTGTTTTTCCGTACTGACTGCACAGGATAATAGCGTCAGTTTTTCTTAAATGCTCTATTGAAAATGTACTGGAAAGGCAGATTGCAAGAAACAAAAACAGAATATAATTTACGGTATAGGCATATGTCCATATATTGCTCCATCCATCCGTATATTCATATACAAACGGCTTCTGAATTTGAAGCTCTTTGCTTGCCCAATAAGTGTTTTCTTCCTCTGTCAGCTTTTGGTCTGTGTTGCTTTGGAAAATTTTCTTTTCCCGTGTTGCATATAATTCATCAGAACTTATGTCTAATGTCAAGTCCCTATCATTTATAATCTGCTGCACATATGAGTGAATTGGTGCGTACTTTCCCATAAAAACATTTTCGTTATCTTCATAACTTCCGGAAAATACACTGACCTGCCCGCCTTGTGGCGATGAGTGATTGATTATCTCACCATTCTCTTTATTTCGATATTCGACCTGCATTTCTCTAAGCAAAGTATCGTCAATTACTCTTCCAGAAAAGCTTTTTGCATTGTTCTTATTGATTTTCATGGCTTCGTATCCACTTACCGCAGTTTCACCATAATAGGTAGAAGTAGATACTAAATCGCTAAACCCTAAAAAGAGACATAGTATCAACATGATTATCCCGGTAATCCATACAATTTTCCTATTTGCAATTTTTTTAAGTTCATAAACATATAATGTACTTATCTTATTCATGTCCATCCTCCTGAAACTGTTTCAGATAAAATTGTTCAAGGTCACCTGATTTATCTGTCCATTTTCCTTGATAAATCATTTGTCCATCTTTCATCATCAGAACATCATCTGCAATGTGTTCAATGTCAGATACAATATGCGTAGACAGAAGCACAATACAGTCCTTTCCCAAATCATCAATCAGATTACGAAATCGAACACGCTCTTTAGGGTCAAGCCCTGCTGTCGGTTCATCCAGCACAAGCAGCTTTGGCTCATTGAGAAGTGCTTGTGCAATACCTAACCTTTGCTTCATGCCGCCGGAATAAGTCTTGATTTTCTTCTTCGCTACATCCTGCAAAGACACCAACTGTAATAGTTCGACTGCCCGCCGCTTTGCCTGCGGTTTTGCAATTCCTTTTAGTGCCGCCATGTATAAAAGAAAATCCTGTCCTGTAAACTCCGGGTAGTATCCAAAATCCTGCGGCAGATAGCCGAGGACAGCTCGATAGTTTTCTTCACAAACATCTACACCATCAAAAGTGATTGTGCCGCTGGTGGGCTTCAAAATGCCGCAAATCATTCGCATAAGGGTAGTCTTTCCAGCTCCATTTGCCCCCAGCAAACCATAGACACCTTTTTCAAGTTTTATTGAAATGCGGTCAACTGCAATTTTGTTCTTATACTGCTTTGACAGTGTATCAATTATAAGTTCCATGCTAATTCCTCCGTTTGTTTTACCATCTGATAACATTGGTTTGTTGTTCCAATTCCGAAAAGTATTAAAGCTGCAATCCACCAAATAAAACCTTGTCCTGCATAGAATGTCGGGAACGACTGGTAACCCAAAAGATTTCCTGCGCTGACAGCTACCGCAATTCCGGCGCAAAGATAGGTTGCTTCTTTCCCATGAACCTTACGAACTGCCAATAATCCGCCAAAGGTAGTGAGTAGGTAGGGACAAGCCATGTAGACACCCGTTTGCAAAATACTGGCTTCATTGTTCATATAAGCAAAAGGAACCAGCAGACCGAACAGGGCAAGATTAGCTACACCAAGAATACCCAATCTTGCAAGTACCACACTTTTTAGCGAGAACTGGGTAGATAATTCAAATTCAGCCATACCATAAGCTGTCTCTTATACACATCTGATCGTCCGCTTTCAGTAAGGACGGACAACGCCAGCAGCGGCATAAATGCAGAAATACACCAAAGCATATCAAGTTCCAAATATTCCGCACCGATTAACGCAACCGTAAAAATCAGGACTGATACCCCCCAAACCCATTTGCTGATATACGCAATCTGTGTTCCGACAAACTGAAAAATATTGATTGACGGTTTTTGAATACTGCGAAGAAACTCCTTCTTCCGGGTAGGTACGGGAGCTTCAAAGCTCTCTTTCAATGCGTTTTTCAATTCTTTGTTCATGTGAAGTCCTCCTTTCCAAGTTTTCCTTTCAGATTTTTTGTTGCCTGTGAAACTCTGCGATAGACAGCAAATCTTGAGATGCCGTACAGCTTACAGATAACAGAAACAGGAACTTCATTCACATAGCGAAGTAACAATAACTCTCTGTCAGCTTCATCAAGTTCCTCTAAAGCCATTCTCACGGAAACCCGTGTTATCATGTCATCTTCTGCATTACTGTCAACAACTTCCTCGTCCAAGAGTTCCATTTTGCGTTTGCGGTATTCGTCAACACAAAGATTACGGGCGATGGTATATAAGTATTGCATTGCTTTCCCTGTGTTCACATAATCACTGCTTTCAAGAAATCGAAGAAAGGTTTCTTGAGTAATATCTTCTGCTATTTCCCGCTGATTGACTTTGAAATAGCAGTAGCGATATATTTTGTCATATTGTTCTTCTAAATCCATGGACACTCTCAAAACCTCCTTTCACTATGTATAACGGTTTAGGCACATCGAATGTGCGGCTGTTCTGAAATAATTGTAACATATTTTTTCAAGTACCTCTTGTTGCTACGGAATAGCGGTGGGGCTGCTGCCTTTGTTTGTATTTATGTTACTGCTTCTTCATTAACCATGAACATTCTGGGCAAAGTTTAAGTCCCAGATCTTTACGGTCTGCGGCTTATATAAGTTTATAGCCTTATAAAAACGTCATTGGAGAGGGATTGACAGCAACTTTTAATGCTGTCAATTCTGCATAAATCAATCTCATTTTTCTCTGTCCTTTCCGTAGAAAATTATCTAATATATCATTTTATCCATAGATACCCGAATTTTGTATAGTTCTTATATTATCCCTTAGGAAGTCAAACTCACGCCAGCTACCTTATCAACTTAGGTTGTGCACCACTGCTCATACCAGAACGGCTAGGTCACGAAAAGGTACAAACCACCTTAAGCACCTACTCCCACCTGTATCCGAACAAGCATCAGGAAGTAGTGGATATGATGCAGAACCAGCACAAGTTAGATACCGTAGCTTCCGGTTCATCTGAAACCTCAGATAAACCGAAAAAGGACTCGCAACCAGCGAACACAAAGTTCAAAGTTGTAAGTCCAAAGGATAAAACAAGCCCACAGCAAGTCCACGAACCGAAAGGGGCTTAGACGTTAAAAAGCTCAGCCCCTTGAAAACAAAGGGCTGAGCCAATATTTTGAGTTATAATAAATTACTCAATGATTGTAGCAACACGACCAGAACCTACTGTTCTACCACCTTCACGATTACTGTTACAAGATATCCCTCTGCTCTCTCCAGTTCATCCAGTCCCTGATAAACCTGCTCATTCTCCATTCCACAGTTTGCAACGCCATATGCTCTTAGCCTGCGCCCCTTCTCCTGTTGCTCCCGCAGTCCTGCAAGCAGCTCCTTCAGATGCCTGCCTGACTTCATATATATACAGGTTCCACTGTATTTTAAAGCTTCCTCTATACTATAAGAAGCAGGAATGATATGTATTTCCTCATTCTTCTCTCCGAGTGAAATTCCAAGTCTACAGGCGGATGCACAAAAAGAAGGGACTCCACTGATCATAACTGCCTGAAAATCTGCCTCAACAGCACGATGATGCATATACAGATATGTCGAATACACACTCGGATCTCCAATCGTCAGCATACCAACATTTTTACCCTCGCACAGGTAATCCTCTATCTCATGATAATTCTTCTCATGCGCCAGCTCCAGCTCTTCTTCATCCTGAATCATTGGAAAAGGCATGCACAACAAAATTTTCTCTTCTATTTCAGGACATACCTCATATGCGATTTTATATGCATAACATGCTTCCTTTGACGCTGCCGGAAGTACGATCACATCACAGCTGCGAATGATCCGCAATGCTTTGAGCGTCATAAGCTCCGGCTCTCCCGGTCCTACCCCAATTCCATACAGGATTCCATTCTTATCCATCATACTATAGCTTTTTTTCAACATACATCACTTTACTTATCTTACTTGTGCCTTTTCTAGATTGCGAGCAGGTTTTTGATTGCTTCCATATAAATCAGAACTGCTTCTTCCATTCCTGATACAAGAATATATTCATCAGCACTGTGAATACGGTAATCTATTCCCAGTTTCTCCGGTCCAAATGCAATGATGTTCTTCAATGATTTGGCATAGGTTCCACCGCCTATTACCATAGGTTCATTTTCTTTATCGCCTGTTACATCTACATATGCCTTATACAGAGCTTCTACAAGTGGAGATTGTCTTGGGAAGAACAATGGATCACCGATCTCAATGATCTCGATTCGTCCATTCTCATCTTCGAGTCTGCCTTCACACATCTTACGAACCTGCTGTGCCTTTAATGTAACCGGTACTCTGATATCAATTGTGCAGGAGATTACCCCATCCTCAGTCTTGACGATTCCATTACAAAACGTCAGATCACCATACTCATCTTCAAATTTCAGACCAACTCCTGAACCATCGCAGGCTGTTCCAAGATGAGAATTATAGAATTTCACAAAATCATCTTCAAAACCAGCCTTTTCAAGGCATTCAAAGGTTACGCCTGCAGCATTGACTCCAAGAGTCGGTGTACTTGCATGCGCCGGTATACCCTTTGCATAGATACTGATCTGACCATTTTGCTCTGTTACCTTATATTCTTTCAGTCCAGTCTGGGAGAGTGCTTCTTCCAGCTTGTCCTTCATTCCTGCCGATGCCGGGATTACTGTGGTACAGGTATCACATACGGCATTGGATACAAAACCGCCATTCATGGAAATAATCTTCGTATTCTTTGAATATGCCATCATGGACATATGTCCCTTTTCTCCATGAATACAGGGGAAATTGGCATCCGGGGTAAATCCACAGGAAAGTTCCTCTGCTACTTCATTATAATGTTCCATACACTTGGAACCTGTCTCTTCATTACATCCCATGATAAGACGTACTCTTTTGTTAAGCTTAACACCAGAATCATGCAGAAGCTTCATGGCATACAGCGCTTCCAGAACCGGACCTTTATCATCCGTTGTACCACGGCCATATACATAATCACCCTCGCGGGTCAGTTTAAAAGGATCATGTGTCCAGTCGCCGCCTACAGGAACAATATCCAGATGTCCGGCGATACCTACGATTTCTTCGCCTTCTCCCATTTCTGCATATCCACAGTAATTATCCAGGTTCACAGTGTGGAAGCCAAGCTCCTGTGCTATTTTAAGTCCTTCACTGAGAGCCTTGGCAGGTCCTTCACCAAAGGGCATTCCTTCTGCGGGAGTACCAAGCTGTGAGTCAATCGCAACCAGTCTTCCAAGATTTGTTATCATTTCATCTGATAATGCATGAATTTCTTCTTTTATACTCATAATTTCCTCCGATTTATATTAATGTACTTACAGTATAACACAAAATCTATCTCGTTAAATCTTTTACCCATTTATATTTTCTAAAATGGAGCAGAACCCACGGAATCTTGCCTACTTCATCAATGCATGTGCAGGCATAGACTACCACTACCGGCCAGTGCAGTACATAGGTTCCGATTGCAGCCAGTGGAATCGCCAGACACCACATGCAGACCGCCAGACTGTACATATCAAACATAGTATCTCCACCGGCTCCAAATATACCATTAATCGTAACATCATTAATAGAACGTCCGATCATATAAAAGGCAATTACACCAAACATTCCTTTCAGGTAAATAGCTGCCTGGGGAGTCAGTTTTACGAAATGAAGAATGACCGGTGCCGATATCCCCATAAGCAGAGACATGGCAGCCCCGCATGCCATAGAAATCTTCAACATACGGATGCCATATGCCTTGCCGCGCTCCAGATTACCGGCTCCAAGCTCATTACCGATCATAATTCCTGCAGCACTGGAGATTCCTGCGCTGAAACAGCATATAATATCACGGACAACTGCCGCAACAGAATTGGCTGCCGCCGCATCGGTTCCCAAATGTCCCATAAAGGAAGAATACGAGGTAAATCCAATTCCCCAGAAAAGACACGCTCCAAGAAGTGGCAGAGCACACTTGCGAAAATCCTGTGCCAGCTGCTTATTTCTTTTAAAAAGCCGCCCTATGTATGGATGTATGTATCCTGGTCTGTATGATACGATGACTGATACAGTCAATTCTATAATTCTGGATATCAGTGTTGCTATGGCTGCTCCACGCACATTCAGCACAGGTATTCCAAATCCCCCAAATATCAGCACTGCATTGAGCACAATATTGATACATACTGTGGCAGAACTGATAATTGCTGTGGTTCTGGCGTGTTCACTCGTCTTCATAATAACAAGATAACACTGTGAAATCCCCGTCAGGAGATAGGAAAATCCTGCTATACGCAGATAATCCACACCATGTCCTATCAATACTGTTTCATTGGTAAATATCAGCATCAGCTTATCCGGGATAAACATACAGGCACAGAAGAATATAACAGAGACCAGTCCGCATAATCTTAATGCCATGCAGAATATATCATCCAGTGTAGTAATATCGCCTTTTCCCCAATACTGTGCTCCGAGTATCCCAAGGCTGGCTGTTGCCGCCGCAAGAAACATATTTTGTATAAACTGTATCTGCGTTGCGAGAGAGACTGCTGACATATAATTCTGATCCAGTCCTCCAAGCATAAAGGCATCTGCTACAGCCACCATCGCCAGCATAAGATTCTGCAGCAGGATTGGGATCATAAGCCCCCATAGCTTCGAATAAAAAGCCTGATCTTTTTCTTTGGTCATGATTTAATACTCCACTCTATGTTTATTTAATATGAAATCTTCTCTTTAGTTCCATTCTGGCACGCCGTCCTCCGATGATGATTGTTCCTAAGAACAAAAGCACGGAGAAATCCAGTGCGATAATGATAGCCAAAGGATGTGTAATAATATCCAATGCTCTCAAAAGGATTCCAGCCAGACTTACCAGAATCATAAACAGCTCCGGCATAACATAGCTCTGCCAGTTTCGTTTGTTAATAAAAATCAAAAGCAGAATACCTACATCTACTGCAATAACTGCCGAAGTAAATACGTAATTAATAGGCCATCCATTGAAGCCGCGTATATAATCCAGTGCAACCATGATCGCAACTGCAAGAAATGCCAGTACAATGATTTTTGCCCTGTGACCGCTCTTTCCTATGACTGCAAAACGCAGCACCATATAAATATAGAATAGAAACAGTGCTGGAATCAGTACAGTCAGATAACTGATTTTCGCAAAGAATGCCAGAGTAAATAAAATCAGTTCAATGGTAATGGCAAGAAAGCTGTAGACTCTTAATATCATGGTAAAAGCCCTTGCCTTCTGATGAATCTGCGGATACATAGCCTCCAGATCCTCTGATTTCTCCAGTACAGAATTACACAAAGGGCATCGCTCCGTCGGTTCTAATATTTCAATATTACATTGTTTACATCTACTCATATTCCTATCCTCTTACAATCCACTGTTACTGTCTAACTGTACTTCTATACCGTCAGCCGCAATTTTACGGAAAAAGACCTTCTGAATGCCAGTGTCCTGCAAATCATAGCTGAACGTAAATACCAGAGTATCATCATACGAACAGATTGTTCCCTTGATATGCTGTCCTTTTGACATTGCAAGGAACGCGTGGAACATTTCTATATAAGGCTTATATACATCCTCCACCCCGATATTACCAATGTTGGTTATGGTGGTCGTATTAGCCAGTGCAGATTGGGTATACACAATCTTCATAGCCAGATTTTTGAGGAAAAGCGGTGCGATTCTTGCAATCCATACTTTCTCATTGGACACATTATAAGAGAAAAGCTTCTCCAGATTTTCCTTATTGATCTGTGCTTTCAGACTCTCACGCACAGTCTGCAATATTTCTTCAAATGTGTAATCTTCCTTGGTAGGATGGAACTCTGCAGATACCATTACGAAGAAATTCTTCGTAGTGTTGGAAGCAAAATACGGACGCAAATTTACAGGAACTGCCACACGGATCGGTTTATCCGAAGGCATTCCCTTGAGACATTCCTGATATACACTGTATACAAACACACCAACGAGATACTCATTAATGCTGACACCATATTTGTGACATACTTCCTTTAATGCAGGAATCTTCATATATCCGTGCATTACGCCAAACTCACCCGGAAGAAGCTTCTCTCCCTTAACAAGATATGCTTTCTGTGTCTGATACGGCTTGGATGAGCTTTTCCTATAGTTTTTGATAAAGCTGTCCTCACGGTTCAGGGATGTGCCACAGTTCAGGTCATCCCCTACCTTTTCCCTGATCTCAGGATGACACAGGCGCAGATACTGATAAGTCAGTTCTTTCAGGAAGTTGATGCCACCCATACCATCTGTCAATACATGAAATACTTCCAGATTGATACGATATTTAAAATATGTGACTCTGAACAGATAATGTTTGTTTTTATTCTGCACAATAAAACGGCAGGGATAGGTATTCTCTTCTTTTACTTTAGGAGCAGGATTGCCATTTTCCTCAAAATAATACCAGAAAATGCCTTTTTGCAGACGAAGATTAAAACCATCAAACTTCGGTAAGACAATATCCAGGGCTTCCTGTAATAGCTCATGGTCCACAAGCTCGGTCAGCGTTACACTGATCCGGTAGACATTACTCATACTCTCCCCTGCAATAACAGGGAAGAGATTGGCTGTATTATCCAGCTTATCCCACCGAATCTCCTGACTCATGGACCTCTTTTTCCCGGATTTTGTAATATTCTCTGATTTGTCTGAATCTATCAGATTATCATGATTCATTTTCTTTTTCATGATTCACGAAAATTCCCTTCTACTTATTATTTGTGAGAGATACCGGCACACTCCCATTATTACCGGAAGAAGCCTGCCATGGAATCCAGCCGATCTGAATCCGTATTTAAAGTTTATCTGCAAAGAACTGCACGATTCTCTCCCATGTCTCATCCTGGAAAAACATAAGATCTGCATGGTCTGCTCCGTCCAACGCAAGAAGTGTTACGTCACATCCAGCCTTCTCCAATACATCATACAACTCTTCACTCTGGGTAAAAGGAACTGTACGGTCTTGCGTTCCATGTATGATCAGAAATGGTGGTGCCGCTGGTGTCACTCTGGATACCGGAGACTGCTTTACTGCATCCTCCTTATTCGTCATCACATTATATCCAAGAAGCTGTGATTCTGGTGACATGGCAGCTTTTACAACATCATCATAAGGAAAAGAAGACACATTCGTAGGTGGATACCAAGGGCAGGCAGCCTGCACTTGACTCGATTGGTCAAGGTAGTCCCCTACATCATTGGCAGGATCGTTGTCCAGCGCAGCCATACAGGTAAGATATCCTCCCGCAGATTCTCCCATAACGCCAACCCGGTCTGTATCAATGCGAAATCTTTCAGCATGTGCTCTCAGATAACGGATTGCTGCTTTGACATCCTGTAACTGCATCGGGTAGACTCCCTCATTGGAAGTACGATACTCTACGCTGGCTACTGCAAATCCCCTCTCTGCAAGCCTGGATAAATATGCAAGGTGTGCTGACTTATCCAGTCGAAGCCATCCGCCTCCACAGATCCATACAATGCACGGATACACCTTTCCTGTAGAATCTTCGGGATAGATTAGATCCATTTTCAAGTCTCTGCGGCAATGTCCATACCAGGAATCTACCTGTGCAAATGTAATATCTGTAGTCACAACATATTGTGGTTTTGTTATTTCAGGTGATAAAGTCTGTTTCATTAAGAATTCCTCCTTATTTCTGCAACTTTCATTTTGTTCCAGTATAACACATTCAACCCCAATTGTGGAATATTCTGCACAAAAAAAGAGCACTATCGCATATTAAATATGTGATAATGCTCTGATAATTCTTCACACTATTCTGCCTGAGGATCAGATACACTTACCTTATGGTCATACCATTTCTGCTTTGTACCGATAATCGCAAGATCAAATTCCTTATCCAACGCTTCTACAGGAACATCATATCCATTCACTTCTTCTGTAGTTCCATCAGCATAAGTAACAGTATCAATTGTTGGCTGAAGAAGTTCTGCACCTTCCTTAGCTGCATCCTCTGCTGTACCTACAAAAAGATTTACGATTTTCTGAGATGCAAGGCTGATATGAATGGTCATTTTACCATCCTTTACAGTCAGGACACCACGTCCGTCATTTGCTTCATTTACAGCGAACATGCTGCTGTCTGTGTTGAATTTCGCTGAATATGTACCATCTGCCAATTCTGTTGCAGCAACGCTTGCAGTAGATAATACAGCTGCGTCACCAAGCTCTTCCATTGCTGCCTTAGTATGGTCTACATAAATCTGCTGAATTGCTTCAATTCCACCAAGACCCGCAATCTGGCAGTCTACAGATTCAAATGCACCGCTGGCATTGAACATGCTCTTCCAGGAATCTTCATCGTCACCAGCCATATCATTGTTTGCATGGTCGCCTGCTACTACCATCAAAGGACGAAGTACGACTTTCGTATAACCGGCTTCCTTAACTGCTTCAATGACTGCTTCACATGCTGTTTCTTCCGGTTCACCCTCTACAGTACCGATAAATACGTTCTCATAGCCTAATTCGCTCATCTGAGCTGCCATCTGGCTGTAGCTTACCTTAGCTGTATGTGATGTACCATGTCCCATGAATACAAATGCTGTTCCATCTTCCTTTGCGGCATCAAGAGAATCAAATCCTGCTGTCTTTACTGCTTCTGCGGTAATTGCTTCTGCTACCTTAGCCTTATCAGCATTTACAACAGTTGCATCAGAACCAACTTCACCAAGTAAAGGCTCTGCTACAGTAACTGTTTCAAACTTATCCTTATAATTATCCAGAGCTTCTACAAGTTCATCATACTCTGCACCATGCATTAAGTGTGTAGGCTGTACAACCAGATTCTTAACGCCATTTGCAACAGCTCTGTCAAGTGCCTGATCTACGTTATCAATCTTCTCGCCATCTCTTGCCTGTACATGATTGATGATGATCTGTGCTGTGAATGCTCTTCTTACAGACCAGTCAGGGTTGGCTTCGATGAGCGCCTTCTCGATTCCACCGATATCCTCTGCGCGGCTGTCATTGAAGGAAGTACCAAAGCTTACTACAAGAAGTTCATTCTCCCCAATCTCATCACTGTTTAAAGGGTCATCCTTAGAAGCATCTCCTGTGTCTCTTCCAAAATAATCAGGATCTGCATTTTCGCCTTCTACCAACTCTTTCTGTGCATCTGTCAGAGCATCCCAGGCTTCTTTTGCAGCTGCACACTGTGCATCTGTCTCATCTGTTCTTGACTGTACATAGATTGCATCGATCAATGCTGCTACATTATCTGCAGCTGCCTGATCATCTACTTCTGTTGTTGCAGCCTCTGATGTCTCTACAGCTGAAGCAGTCTCTGTTGCTGCTTCTGTTGTTGTGGAAGTTGTTGCTTTTTCTGCATTACCGCATCCTGCTAACAGGCCGGATGTCAGAGTGAGTGCAACGAACATAGCCAGTGTTTTTTTCTTCATAATAATCTCCTCTTTTTTTATAATATAATTGCTCATCGTTTCAAAGCAAAAGAAAACTCCGGTCAGCATCCCTGATCGGAGTAAAAAATAACACAAAAACAAAGCTAATATGATAGCCCTTCTTCGCAGTACGACCAATTACTCGTGATCCGGGATTTCGTCTTTTATACGGACATTCCCTGTACCAGATAGCTGGCAGGTTTCCTGGCTAAAAGATCTGCACCCGGATTGCGCCTTCCCAATGCTAAAGCATCAGTGACATATATGAATCCGGACTCCCTTATCACAGTGACGAGATCGTACAGGAATTACACCTGTTTCCCTTTTAACCGGCTTTATTATGCATCTGGCATAACAGCCGGCACCAATTATCTTTCTCTATGAAACTTGTACCATCATAGCATAGATAATTTATAAATGCAATAACCTCTATCATGATATGTGGTGAAATATATAGCGTATTATGTTTTGTATTTTATATATCATATTCTATGTATTACATTTATTAGCACATCTTCTTTAAAGTTTCTTACGCCTTATTAATATTATGTAACTATTCAGAGCCATGCAAATCGAGGCAGAATATGCT
>ENA-OUUV01001229-OUUV01001229.1-human-gut-metagenome-genome-assembly--contig:-NODE-1229-length-13030-cov-3.346898_pt1 | contig 13030 bp, 6 predicted proteins | sample MGYA00237952_ERZ548838 | MGnify/ENA primary metagenome ERZ548838 (study PRJEB26490, sample SAMN05194705) | human gut metagenome | biome: terrestrial biome; feature: human-associated habitat; material... | reverse complement strand
CGCCGCTGTTTTTCTCGGGTGTAGCCGGAGTTTCAAGCAAGAAATCGCAGTTACCCGGGATAAGATATTTCTCATCCATCCAATAGTATTTTCCGTAATGAGACCTATATCCGATAGCGTGCGGCTTATGTGATTTCGGAACTTCTTTCAGCACGTTCCACATTTCGGGTACCGGTATATGCTGGAACAATAAAGACGGCACGTAATCCCCTGTTTCGTCTTTTAAATAATCTCTGGCACTCTTGTACCAAGCAATCTGCTCCTCGGAAACCGCACTGCAATGGCCGTCAAGACTTGCGGAAAGTGAATCTATAAGATATATATTAAACAGTATTTTTTTGCCGTCCGAGCTTAGAATATTTATGTAATGGTTACCGTATCCGCTGATAGAAGGATCACCGGGTTCTGCAAGACAGGTAGGAAAGCTCTTGTATACTATCATCTGCTTTTCCTTGGAAATACCGAAAGCCTGATCATCATGATTACCGAATACAAATGTAAACGGAATGTTTCTTTCGGCAACCGGTGTTACGATATTACGTATTGCTTCGGCAACCTTTTTGTCGCGATTACCCGTGGCAAAACTGAGGCCGTAGCCTTTTATCTGATCACCCGTAAACACTACAAGGTCGGGGTTTTCGCTGTCAAGCGCTTTACCGATAAATTCCACAGTGTTTTTTGACGTGATGTTTGTATCTTGAGTGTCGGCTATCTGCATAATGCGGAAAGTGCCGTCTTTCTTAAATTTTAAGCTTTTCGCTTTGCCTATCGGAGAAGCCATAACGCACCAACTTTCTTTTTTATGTCAAAAGTATAACACATAATCGCGCAAAATAAAAGTCAAAACTCACAGCAGAACACACTTTATCTATATGAACATAAAAAATCACCGCACAGCAATAACTGTGCGGTGATTGAAAAATTTTAACTTATTTAAGGTTTGCCTTAAGAGTTTCGAGACTCTCTTTAAGCTCCTTTGGAAGCTTGTCGCCAAACTTCTTGAAGAACTCTTCAATACCGTTTGCTTCCTCTTCCCAAAGATTCTTATCAACATCAAGAATCTTTTCAAGCGATTCGAGTGAAACTTCACCTTCAAGGCCTTCAATGTTAATGTCTTTTGCATAAGGAATATAGCCGATAGCTGTTTCCTGAGCATCAACTTTACCTTCACAGCGTTTAATGATCCATTCAAGGACACGAAGGTTATCACCGAATCCGGGCCACATAAAGTTACCTTCGTCATCTTTTCTGAACCAGTTAACATTAAATATCTTCGGAGCTTTATCAGGGTCAAGAGTAGCACCGATATCAATCCAATGCTGCCAATAATCGGCCATATTGTAACCGCAGAACGGAAGCATAGCCATAGGATCACGACGAATTACACCGACAGCACCTGCAGCTGCAGCCGTTGTCTCCGAAGCCATGGTGGCACCTACAAATACGCCGTGGTTCCAGTCTCTTGACTGATATACCAACGGAGCGAGCTTAGCACGTCTACCGCCGAATACAAATGCGGAAATCGGAACACCGTTCGGGTTGTCAAACTCTTTGCTGAGGCACGGGCAGTTTCTTGCGGGAGCGGTAAAACGGCTGTTCGGATGAGCAAGGTTTTTGCCCTCGGCCTTCCACTCTACGCCGTTAACCTTTTCACCTGTCCATTCTTCTGCATTAACAGGCGGATTCTTGTCAAGACCTTCCCACCAAACGGTGTTATCGTCAAGATTTAATGCTACGTTCGTAAAAATTGCGCCTTTCTTTGTTGAAGCAAGTGCGTTCGGGTTTGATTTATCATTAGTTCCGGGTGCAACACCAAAGAAACCGTTCTCAGGGTTAATTGCATAAAGACGTCCGTCCGCACCCTTCTTAATCCAAGAAATGTCGTCGCCGACAGTCCAAACCTTGTAGCCTTTTTTACGATATCCCTCCGGAGGAATAAGCATTGCAAGATTGGTCTTGCCGCAAGCCGACGGGAAAGCCGCACAGATATATTTAACTTCGCCCTTCGGATTTTCAATACCGAGGATAAGCATATGCTCTGCCTGCCAGCCTTCGTTCTTACCCTGGTAAGAAGCTATACGAAGTGCAAAGCACTTTTTACCGAGAAGGACGTTTCCGCCGTAAGCCGAGTTAACTGAAATAATTGTATTGTCCTCGGGGAACTGGCAAATCCATCTCTTTTCGGGATCCACATTGCATTTGCAATGAAGTCCGCGAACCCAGTCATTGCTGTCACCGAGAACGTCAAGAACCTTCTTGCCGACTCTGGTCATAATTGACATATTAAGAACAACATAAATTGAATCGGTAAGCTCAATGCCTGCCTTAGCGAGCGGTGAACCTACGGGACCCATCGAATAAGGGATTACATACATTGTTCTGCCCTTATAGCTGTCTTTTGCGATAGCATAGAGCATTTCATAAGCTTTGCCGGGCTCCATCCAATGGTTTGTGGGACCGGCATCTTCCTCTTTCTTTGAGCAAATAAGAGTTCTGTCTTCAACACGAGCAACATCGTTGGGAGCCGTTCTGTGATACAGACATCCCGGAAGTAAATCCTCATTTAATTTACGCATCTCACCTGACTTGCAAGCTTCCTCGCGAAGCTTTTCAAGTTGCTCTTCGCTACCGTCAATCCAAACGATTTCGTCGGGCTTAACAAGAGCTGCTTTTTCGTCAATCCATGACAAAATGCTTTTGTTAGTTGTAAGTGCTGCCATAGTATTATCTCCTTTTAACTAATTCGGCACAGCCGAAATATTTAACTGATTCAGACGAATTTTCAGGGTTTTTCCAACCTCCGCCATTATGAATTATTATAGTCTAAAACTTTCATTTTGGCAAGCAAAAAAGTGTTAAATAGTTGTCAATATTTATCGTATTTTTGATGAACAATAAACAAATAGAAATGATATGACAAATATTACATAATGATATGGCAAAAGTTATTGAACACTGTCGATATCAAGCGTTGCTCTGGCGTTTAGTGTCATATCGCCGCGAGTGCCGGAAATATACTCAAAATACCCTTGTGCCCCGACCATTGCTGCATTGTCTCCACACAGTGAAAGCTCGGGAAAATAGATTCCGACGTTTTTTTCTTTTGCAAGAGAGAGCATACGTTCTCTCAAAACAGAATTAGCGGAAACACCGCCTGCTAAAACAAGCTTGTCGTATCCGGTAGAGTCAAGTGCTTTTCTGACGTTGTCTTCCAAAGAATCCACAACGGCCTTTAAAAACGATGCTCCGACATCGGGCACACTGACAGTCTCCCCTTTTTGTTCTGCATTATGAATCAGATTAATTACCGAAGTCTTAAGCCCCGAAAAGCTGAAATCAAGCGGAGAACCTTCAACGTGCGGTCTTGGAAATTTATATGAGTCGGAATTCCCGTTCTTTGCAATTTTATCAAGATTCACACCGCCCGGATAATCAAGTCCCAATGTACGCGCAGCCTTATCGAGTGCCTCTCCCGCCGCATCGTCTCGTGTTCTGCCGAGAATTTTAAAGTCCGTATAATCCTTAACCTCTGTTATCAGTGTATTCCCGCCGGAGACTACAAGGCACAAAAACGGAGGCTTCAAATTTTCATAAGATAAATAGTTAGCGGCAATATGAGAACGAAGATGATGCACGGGAACCAACGGTACTCCGGATGAAAGAGACAAGCCCTTTGCGTAATTTACACCGACAAGTAATGCGCCTATCAGCCCCGGTGCATAGGTTACAGCTATGGCATCAATATCGGACATTTTGCAATTTGCGTCGGATAACGCTTGTTTTGTAACCGCACATATTGCTTCCGTGTGCATTCTTGAAGCTATTTCAGGTACTACGCCGCCGAATATTTTATGTTTTTCAATCTGTGTCGCCACTACAGATGAAACTATTTTTCTGCCGTTTTCTACAACGGCAGCCGCAGTTTCGTCGCAGGAGCTTTCTATTCCGAGAATTAACATTAAACCACCACATTCCATTAAAAAGACTGACGTTCAGTTGTTTCTTATAAATATTTTGTCATTATCAACGCATCTTCACGCGGATTTTCGTAAAAGTTTTTCCTGATACCTATTTTTCCAAAACCCAGCTTACCGTAGAGCGATATTGCCGGTGTATTTGAACACCTGACTTCAAGAGAAACAAATTCGGATTCGGCCTCTTTTGCCAAATCGATAAGCTCCGAGAGCAAACCCACAGCTACACCCTTTCTCCTGTGTTTGTTTTTTACGGCAACATTGGTTATATACACTTCGCCGGAAACAAAATATGAACCGACATATCCCGCTGTTTCTCCGTTTATTTCAGCCAAAAGAAATCGCGCATTTGCATTTTGGAGTTCTTCGGAAATTGATTTTATACTCCACGGCACGCTAAAGCACTCTCTTTCAAGCTCATACACCGACATCACATCTTTATCCGTCATAGAATGAAATGACAAAACACCATCATGCTTTAGCATCATACCAACTCTCTCCCGAATGTGCGTCGCTTTTAAGCAAAACCTTCATTTTGCATGCGTTTTCCATTTCTTCCTTAACAATCAGCTCGGCTTTTGTTTTTTCGTTCTCCGGTGCCTCTACTATAAGTTCATCGTGAATCTGCAATATCAGACGCGAATTGAGATTTTCTTCTTTAAGCCTTGTATATACCCTTATCATGGCAATTTTAATAATATCGGCAGCCGTTCCCTGTATCGGCATATTCCTTGCCACCCTCTCTCCAAACGCTCTCAACATACCGTTTGAGGAAGAGAGTTCCGGAAGATATCTGCGTCTTCCAAACAAAGTTTTGACATAACCGTTTTTCTTTGCTTCTTCAACCACTTCGTTCATATATCGGTCAACACCGGAGTAATGGTGTAGATAATCCTTAATATATCTGTCTGCTTCGGCTCTGCTGACGCCGATATCCTTTGCCAAAGAGAACGCACCTATGCCATATACTATCCCGAAATTGACCGCTTTGGCACGACTTCTCATAAGCGGCGTCACCATTTGCAAAGGCATTTTAAATACCTGCGACGCTGTAATTGCGTGAATGTCATCGCCGTTATTAAAAGCGTCAATCATAGCTTTGTCATCGGCTATATCAGAGAGAACCCTTAACTCTATCTGCGAATAATCCGCATCGACAAGCACTTTACCGTCATCAGCAATGAAGAACTTTCGCATTTCTCTGCCTAGTTCTGTCCTGACGGGAATATTCTGAAGGTTCGGTTCGGTAGACGAAATTCGACCGGTTCTTGTCTCGGTCTGATTAAATGTCGAGTGGATTCGTCCGTCGGCGGCTATTTCTTTGAGCAAACCGTCACAATAAGTAGACTTCAGCTTTGTGTAGGTTCTATACTCTAAAATAAACTTAACTATTTCATATTCATCGGCAAGCTTTTCCAAAACTTCGGCATTTGTGGAAAATCCGCTTTTTGTTTTCTTTTTAGTCGGTATGGCAAGCTTAACGAAAAGGATTTCTCCGAGCTGTTTCGGAGAATTTATATTAAATTCTTCACCTGCAAGTTCATATATGCGGCTTTGAAGCCCTTTTATTCTCTCACCGAGCATATCTCCGAAAGCCTCAATGCCGCTTTTATCTACTTTTACACCGATTTTTTCCATGGAGGCAAGAACCTCTGCCAACGGCAATTCAATATTGCTTAAAAGTTCCGTTTGGTCCCGTTCCTCCAACAAAGCCGAAAGCTTCACCGTAAGAGGATATACGGTTTCGGAAAGTGCCGAAAAGCCGCCATCAGTTTCATAGTACACATTGTACTCTGCCGCCAGTTTTTCAATGTCATAATCCTTAGCCGACGGATTAAGCAAATACGCCGCGAGCATTAAATCCATTTTTACATTTTTAATCTCAAATCCGTGAGAAAATGCATACGCATACAGCGGCTTTATATTAAAAGTATATTTCTCTGTATTTTCATCCTCGAGAATGTTTATAAAAGCTTCGACTTCGCTGTCATTCTCGGTATTTACTTCACATATGTCATCGCCGTTGCAAGCGGCAAGACTTTCAAATCTACCGTCTTTAACAGAGTATACAAAGTAAAGCTTATTCGCTTTTAACAAAAAGTCATTTAAGCTGTTTACCCTTTTATATTCCTTTACAGTCGTATTTTCCGGCTTAGCGTCATACGTGACGGTATTTAAGCCGATTTTGTCTATCAGCTTATACATTTCAAGAGAACGCAAAATAGACAAAGCCTCACCCTTGTCACCTTCGTCCGGAACATAAAAAGAGTAATCGGTCTCAATCGGAACACTTTTGCAAATCTCGCCGAGCTTGTAGCTCATAAAAGCCGAGTCTTTATCGTTTTTCAACTTATTGCGTAAAGTTTCCCTTATGTCAATAGTATCAATGTTATCATAAATATTTTGTATTGAGCCAAGCTCGGAAATGAGACTCTGAGCTGTTTTTTGCCCAACACCTGATACTCCCGGAATATTATCGGAGCTGTCACCCATAAGAGCCTTAATGTCTATCAATTGATGAGGAGTAACACCGTAATCATCTTTAATTCTTTTAACATCATAAATATTGGTTTCAGGTCTGCCCATTTTCGTTGACGCAAGCAATACCTTTACATTATCTCCGACAAGCTGTAAGCTGTCACGGTCTCCGGTGGCAATATAACATTCATCGCCGTCCTTACAGGAAAAAGCAAGAGTACCGAGAATATCGTCTGCCTCATACCCCTCTTTTGTTACTATCTTATATCCGAGCGCCCTGAGCAGGTCTTTAAGGACCGGCATCTGTTCCGCAAGTTCGGGAGGCATGGGCTTACGTCCCGCCTTATACTCATCATACATTTTGTGCCTGAATGTGGGTGCCTTTAAATCGAAAGCGAATGCAACGCTGTCGGGATGAAGCTCGTCGCACAGCTTATAAAATATATTCATAAATCCATAAATGGCATTGGTATATCTACCATCCTTGGTTGTCAGAAGCTTTATACCGTAAAAAGCACGGTTAATAATACTGTTCCCGTCCAAAACCAGCAGTTTCATTTGTCATTCTCCTAATAAATTTTCAATATATTGTATCATAAAACACATACGAATGCACTATATTTTTAAGTTGTTAATATTTTTAGTATGTGATATACTTTATAAAAAACTATTGAAAGCTGTTATTATGAATATCGGAAATTTACACATAGATGGATTTGCGGCATTGGCTCCTATGGCAGGCGTTGCCGACAGAGCATTCAGAGAAATTTGCAGAGGTTACGGTGCCGCTTTTACAGAGAGCGAAATGATAAGTGCCAAAGCACTTTCCATGGGCGACAAAAAATCATACGAGCTTATGCATATAACAAACGGTGAACGCCCGACAGGTATACAATTATTCGGAAATTCACCGGAAGTTATAGAAAAAGCGGTGAAATCGGTTGAAACCGAAAATCCGGATTTTATTGATTTTAACTTCGGATGTCCCGCACCTAAAATAGCCGGTAACGGCTCCGGCTCGGCTCTTTTGAAAACGCCTGATGTAATCGGAGAAATACTGAAAAGTGCCTACTCTGTTACAGATAAACCAATAACCGCTAAAATCAGAATCGGTTGGGATAACGAAACGAAAAATGCTGTTAAAACGGCAACAACGATTGAGAAAAACGGTGCGGTCGCAATAACAGTACACGGAAGAACGCGCGCACAAATGTATGCTCCCCCCGTTGATACGGAAGCAATTCGCGAAGTAAAGAATGCCGTTTCAATACCTGTAATAGGCAATGGTGACATTACAGACGGTCAAAGTGCTGCGCTTATGTTTGAAAAGACGAACTGCGACTTGCTGATGGTCGGCAGAGGTGCTCTCGGCAGACCGTGGGTTTTCGCACAAATAAACGCTTATATGACAGATGGCAGAATTTTACCGGAGCCGCCCGTTTCAGAACGCATGCGCGTTATGGTAAACCATGTAAAAAAAATATGCGAATATAAGGGCGAAAAAATCGGCATAAAGGAAGCCCGTAAACACGCCGCATGGTACATAAAAGGCATAAGAAATGCCGCCGAATACCGCCAAAGCGTAGGACTCCTTGAGAGCATTGAACAGCTTGAAGAAATTGCATATAAAATATCAATATCAAATTAAAACTTTTACATCAAAACAGGAAAACAGCCGCCATAAGGCGGCTGTTTTCTCATATACAATGTTGCTTCTAAATAATTATCATCTTAATATGCCTATGGTGATAATTTCAAACGGCTTATAATCAATTTCATCTGTCAAATACAGTTTATCTTCGAGCATATTAAGGACATAAACCTGCTGTGGGAATTTCATTTTGCCGCGTCTGCCGTTCTGTTCGGATAAACGAACAACAACCATTTCGCCGTCTTCGGAAAGTTTCATCGCCTGCAAGAACATTCCGTCAAATGTATTTTGACATGAAACATCAGCCCTTGTCAGCGGGATATTAAATTCAAATGCGATGTCATTTATATGAGCGTCAACCGCCGAACCGGAATGCGGATAAATAAGGTAAGCGAAGCTGTGCTTGCCTATGTCGCTTTCAGGGTCAGGTCGCTCGGTAGCGCGAAGCAAGCTAAGCGATAAAATGTTTTCCGATATACCTATTCCGTATTTTGAGTCGTTTATCACAGCTATACCGCCGTCAGTTTCCGAAATATCAAACCATTTGTGATGGCAACATTCAAAGCGGGCACTTTGCCAAGATGTGTTTTTGTGAGTTTCACGCGCAATAAATCCCACACCGGTATCGCAAAGAACCTCACGGCTTAAAACATTCGGAGAAAACAGTACCTTAGCGAGCTTATGTTTTTCGTGCCAATCAACATTGTTTTCGACTTCGATTTTTGGAGAACGTCTGAATATCCTGATTATTCTCTCCCATTTGCTGTTTTCGGTGCCGAGTGTTACTCTAAAGGAATAAGCCTCTCCGCTTTTTTCCGTAAGCTTCAGCGGTGAAACTACCTTTAGCGGAATTATTTTATCGGTATAATTCGGTAAAATATCCCATGCATCATATACACCCGGATTATCCTCATATATTTCAAGGCGATTAAATGCTCCGTTTACCCATTCCCTGTCAAGTCTCTTATCATACAGCCCGGTGATAGAACCGTCAGAAGCAAATTTGATTTTATAAAACGGTGTTTCTGCCGAATTACCGTTAACAATACACCATTCGTCGCTGAATTCTTCGTCAGGCTTTTCGATAACTGTACAGTCAAGAGGAGCTATATTGGGTACGGTCCAAAAACCCTTTTTTCCGAATCTCGTCTCGCTTCCGTCCTCATCTTCAAAGAAAGTCAATTCTTTACGCTTAAAGTTAAGCGAATTAAAATAAGCTTCGCCGTAGCCGATAATTCCGCTCAGAGTTTTATCAACGTATACATAATCTGCCAAGGCGTCATTATAAACAGGGTTTATATGGCTGCCGGGTAAAATATCGTGAAATTGATTGATAAGAAGCTTTTTATAGCATTCCTTGAGTTTTTCTCCGGGATAATCAAAGCCCGACATTGCACGCAACGTAGAAATGATTTCCGCCTCGCGTATTTTATACTCAAGCCTTCTGTTTAATTTTTTTAAGTTCGCCTTTGTTGTGAATGTCCCCCTGTGCATTTCAAGGTACAGTTCACCGTCCCACTTAGCGAGTGAAGTATTGCCTTTAAGATTTTTTTCCAAAAATTCGGCTCCACCCATATGCTTTGTTTTAGGCATAACGGAAATTTTATCAAAACGCCTCATAACCTCAAGCATTTCTTCGGTAACACCGCTTCCGCCGTCGCCATAGCCAAACATAGACATTGTTTGTCCGCCTGAATTTTTATCCTGATACGCCTCCCAATTTTCCTGTATTTGGCTCGGCATATTCCAAGTAATGAAATGTGTGGGCGGAACGCATGCATATACTTCGCTGCCGTCTATTCCTTTCCATATAAAATTATTGTGAGGAAAACGGTTAGTATCGTTCCAAGTTGACATTTTATTAGAGACAAAATAGTCCACTCCGCATTTTTTCAGTATCTGAGGAAGTATCCAACTGTTACCGAAAACATCAGGCAGCCAGCAATTGTTTATGGTTTTTCCGAAATTCTCCCTGAAAAACAGTTGCCCGTAAAAGCACTGCCTTATTAAGCTCTCGGCTGACGGAATATTACAATCAGGCTCGATATACATAGCTCCTACAGGTTCAAATCTTCCTTCTTTAACTCTTTTTTTGAGTTCTTCGAAGACTTCGGGATAATACTGCTTTAAGGATTCATAAGTATATGCCTGAGTATGCGTATATTTAAATTCGGGGTATCTGTCCATAAGGCGAAGCTGTATCAAAACAGTGCGCAAATTCTTTTGAACAGCATGAATTCTGCGCCAATAATACGCTATATCAAGATGTGAATGTGCTACAAGTGCAACATCGCCGCTACCCTTATAGTCTCTATTTGCAAAAATGACATCATTGACATATTTTTTTGCTTCTTTTATCCCTGTAGGTCTGCTGTCCGTGTCAAAATCAATCAGATTAAGCGCATTGTTCAGCTCGGTGTTTACAAATTTTCGATAGTCCTCGTTGAACAATTCCGATTTTGCTATGTCCAAAAGTGTTTCAATATCGTATACAAGGCTTTGTACATCACGGTCAATCGTTACGAGGTACGCGCCGTTAAAAATCTGCCTGCAACCGCGAACCGCTAACGACTCCGGATTTCTTTCATCATCGGGTTTGGAACGGTTGTATCCCTGCATTTCAAATTTAATTTTATCCGGAGTACCAATATACGGGGTAAGAAGCACTCTGTCTCGGTTTGGGTCTATACCTCCAACGAACTTACCGTTAGCCTTGACGATAATTTCGGCAGCCGTTTTGAGGTAAAGCCAAAGTTCTTTGTTTTTTAAACTGTCGGGCACTTCCGTTTCTGCTTTTATAAATGCTGTGCCGTCCGGAGTAAAATACAAGTCTCCTTTTTTCAGCGGTCTGAATTCGTCGGAATAAAACTCATAGTTGTTTTCCGTAACCTGACGGGCATCTTTAATAACTATATTATCTATCGGTAATTTGTCATTTATAATATATCTTTTGAGCCAACCGAATCTGAGATCATTCCATTCTTCGGGACGCATACTGCGCCTGACGACTTTAATATGTGCCATAATTACTCCTCTCAGTTATCCCAAAAATACGGTTTTTTACGAACTGCCTTTATTTTTACGAGCTTACCTGTATTTTTCAGCACTTCCTCCGCTATCCAGTCAACGCATCTGTTCAAGATAAGGCATTTAGAACATTCTCCTCTGAAAATCAAAGTTAAAGTCCCGTCATCAGACAATGACTCAAATTCAACCTCACCGCCGTCGCCCTGAATTTTAGGTCTTATTATTTTTTTTATATATGTTTCAATATCCATACCCATTATTCCGTTTATAATTGTTCGGATATTCTGAAGCGAACGCTCGCACGTTGAAGAGTCAATACCCCTTACGGAATAATACATTTTTAATTTCGGCTCGGTTCCCGATGGTCTGACGGCAATCCAAGAACCGCCTTTAAGGAAAAACTTTAAAACATTTGATTTCGGTAAATCGCCGATGCCCGTACTATAGTCCTTAACATCTGTAATGTTTGGAAAAACGGTTGCTTTATTAGCCCTGAAATAAGACATAATATTCTTTATACGCGAGGCACCGTCTTTCCCTTTTAGAACAAAAGAATCAAGCGCATCAAGATAAAACCCGTATTCCGAATAAAGAACATTTAAAGCGTCTACCAACGTCATTTTATTTTTCTTATAATATGCCGCCATCTCGCATATCAGCATTGAAGCGACAACCGCATCTTTGTCTCGCGCATATGTTCCGACGAGGTAGCCATAGCTCTCTTCATACCCTATCAAGAACTCGTTCTCGCCTGTTTTTTCATACTTGGTAATCTGATCACCGATATATTTAAATCCGGTCAAAGTCTCAACAACATTCAAGCCGTTTTTCCGTGCAATTTCCGCACCCAAATCATTTGTAACAATCGTTTTAACAAGTGTTGACTTCGGATTTAAGCTTTGTTTCTTAAATTTGAGATAAAAATCCACAAGCAATGCTCCGGTTTGATTGCCGGTAAGCAAAGTATATTCCCCGTTATGTAAAACACCTACACCAACTCGATCACAATCCTGATCGGTTCCTATAACCAAATCGGCATTTGCACTTTTGGCCTGTTCAAGTGCCATATTAAGCGCATCCTTCTCTTCCGGGTTCGGTGATCTGACTGTTGTGAAATTACCGTCGGCAACAGCCTGCTCCTTGACAACAGAGACGTCAAACGACATATCGGACAATACTTTCCTGACGGGAATATTGCCTGTTCCGTGCAAAGGGGTATAAACTATCTTTAAGTCGGATGCTTCTTTGTAAACAGCCATTTTTTCAACTTCCGAAATATAGCTGTTAAGCACTTCATCTCCTATATAGGTCAAATAACCGTTTGACAGTGCCATATTTAAATTCATATGCTTTACGGACTTTATATCTTTAACATTGTTGATATACGATATGACCTTATCGGCATATTGCGGAACAAGCTGACAACCGTATTTATCATACACTTTATAACCGTTGTATTCTTTCGGATTATGACTTGCGGTAATAACTATTCCGGCATTACAATTTAAGTATCTTACTGAAAAAGAAAGTACGGGAGTGGGCATAATCTCCTCAAAAAGAAAGGTCTTAATCCCGTTATAGCACAGAACCTCTGCGGCGCATTCCGCAAAAGCCTTCGAATTAATGCGTGAATCATAAGCAATAACAACGCTTTTTTCTCCTGCAAACTCGTTTTTTAAATACTCACAAAGACCTTTTGTAGCTTTGCCGACAGTATACTTGTTCATTCTGTTGGCACCTGCTCCCATAATGCCTCTCAAGCCACCGGTACCAAATTCCAAATCCTTATAGAATCTATCCTCAATCTCTTTTTTATCTGTTATTGATTCCAGTTCATTTTTGGTATTGTCATCAAACGTCAGCCAATACTCGTATTTTTCGTGAATATCCAATATTGCTC
>ENA-OUUV01001225-OUUV01001225.1-human-gut-metagenome-genome-assembly--contig:-NODE-1225-length-13072-cov-7.737113_pt1 | contig 13072 bp, 10 predicted proteins | sample MGYA00237952_ERZ548838 | MGnify/ENA primary metagenome ERZ548838 (study PRJEB26490, sample SAMN05194705) | human gut metagenome | biome: terrestrial biome; feature: human-associated habitat; material... | reverse complement strand
GGGCTCGAACCTGTGACCCTCTGCTTGTAAGGCAGATGCTCTCCCAGCTGAGCTATGCTCCCAAGTCCTGTACTGCTCCCGATGCACAGAGCCTTTCGCCAGCTCAGTGACCTTTGCACCACAGCCAAGTGGTGTCTGCGCGGGGTTCTTTGGTCGAACCGCGGCGACATGGATTATTATATCATCCTTTGGCGGCGCTGTCAAGAGGGAAAATGCAAAAAATTTGGTTTTTTCGCAAGCGAAACGCCGCCTCCGCAGTCAAAATGTAAATTCCGCTGTTTTTCGTGGACTTTCGCGCGTGGGTATGGTATGATAGGAAGTGCAAACCTGAAGGAGGTTATTACAATGAAGCGAATCATTGCGCTGCTTCTTGCCGCGCTGCTGATGGTCTCCTGTGCGCTGGCAGATGTGGCCCTGCGCGGCTACGACGCCAAATCCGGCTATGTCTATGTCACGCTGGGGCAGTGCCCGCAGGATGCGGACGGCGGCGTCAAGCCGATTGTCTGGCGCGTGCTGAGCGTTGAGGACGGCAGAGCGTATCTGCTGAGCGAATATGTGCTGGAGGCGCGCCCCATCCACAGCGATTATCAGGAGTACGCCAACAAGCCCACCAACAAGAAGAAGCCTGGCTTCAACGGCGACTTCACCCAAACCGAAATGAGCCGCTACCTCTGCGGCGATTTCGCCCAGAACTGCTTCACGGACGATGAGCGTGCCATGCTGACCCCGGATGACACGTTCGGGTTGTTTTTCCTCGCCAGCGATGCGGATTTGAAGAACAAGGCGTACGGCTTCACCAGCAATGAAAGCCGCAAGGCGTGGGGCACACCCTACGCGCTGGCGAACGGGCTGTTCAAGTACGGCAGTCAGCGCGGCGGTCACTCCCCCTATTGGACGCGCTCCCAGTCCTCTTCCGACGCCCGCCACGCGCGGTGCATCAAGTCCAAGGGCGAGTTGGGGCGCATCAACGTCATCACGCTGGACGAGGGAATGCGGCCTGCGTGCTATCTGTCTTTGAGCGCGAGCGAAATTTCCGGCGGCACGGGCACGCTGGATGATCCCTACACTTTCACCCTTATCCCGCCGACGGTGATGGAGGATTAACATGCGGAAGATAACCTGCCTGCTGCTGCTTCTCTGTCTTCTCCCCTCTTTCGCGCTGGCGGAGAAGACCATCACCCTCACCTTCACTGGCGATATCACCCTTGGCGGCGAGGATTACCTGCGCACCGCCGAGGACAGCTTCTTTGCCGTCTATGACCGCGAAGGCGCGGGGTACTTCCTCAAAAACTTCGCGGATTTCTTTGCCGAGGATGACCTGACCGTCGTCAATTTGGAGGGCGTGCTGACCGACAACAATGCCCTTTACCCGCGTGACAAGGGCAAAGGCGACGATGGCTACTGGTTCCGCGGGCCGGCAACGTACGCCAAGGTGCTTTCCGCCGCGAGCGTGGAAGTCGCGTCGCTGGCAAACAACCATGCGTTCGACTACGGCGCGCAGGGCTTCCGCGATACGATTGCCGCCGTCGAAGCAGAAGGCCTCGGCTGGTTTGGCACATACAACAAGAACCGCAACCCCGAAACGGAAAAGTTCTACTTCTACACCAAGGGCGGCGTGACCATCTGCCTGATGAGCCTGCTCTGGGACGACTACAACCCGCAAGACCCCAATGGCAACGGCGCGTATCTCCGCCAGCAGATTACGGAAATCAAGCAGTCCGGTCAGGCGGACGCGGTGATTGCCATCCTCCACGGCGGGCAGGAGTACGGCCGCCATCGTACTAAGCCGCAGACCATCTTCACCAAAATGGCGATTTCCGCCGGAGCGGATTTGGTCATCTGTCACCATGCGCACGTCGTCATGGGCATGGATGTCATCAACAACCGCAGCGCGTTCTACTCGCTGGGCAATTTCTGCTTTGGCGGCAATCGCAAGGCGTATCAGGAGAACAAGAACCGCACCCCCGCCGTGCAGGACGCCGCGCCCGCGCTGATGCTCCGCGCCATGCTGACATTTGATGATGACGGCACTTACAAGGGGCAGCAAATCACCCTCTATCCCGTACAGACCACCGGCATTGACCGCGCGGCGGGCGACACCGTGCAGGTGAACAACTATCAGCCGAAGTTCATCACCGGACCTTTGGCGGCGCATGTGCTGCACCTGATGCAGATTGACATGAACTACGATGCCAGCAAAACGCCGAAGTACAGCAATGCCGAGTCCATCAACAAGACGCTTCGGGCGCTGGTGATAGCACGCGAAGAGGAGCTTGCGGCGATGGCCTCCTCCGAGGGCAGGGAGGCGCTGACGCTCCCGTTCCTGCCGGCGGAAGCGGAATAAAGTCGCTCAACCCGCGGTAGAGTTCCGTGAAATCGCGATTTCGGGCATATCAACCGCTGGTTCGTGTGCAAAGTCTCTTTTCCGTGATAGAATGACTGCCAGAAGGGAGACGATTCCACATGAATCAGGAGAAAATCGGGAAGTTCATTGCGTCCTGCCGAAAAGAGCAGGGTTTCACCCAAACTGTTCTTGCAGAAAAACTGGGGATTACAGACCGTGCCGTATCCAAATGGGAAACCGGGCGAAATCTGCCGGATGCAGCCATCATGCCCGAACTGTGCGGTCTGCTGAACATTCAGCTGAGCGAGCTTTTTCGCGGGGAGCGAATGACGATGGAAGCGCATCAGAAGGCTTTCGATGCATTGCTTCTGGAAATGAAGCAGCAGGAAGAAGCTGCGAATCGGCGGATTCTTCAGCTGGAAAAAGTGCTTGTCTGCATGACGATTGCGGTATCGCTCACGATGATTCTTGTCGGATGCTATCTGGCGAAAGACCATCTTGCCCTCGGAATCGCCTTATTGACATTCGGCGCTGCGGTTGTTTTTGCCATCTGCTTTGTCGGCGTGAAAATCGAGCATGACACCGGCTATTACGAATGTCCTGAATGTGGGGAACGTTACATACCGACCATGAAAGCCGTCGTGATGGCACTGCATCGCGGCACAGCCCGCAAGATGACGTGTCCGTTCTGCGGAAAATGCGCCTATCATCAGAAGGTGCTTGCAAGGTAATTCTATTTCCGAATGCACCTGCGCCAGCTGCATACGCCTTAGCGCATGCTTATCTGGAAATAGGATAAAGGCAACACCGCCCAATTCGGCGGCGCGTCGGGCGATGTCTTTTCCGCCATCTGCGGCATGCAAATTCCTCGATTTACCTCCAGTAAACCTTCGAAATTTGCATTTGCATCTGACGAAAAATCCATTCGCCAGCCGACCACCTCATTTGTGCGGTGTTACCTAAAATCAGTGTAGCAGATACACCTTCAGCCCCTCCGCGCCAGCGATGCTGACCGTTTTCGTCAGCAAATCCCCTTCCGCTTCCAGCGCCGCCCAGAACGTGCCGCCGTTCGCGAACACCTCGATGACACCACGGTCGACAATCACGCGAATTGGTTCATTGACGTCCAGATGCGCGTCTACCGCATCCTGCCCCAGCACAGGCTGAATGTGCAGACGTGCATTCTCCGCCGTCAGCACCGTACCGCCGATGGTCAGCGTCAGCGGCTGATTCGGCTTGCAGCGGAAAAGCAGCTCACACGGCGTGTCTGCCAGCGGGAACTCTGCCGAATCGCTCCTGCGCGGCAGGAAGAGCGGCTCGCCGCGCACAGCATTCAGTTCCCGCACGGGCTGGAAGGCAAGGCGGATGCCGTCGGGCGTGCGGCGCAGGAAAAGCTCTGCCGGAATCGCCATCATGCTGTGGAAACCACGCGTGTCATCCTTCATCCGCAGCCATGCGACGCTGATGACGCGCTCAGGCACGTTCGCGTAGGTCTGTGCGGCGTAGGGGAGGCGGGTCGCATAGGCCATCAGCACAGGTGTTTCGGGCGTGAAGCGGAATCCGTCAAACGCACCGAGCATGTAGTAACCATCCGCAGACCAGAACACCCACTTGTCAGCGCCGTCGATGGGCAGGCGGAACAGGTCGGGACACTCCCACATGCCGTCGGCATTCAAGCGGCTGGCTTCCGTCCAGTGGAGCAGGTCAGGGGAGCGGAAAATTGCAAATTCGCTGCCGTCGAGGTACAGCACCATGATGTACGCGGCGGATTCGGGGTGATAGAAAACCTTGGGGTCGCGGTTTCCCCCGGCGATGTGCGGCAGAAGGAACGCGTCGGAGCGGGTGAGCGTTTCGCCGCCGTCGCGGGAAATCATTAGGCGCTGCGTGTGCAGATTCCCTGCCTGCTTTGACCATTCGTTCGATCCGCCCGCCGCGGTGTAGTAGAACAGCAGCGTATTATTTCCCAGCCCGGACGCATTTTCCACGTCACAGAACGCGCTGCCCGAATAGACCGTGCCGGTGTCATCGGGCGCGGCAGCAACGGGGCGGTGCGTCCAGTGCAGTAAATCGCGGCTGACGGCGTGCCCCCAGTGCATATTCCCCCAATTCAGCCCGAACGGATTCCACTGGTAGAACAGGTGGTATGCCTCGCCGACGCGAATCAGACCGTTCGGGTCGTTGTGCCAGCCGAACGGGGGCGTGAAGTGCAGCAGCGGGCGGTTATCCGGCGCATATACCGGGGGTTCGTCGGAGACAGAAATGCCGGACAGCAGGGCATCATCCGCATTGGTGGAGAGAACTTCCAGCGTCTGGCGAAACCACGCGGACGCATCCATGCAGCCGACGAAATCAGCGTCATCCGGCGCGCAGAGGCGAACATCCGCCTCCTGAACTTTTCGCCCGGCAAGCAAGAAATGCAGCTTGCAGAGAGGCGCATCGCGGCGTGTCGGGAAGAGCAGAAACGGGGCAGTAATCGAAATCATCATCAGAAAACGACCTCCTTACAGCAGATTGTAAAGGCGAAAAGGGTGGATGTCAAGGCTTTGTGCGTGCGGTTTGCATTTTTGTTCTGAAATTTTCCCGAAACGTCTCTTGACGAAAGCGCACGAAACAGCTACAATAAAGTGTCTTAATGTGTTCTGACGGAGCGAAAGGGGTTAGGGACATGAGCACGAAGTTTATTTTTGTCACTGGCGGCGTTGTTTCCTCGCTGGGCAAGGGCATCACGGCGGCGTCACTGGGGCGTCTGCTGAAATGCCGCGGTCTGCGCGTTTCCATCCAAAAATTTGATCCTTATATCAACGTTGACCCCGGTACGATGAGTCCGTATCAGCACGGCGAAGTGTTCGTGACGGACGACGGCGCGGAAACTGACCTCGACCTTGGTCACTACGAGCGCTTTATTGACGAATCCCTGACGCAGGCGGCAAACGTGACCTCCGGCCGCGTCTACAAGACCGTTATCGATCGCGAACGGCAGGGCGGCTACCTCGGTGCGACGATTCAGGTCATCCCGCACATCACCGACGAAATCAAGCGCAACATCCTCCTTGTCTCCAAGCAGGAAAACGCGCCGGACGTGGTGATTACCGAAATCGGCGGCACGGTCGGCGACATTGAGAGCCAGCCGTTCCTTGAAGCGATCCGCCAGATGCGCGCGGAAGTTGGCTTTGAAAACAGCCTGTATATCCACGTTACCCTCATCCCCTTCCTGAAGGCGGCGGGTGAGCTGAAAACGAAGCCCACGCAGCACTCCGTCAAGGAACTCGGCGGCATCGGCATCAGCCCGGATATTCTCGTTTGCCGCTGTGAACACGAAGTGCCCGCTGAAGTGCGCGCGAAGATTGGCCTGTTCTGCAACTTGCCGGCTGACCGCGTGTTCCAGAACCTGAATGCCCGCTCCATCTACGAAGTGCCGCTGATGCTGCACAAGGAAGGACTGGATGAGAAAGTCTGCCAGCTGCTGGGTCTGACGGGCTTGAGCTGCGACTTGACCGAGTGGGAGACCATGGTTGAGCGCCAGCTGAACCCCATCCGCGAGACGACGATTGCCCTTGTCGGCAAGTACGTCGAGCTGCCGGATGCGTACCTGTCCATTGTCGAGGCGCTGACGCACGGCGGCATTGCGCATCAGGCGAAGGTACACATCAAGTGGGTGCAGTCGGCGGATTTGACGCAGGAGAATGTGGCGGAGGCGCTGGAAGGCTGCCACGGCATCCTCGTGCCGGGCGGATTTGGCCAGCGCGGCTTGGAGGGCAAGATGATTGCCATCCAGTATGCCCGTGAGCACAAGATTCCGTTCCTTGGCATTTGCTTGGGGATGCAGATGGCGGTTATCGAATACGCCCGCAACGTGCTGAACCTGCGCGGCGCAAGTTCCACCGAGCTTGACCCCAACACGCTCTATCCGGTGATTGACCTGATGGCTGATCAGAACCTCGACATGCTGGGCCACACGATGCGTCTGGGCAAGTACCGCTGTGCGCTCAAGCATGACACGAACAGCTACAAGGCGTATGCGCAGGAGGAAATCTGGGAGCGTCACCGCCATCGCTATGAATTTAACAATGATTACCTGACCCGCTTTGAAGAGGGCGGAATGACCATTGCGGGCAAGAACCCTGACCGCAATCTGGTGGAGATTGTTGAGATTCCCGACCATCCGTGGTATGTGGCGGTGCAGTTCCATCCGGAATTGAAGAGCCGTCCGAACCGTCCGCATCCGCTGTTCCGCGATTTTGTCGGCGCGGCGATCAAGCATCAGGAGCAGGATTAACAAGCAAAAGCGGCGTTTCCAGCAAAGAGGCTGGGAGCGCCGTTCTTTTGGAATGCGGGCGGGTTCTGCACGGAAAAAATCAGGTATGCGAAGGGGTGTCGGGGGCGAGCGCAGAGGCGAAATCCCCTGCAACAAAAAAGACCAGCATTGGGAAAGTTGTTCCTCATGCTGGTCGGTCGCGCCCATTTGGCGCGACAATGTGCGAGTGGTAGGTAAAGCAAGTTGGGGGCGCATCTGCGGATGCGCAAAGTTACTGGCAGGGACGCTTCGCTGCCTGCACCTTGTTGACTTCTCTTTTTGAGTGGGCTTGACAAGCAGCAGTTGTGGCGTTGCCCCAAGCCCCACAAGGGAGCTCCGCCCCTTGACCCCGCAAGGGGCAGATGAAAAGGGACGAAGTCCCCCCCTTGACCCCTTTTGCGCGATTGAGTTGACTTCACTCCCATAATTCTTCCGCGTGTTAATCCTTTTTCTGCGCCCCCTCAGCCCATTTTCTGACCGCTTTCGCCGCCGCCTGATTCATCCCCGGCACCTTCAGCAATTCCTCCTCCGTCGCCTCACGAATTGCCTTCATCGACCCCAGTTTCGTCAGCAGCGCCTTCCGTCGCTTCGGTCCAATCCCGGGAATATCCTCCAATTGACTGTGAATGCTCGCTTTCCCGCGCAATCCGCGGTGGTGCGTAATGCAAAACCTATGCGCCTCGTCGCGGACGCGCTGAATCAGGTGCAGCTCCGGCGTGTGGTGGTCAAGGCAAATCGGGTCTTCGCGGTCGGGAAGGAAAATTTCCTCCTGCTTCTTCGCCAGCCCGAACATCGCGACATCCGCGCCCATGTCCAGCAGCGCCTGCCGCGCGAAACGCAGCTGCTGCGGACCACCGTCAATCAGCACAAGGTCGGGCAGGTCAGAAAATTTGCCGCCGATGGGGGATAGTCCTTGTTCTTCGCGTTCCGCCTTCTCCTGCAAGCCGTGCGCGAACCGCCGCCCCAGCACCTCGTTCAGGGATGCAAAGTCGTTCGCGCCTTCCACCGTCTTGATGCGGAAGCGGCGGTATTCCTTTTTCGCGGGTTCGCCGTCGATGAACACCACCATGCTCGCGACGCTCAAAACACCCTGCGTGTTGGAAATGTCGTAGCCCTCAATGCGCCGCGGGGCCTTGGGCAGCCCCAGCGCCTTGCCGAGTGCTGCCGCCGCGCCGACCGTGCGCTCTTCGCGGATGCTCGCGCGGGCGTTACGCTTCTCCAGCGCGTCATGGGCGTTTTTCGCCGCCAGCAGCACCAAATCGTGCTTCTCGCCGCGCCGGGGCGTGACCAGCGTCACCGCCGCGCCCTTCTGCTGCCGCAGCCATTGCTCTAACTGGGCTTGCGCGCCGTCGGGCAGCTCCTGCACGAGGATGTTGCGCGGAATCAGGTTGCCCTCCTGATAATACTGCGTCAGGAACTCTGCCAGCACGTCGCCAGCGGGTTCGCTGCCCTCGCGGGGGAGGGCAAAGTGGTCGCCGCCGACCATGCGGCCGCCGCGGACGTATACCAGCTGAATCATGGCGTCCAGCCCGTCCTGCGCAATGGCGAGGATGTCCTGCTCGCTCCGGTCAGTCTGGATGGCGATTTGCCGTTCCATCAGCCCCTGCACGTCGCGGATTTTGTCGCGGATGACGGCGGCGCGTTCGTACTGCATCTTTGCCGCGTAGTCCATCATTTCGCGGTTCAGCACGTCCAGTACCTGTTTGTAGTCGCCGCCGAGGAACGCCAGCACGCCGTCCATCATGTCCCAGTACCGCTCTTCGGTGCATTTTCCGGCGCACGGTGCGAGGCATTTGCCGATTTCGTAGTTGACGCACGGGCGGCAGGGTGTTTTCAGCGGCAGTTCCTTCCGGCACGTCCGCAGGGGGAACACGCCGCGAACCGCGTCGATGACCTGCCGAACCGCCGTCGCGCCGATGTATGGGCCGAAGTACTTCGCACCGTCCTTCTCCATCCGCCGGGCGAGGGTCAGACGCGGGAACGGCTCTTTCAGGTTGACGCGCAGGTACGGATAATGCTTATCGTCCTTGAGAAGGATGTTGTAGTACGGTTTGTGCAGCTTGATGAGGTTGCATTCGAGGCACAGCGCTTCGAGGTTGCTGTCGCACAGGAGAATATCGAAGTCGTCGATGTGGGAAATCATGGCAGTGACTTTTGGCGTGTGCTCCGTGTCGCGGAAGTAGGAGCGGACGCGGTTTTTGAGGTTGACCGCCTTGCCGACGTAGATAATCGTGCCGTCTTTGTCCTTCATCAGGTAGCAGCCGGGGCTTTCGGGCAGCATCCTGATTTTCAGCTCCAGCTTTTCGCCCCAGTCGATTTTTGCCATAAGAAATTCCCCCTTAGACAACAAAAGCCGGAAGCCGGACAACCCGTCCGAACCTCCGGCAAGAAAATGCAAGAATCAACAAGTTAGTCGTTCGCCAGACCCCAGTCATCCAGCGTAGACGGAATCTGATGCCACAGCACGGCTTCCACCTTGCCCAGAATCATGTTCCGCGGCACAGCGCCGACGTGCGACGAGCGGCTGTCGTTGGAATTGTTGCGGTTGTCGCCCATCAGGAAATAGTGCCCCTCCGGCACGATGTACGGGCCATAGTCGCTGTACATCCGCGCGGACAGGAATTTCTCTGTGTACTTCACGCCGTTGACGTACAGGTAGCCGCCGGAAATCTGAACCGTATCGCCCGGCAGACCCACCACGCGCTTGACAAAATTCGTGCTGCCGCGGTCAGGGTAGCGGCACACCACGACGTCGAAGCGCTCCGGCTCGCCGCCCAGCACAATCGGCTGATTGAAGAAGTACGACGTGCCGTAATGCAGCTTGCTCATGATCATGATTTCGCCGTTGTGCAGCGTCGGATACATGCTGTTGCCGTCCACCACCACGGGCGAACCCACGAACGCTTTCAGCAGGAGGACGAGCAGCAGTGCGCCGACAATTGTCGCAATCCACTCCATGGCGTTCTGCTTCGCGGGCTTTTTCACCTTCGGGGTGACGACGTAGCCCTTTTTCATCATGCGCTGCTGCCATTTGGTGTAATACAGGGCGGATTCTTCCTTCTTTTCGGCAGACTCCGGTGCGTTTTCGGGGGAGGAGGGGGCGGATTCCGCCTGTTTGACCTGTTCGGGTTCAAGGTTGGACATGGGGGAAAACCTCGCTTTCATGATGCAGAGGAATTGTTTCGCACAATAAACGAATGGGCGGAGCGATTCGCTGCACGTTTCACGTCAGGGAAATTCTGACTTATTCGGCAACCAACTGGTCACCGCGTTTCATCAGAACTTCCTCAAGAAAATTCGCCAGAATAGGGGAAAATCCTGCCGAAACATCAAAAAGTTGCAGAAAGTTTACAAACCGTCAAGCGTCACCGTTGAGCCAAAAGGCGGGCTTCACCAGCACGGTTTCGTGCTCTTGATCAATGTCCATCACCATCAGCGACTTTTCGCCCATCACGCGCTTCTTCACCGGCTTTGCGGTGGACATCACGAACGTCATGCCGACGACATCGACATTGAACTCGCGCATCAGGTCGACCATGCCCTTCGCCGTGCCGCCGCCCTTCAAAAAGTCGTCCACAATCAGGCACTTCTGCCCCTCCTGCACCGCGCGGCGCGAAAGGCTCATCGTCTCGATATGGCCGGACGACCCGGAAACGTAGTTGATGTTGACCGCGCTGCCTTCGTAGACCTTGGAGGAACGGCGCGCAATCACCAGCGGCACGCCCAGCGCGTTCGCGGTGGCGAAGGCGACGGGGATGCCCTTCGTCTCCATTGTCAGCACAAAATCCGGCGCGGCGGCATAGTATTCCGTCGCCATGATTTCGCCCATGCGGGTGACAATTTCGGGCGTGGAGAGAATGTCGCTGTAATAGAGGAAGCCGCCGGGCAGAACGCGCCCTTCTTCGCTCAGCTGCTGGCAGAGGTCGCCGATGAACTTGCGCGCTTCGGGACGGCGAACCTTCGTGCGATAGCGAACACCGCCCGCCGCGCCTGTGACCGTTTCCAGCTCGCCCAGCCCGAAGTGCGCCACAACGTCGCGCAGGATATCAATATCCTCGCTCATGGTCGATTTGGCAGACCCGAAGAGGTCGCAAAAATAGGAAAGCGTGAAGATGCGGTTCGGCTTGGCGGCAAGAATCTTCATCATAGCGCTCATGCGCTCGTTGCGGCGGATTTTGTCCACGGGGGTATCGCTCCTTTATCGGTGGTCGAATGCGAATCCCGATGCACATGAATCATCCGGGAATCGTATGGAAATGGTACGGCTTTTTCGGGCACACCGGAGCAAATCAGGCAAAATAAAAAATCCGGCGATGCCTGAATCGTATTATAGCACAAATCTACGAATGATGGAAGAGGGCAAAATAAAAAAGTTCGGTTTTTGTGCGAATGCGCGCAATCATCCGCCGAAGGAGTATTAGCATGGACAAAACAGGCAAAATTGCATGAGAAAAGGACAAAAATCAGCCGCTTTCCGTTGCAAAATGGCGAAAATCACCCGAAAGGCAGGAAAAAAATCCGCCCCCTCTTGCATTTTTGGCAGGGAAATAGTATACTTATATTCGGACAAAAAAGAAGGAGGTGGTTCACCTATGAAGTCCGTGAACATCAAGCTGAACCTGATGACCGATGGTGCCAAGTTCGTCCAGATCGTTGGCGCGTATCCGTATGACATGGATCTGCGCAGCGGCCGTCACGTTGTGGATGCTAAGTCCATTCTGGGCATCTTCTCCCTCGACTGGAGCAAGCCTGTGACGATGGAGATTTACTCCGACGATTGCGACGACCTGCTGGCCGAGATCAAGCCCTTCCTCGCGTAAGCGTCAGGGGGCATTCAGGACAATCAGCTGCGGAAAGGTCTGCAATGGGGCAAGTGCCGCCGGCGCGGACTTTCTGCCGACAAGCGCATCCCCTCAGCCACTGGCGGAGGGGGTGTTTTCGTAAATGCTATTAGTTAGGCGCACGCCGAAGGTTTCCAAAGGGCGACCGCAAACTTCGTTTGTTTTCATGCCCTTTGGTCGCGTCCGCAGGCGCGAAACCCTCTGCAACAAGAGACTACTATAATGTAGAAAAAAACCGTAGGGAAGGAGGCTGATGCCGCGTGCAGCGCAAAATTATCCCCGATGCCGAGAACCGGCTGCTCATCCTCTATGCCCTCAAAACCGTCGGCGCAATGACCGACCAGCAGCTGCTGATTGTCATGACCGACACCGACTTGATGAACTATATCACCCTCCAGCTGACGATTGCGGATTTGGAGAGCGAGGGCAAACTGCGCCGTCAGGGCGACACATCCGGCGGGACGCTCGAACTGACCGACGCGGGACGCTATCTGCTCAACAGCTTCGAGATGCACATTCCGGTCAGCCGTCGCGGGCTGATTGACAGCGGCGCGGCGCAGTGGCGCGAGCGGTTCGCGGCGGAACAGATGGCGGCGGTGGAGATTTTCGATCTCCCGAACGGCGAAAAGGGGCTGCACCTGCGCATTGTCGACCGCCGGAACGTCCTGCTGGACATCACTTTCGCCCTGCCGACGGGCAAACGCATCAACTGCCTCCAGCAGCGCTGGCAGCAGTGCATGAATCAGGTCTACCTGCTCCTGCTGTCCACCTTGGGCAGCGGCCACACGCCGGAAAAGAAGCTGCCGGACGGGTGCAGCGTGCTGCAGGTGAGCGACTCGGAGTGGCTGACGACCGCCTGCGACAACCCGACGCAGCCGACCATTACGCTGATGGTGAGCCTGCCGACCGAGGAAACGGCGCATGAATGCGCAGCCGCTTTTCCGACCATGAGCGCTGTCGTTCGCGACGCGATTCTGGCGCTCCTGGACGGCGCACAGCTGCCGTAATGCCGCGCGCCGCACACTTTTCCCGAAAAAAAGTAAATTCCCTCTTGACAAAGCGGTGGAAACGTGGTATGCTAACAAAGCTGGTTCCATTATGGAGAGATGGCCGAGCGGTTGATGGCGCTGGTCTTGAAAACCAGTGATACTGAAAGGTACCGGGGGTTCGAATCCCTCTCTCTCCGCCAGTTTTCTTAACTGCATACGAGCTTGACATGGAGAAGTACCCAAGTGGCCGAAGGGGCTCCCCTGCTAAGGGAGTAGTGTGAGTAATCGCAGCCCGGGTTCAAATCCCGGCTTCTCCGCCAAAAACCCCGGAAACGTTGCGTTTCCGGGGCTTTTCGTATGCTTTTTTTTATGCAGTGAAAAAGCCGTGAACGCGCTGACAAAATCCCGCGGGATTCAAACGAATCCTTCACCCAAGATACCTGTGAAGAACCAGCGCCCCTCATCGGTTAATCCACAGGCACGCCAAGGTCACCACCACAGCAGCTGCGCAAAGAATCCCCAAAACGATAAACCCCATGCGTTCATCTCCTGTTACTATATATTTGCCCCTTGATTTATGGCAGCCAGCCATAGGCATGGGACA
>ENA-OUUV01001212-OUUV01001212.1-human-gut-metagenome-genome-assembly--contig:-NODE-1212-length-13261-cov-3.563456_pt1 | contig 13261 bp, 13 predicted proteins | sample MGYA00237952_ERZ548838 | MGnify/ENA primary metagenome ERZ548838 (study PRJEB26490, sample SAMN05194705) | human gut metagenome | biome: terrestrial biome; feature: human-associated habitat; material... | reverse complement strand
GAAACTACAGCGTGTGGCGTTTCTGCGTAAATCCGGTTGCAGAGACGTCACACGTTTTTTTGTATGATATTTTTAAAATTGTAGTTCCAACAAGGATAGCGATGGAGGTTTATGCTAATACATGGGGATATCCGGTACCTAATTTATATAATCAGTGGATGGAGCTAAATAACTTTAGTACAGCATCAAAATTACTGCATTTTATATTTCCATTGATTATATGTATTCCATATTCTATGAGCATATATTCGGATGTGAATTCCAGATATATTTATAATATAATTGTCAGGACAGATAAGAAAAAGTATTTTTTCAGTAAGCTTGTAACACAGTTTATTGTAGGATTTAGTGTGGTAATGTACACCTTGTTAATCTCCTTTCTAATAACAGCCACACTCTTACCGGCAGGTGAACCATTTCCTGGATTGCAATATGTGGCAGGTGCTAACTGCATATTAGGAAGTCTGTTTTATAAATTACCGTTATTGGTGTCTGTGTTAATTATGATTAGTGAATCTGTTTTATTCAGCATAATAGGCTGCTTATCATATACTTTTGCATATTTATTAGGTAATGGAGTTATGGTTATTGTATCAGCATTTACGTTATATTTTTTTGAAGAAGTAGTTATGCCGCTGGTTGGAGCAAAGAATCCTATGCTTGCCTGTTCATATCTTATACAGCTGACAGGTGATTCGGTTCCTGTGTTTTTGATGGAAATAGCAGCTCTTCTGATAACAATAATTTGTTCATATTTTTTTCGTAGGAGAAAGACAGATGAACTTTAGGGGGATGAAATGAAAAAAAGAGGAATATATATCTTAGCTGGCTGTATTATTTTTATGTTTATATGTGCTATTAGTATTGTCAATATTAAATACAGTAAAATTATGAGAGCTACACAGCTCTCATCTGATGAATGGTATGAGGCAGAAGGATATGCTGTAAAATTTAACAGGTATGAAGTCCTTGATATGGAACAGTTAAATGATTATGTGACAGATCCAGAACAGTTGGAAGAATATAAAAAAACTTTACAGATAGATGGAAAGGTTGTTCTGGTATACATAACGTTAAGGATAACAGAGAGAGAACTGATGAATAAGGAGTGGTGGACAGATTTTATATTGTATGCTGATAATGCATGGGATAATCAGATAGATTCATATCTTTCAGCTTTTATTAAAGATGCAAATCCGGCAAAGGGAAATTATGAAGATGGTAAAGAATATGATATGATATTTCTTTTTAATATTGCAAAAGTCCAGATTCCAGAATATGAATATGATAATGCGGATAACTGGAATTATTTTATGATATGGAGTCAGAATCCAATAGTTTATACGCAGATTAATTAGATATATAAGAGGGTATATGAAATTTTTAAGATATTACATTTATAGAAATGAAAGCAAAAAAGCTTTAATCTACAAAATTATTATAGTATTAACGGCTATAGCAATGTGTCTTCCATTTTTTGCAAGATATAATACCAAATATATTGTAGGGGGCTGTGCAAAAGATGCAATATTTGTGCTTATGGGACGGTTTGTGTTCCCGATGCTGGAACTGATAAGCGTTATATTTTATATAAGATTGGCACTTAGAGATAATAATCAGAATGTGGTTATAAGATATGGCAGCAAGCGAAGAATATGGATTTACCAGAGTATTGGAGGATTGTTGTATTCATTAGAATGTGTCTTGTTGATATATGTAGCTTCCATAGGTTCTGGTATAGCTTATTTTGGAATATATGATAAATGGATGCTTGAAGGAAGCATGTATTACAGAATGGTTATACATAATAAATGGCCTTTTCAGATGGCAGTTACCCAGTTTCAGATGTATTTGTTTATTGTGGTGATAAAAACATTTATTACAAATATAACAATAAATATTTCACTATTGTTTAATTATATAACTGGAAGCACGAGAGTAGCAATTCTTATTGGGATTATTATATGCGGACTGGATTTTATAGCATATATGGGAAGCTGCGGATTATTTGAATTAGAGTTTGTCAATTTCTATAGTATGGAGGATTGTATACTAAAAGTACTGATAGCTTTTTTGGCTGATGCAATATTATTTTTGATTGGAGTATATATGTCAGGTTTTAGGGAATATTTGGGGAAGAGGTAACTGGGTATGAATTTTATAAAAATATTTAGTCAGGATATAAAAAGAGCAATATATCAGCAAAGATACAGATATATTATAGTTCTCATAATGATTACATTACTTATACTGATTCCCACCAATATAGCAGATTCAATTAATAAAAAAATTCCAGAAGCCGGAAATATGAATTTTCTTGATAATGTATTTTACATGTTATCTGGATGTGAGCATGTTATTCCTGAAAAAATAAAAGATATAAAGATACCATTTTCATGGATGTCAATTCAGTTTTTATGTGGATTAGTGACGCTTGATTATATACAGTATGACCAAAATGGTATCGGTAAAGCTATAATATTGAGAACTAAAAGCAAATTGGTATGGTGGTTGAGTAAATGCTTAAGTATGATATGTTTAGTTATTGAGGTATATATACTATTGTTTATTGTGAGTGCAGCAGTTGCGTTAATTAATTATCGGTTAAGTGGGGAGTTACATATGGATTTATTAAGTATGGTTTTGGAACTTAATAATACATATATATTTGAAGATGGAATGATTATATATATATTTACAGTTCCTATACTGGTGTCAATTGGAATAACCTTATTTCAGGCAGCAATATCACAATACTTATCGCCAGTAATAGGTCTGGCAGTTGTACTATCAATAGATGTAATGTCAGTATTTTCAAACAGTGTGTTGCTTTGGGGAAACTGGAGCATGATATTAAGAAGCAGCCTTTGTTTACAGGATGGACTTGATGTATGGAAAAGTATTGCGGCAGGAATTGTGACGGGAATAATTGGGGTTGTGTCAGGTGGAATCCGTTTCTGCAAAAAAGATATATTGTGATTGGAGGATGTAGTTATGGTAATAAAGCTTACAAATGTTTCAAAGGTTATAAAAAAAGCAAAAGTTCTTGATAATATTAATCTTGAACTTACAAGTGGTAAGGTTTATGGCTTTAAAGGAAAGAATGGTTCGGGAAAAACAATGCTTATGAGAGTTATATGTGGTCTTATATCAGCAACAGAGGGAACTGTTGAGATAGATGGGAGGATTCTTGGAAAGGATATGACATTTCCAGAAAGCGTGGGAGTACTGATTGAAAATCCGGCATTCATAGGTAATTATACGGGATTTAAGAATCTTAAGGTGCTTGCATCAATCCAGAACCGTGTTGATGATGAACATATAAAGAAAGTAATCCGTCAGGTAGGTCTTGATCCTGACGATAAAAGAACATACAGGAAATATTCACTGGGAATGAAGCAGAAACTAGGAATTGCTGCAGCGTATATGGAGAATCCGGATATTATTATACTTGATGAACCTATTAATGCGCTTGATGAAGCAGGAGCAAAGCAGGTTCATGAGATACTTGAGGAGCAGAAAAAGAGAGGAGCACTTATTATAATTGCCTGCCATGATAAGGAAGAACTTGAAATGTTGTCCGATGAGATAATTGAGATATATGAAGGCAGGATTGTTGCCAAAGAGAAAGCGTGAATGAAATAATAATGGATAATAGAATATATAACTATATTGTGCATAATTCTGATATAAATAAAGATGAAAATAAAGTTATTGAATTTGGAATAGAAATGATTAAGATGTTAATTGTGGCTGCAATTGTTACAATATTAATTGCTTTGATAATGAAAATGTTGCCTGAAGCAGTTTTTTTCCTTTTTACATTTATACCGTTGAGACAAAATGCTGGTGGTTATCATACCAGACATAGAATTACATGTGCAATAATGTCTGTGTTTATATATATATTTGTTTTAATTATTATAAAGAATTTTGAATTTAATGCATTAATGCAGATATTTCTGTGCTTTATTGATTCACTTGTTATATTGTATTTTGCACCTGTTGAAAATGCAAATAATGAGTTAGATGATAAGGACAAACAAATCTATAGAATGCGGACACGAAATATTCTGATTTTGGAGTTGTTAGCATTTACAATACTTTTTATTGGTAATCAACAGTCTTGGAGTGGTATAATAACTATGTCTGTAACAGTTGCAGCAATTTTGCTGAGTATTGGAAAACTGCAGAATATTATAATTAATATAAGGTGAACTGTATGAGGTACAGGATTGGAATTTGTGATGATGAGATATCAACATGTTCGGAATTAGAAACATGTATTCAGCAATGCTTTAGGAATAAAAGCGATAGTGTTGAGATATTTGTCTGGAATAGTGCAGAATCCTTTATAAATGATGTTCCAGAAAAGACTGATCTGGATATATTATTTCTTGACATAGAATTGCCAGAAAAGAATGGTGTAGATGTTGGTTACTATATTAGGGAATCAATGATGAATGTGGGAATGCATATAATATATATTTCATCTAAGACATCTTATGCATTAGATTTGTTTGATATACATCCGTATAATTTTTTTGTAAAGCCATTAAGCTGCGAAAAGATATGTTCGGAAATAGAAAAACTTCTCCAGCTAGACAGACAGGATAAGAGATTTTTTACATACATTTATAATAAAAATCAATATAAGGTTTTATATGGAAATATTATATATTTAAAAAGTGACAAACATCAGATTAATATAATCTGTTCGGATAGTGAAAAAAGATATGTGGGAAAGCTGAAGCAGGAGTTAAATAAGCTGCCAACATTTTTTGTTATGGTTAATCAGTCTATAGTGGTTAATATTAGACATATTAAAGAATTTTTACTTAATGAGATTATAATGGATAATGGGGATTGTATTGCAATAAGCAAGAATTATAGGAAATCGTTCAATATGCAGATATTGGATTTGCAAATGGAGCAGGATAATATATGAGAATGTTTGATATAGTATTGACTGTAATAATTGAGTTAGCCAGAATTTTTATTACATTAGAGTATTTTAGAATATTTCTGGATTGCGAAAGCAGATTTAAGGAAATGTTGGCAGGTTTATTAGCATTTTTATTAACAACGGAGTGCTTCTTGATAATCAGTAATAATTATATTAATACATTGTCTACAATAGCAGGGATAATTATAATTTCGCTGGTATATGAAGGGAAAATCCGAAGCAAATTGTTACTTAGTATACTTTGTTATTCAATAATGGTAGCTTTGGATTTCATTGTTTATATGGTGACAGCAGTTAATATTGTTACAGAGCAATATCAGGTAGTTGCTGCATTTGTCTCCGTTTTGTTTTTTTATATAGTTATTATGATGTTAAGACTTGGATTTAGAAAAAAGTTAAAGTCAGAATTTATGGGACAGTGGTATATATTGTTTATCGTATCTATTATGAGTGTATGCACACTTTTTGCAGTGTATAAGGAAAGTAGATTATCTTCATATGGAATACTATTTATGAGTACATCTGTATTGATATTAAATTTAATGCTTTATGTGTTTTATTCTAATATGTTAGATAGATATATATTTATGCAGGAAAATGAGAATCTTAAACAGCAAATGCATTATTATGATGCGCAGATGAAGACGAACATTGAGAATGATAAGAAAATAAGAGCTATCCGACATGATATGAAACATCATATAAGGGAGATTAACAGTCTGGCAGAGGCTGGAAAACTATATGAATTAAAGAAATATACAGATGAATTGATGGGAGATATAAATGGTTCGGAAACGGTATTTAATACTGGAAATATTACATTAGATGGAATTTTTAATTATTATAATGGAAAGTTTAAGGATAAATGTATAGAAACGGATATTAATGTAGTTGTACCTGAAAATATGGGGATTAGTGCAATGGATATTAATATAATTATGGGTAATTTGCTAGATAATGCTTATGAGAATGCTATTAAAGTAAAAGACTCTCATATAAAAGTGAATGTAAAATATAATGGAAATATGTTATATATATATGTATCCAACACATTTAATGGGAAAGTAGAAGAAGAAAATGGTAATATTGTCAGTCTTAAGGGTAAAGAGCATGGTTATGGTTTGGAGAATATAAAAAGGATTGCAGAAAAGTATGGAGGTAATATCAAGATTGAACATAGTGATAGAAGGTTTGTAGTAAGTGTTATTATGTATTTTGTTAATGAGACGAAATAAAAAAAGAGTGTTGTCTGATAATTAAATTGTCAGACAACACTCCTTTTCTGGATAGTGGGTAAGATTCCATTCTCACACATGAAATATCTCAACAAGAAATATCATTGCAAGTCCGTAATAAGTTACAACGGCAACGAGGTCGTTCACAGTCGTGATAAGCGGACCTGACGCAACAGCCGGGTCAATGTGAATCTTGTGGAAGAACATAGGAATAATTGTTCCCACAAGGCTTGATACAACCATAGCAACAATAAGAGATAATCCGACGCAGCCAGATATTAAAAATGCTGACATCCACGCATATTTCTTGAAGATGTGAATATAAACTCCCAAGAATACAAGTGCCATAATTCCAAGGCTTGCACCATTAAGGAAACCAATCTTCATCTCTTTGAAAAGAAGAGACAACTTCTTCTTGGCACTTAAAGTCTCATCCATAAGCACACGGATAGTTACAGCAAGTGATTGTGTTCCGACATTACCAGCCATGTCAAGAACGAGAGACTGGAAACATATTACAATCGGAAGAACAGCAACTACTGATTCAAATATTCCTACAACTGATGAAACTGCTATTCCAAGAAACAGCAGTATAATAAGCCAAGGCAGACGTTTCTTGATACTTACAAGCGTTGGTTCGCTTAAATCATCTTCTGAAGTAAGACCGGCAAGTTTTGCATAGTCATCCCCCATTGCATCGTCAACGAGTTCAACGATATCTGTTGCAGTAAGGATACCGCATATCTTTCCATCTTCAGTAAGTACAGGAATGGAATCCTCTTCGTAATCTGCAATCTTATCAATACATTCATTGATATTTTCATGCTCATATACATAAGGGTATGAACTGCTTATTATGTCGGCAAGGTTATCATTCTGTCTTGCTATAATTAAATCCTTTAAGTCAATTGCACCGGCAAATTTGTCAGCACTATTAACTACATATATAGTTGATATGTTGTCATGTTCGCCAGCCTGCTTGACAAGGGCACTCATGGCTTCTCTTATAGTAAGGTTATCTGGTATGCATATGAAATTATTAGTCATACAGCTACCAATCTCATCGTCCTCATAAGAAAGAAGCTTCTGGACATCTTCCTTTGCATCAGCGTCTAAGTGCTCTACAATTTCATTCTTCTTAGTTTCTGACAAATCGTCAAGCACATCAACCGCATCATCAGAATCCATGTAAGAGACAACTCTTGCAGCTTTCTCTAAAGATAATTCTTCAAGATAATCTTTTGCATCATCAAGATAAGAAAAAATCTCAGCAATCATATGTTCATCAAGAACATTATATATATGCTGTCTTTCAGCAGGTGTAAGAAGAGTGATTGCTTCAGCAATATCTTTTTCATGATATTTAGAAAGTGTCTTAACTAATTTCTGTGAATTCTTAGATGACTTAAAAATCCTGCCAAGTTCTTTTACATAATCTTTCTTTGGAAATAATACTTTGTTCATTGTGACCTCCTTCTTGCCTGAATTGGGCATAAAAATACATCGCTACAGATGATTGTGATAGTAAGGATCCTCTGATGCGATGTATAAAAGGCACAATTTATTAGAATGTGGTTATGAGATTCTCACAGACAGCCACATTCCGAGCCTACACTTATAGTATACACCGCAGTTCTTACTTCGTCCTATACGATCGCAACTATCCATGAAAATCCACCTCCGTTCATAATCAGAAATTTTTACGGGCTGATTGTATCATAATATTTTTTAAAAAACAACAAAAATGTGTTACAATATTTTAAATATTATACAGGCAGGTAAGAGTATGACATTACAGCAGTTAAGATACATCGTTATGGTTGCAGAGACAGGCACGATTACTGAGGCGGCAGGAAAATTATATATTTCACAGCCAAGCCTTACCAATGCAATTCATGAACTTGAAAAAGAGATGAATATTACGATATTCAACAGAACTAATAAGGGAATAAGCGTGTCGAAGGAAGGAGAAGATTTTCTTTCATATGCAAGGCAGATACTTGAACAGGCAGCCATACTTGAGGACAGATATAAGGGTGGTAATGGCGGCAGGAAGCAGTACTGCGTATCGACACAGCATTATTCATTTGCAGTCAACGCATTTGTTGACCTTATAAAGCGGTTCGGGCAGGATGAGTATGATTTCAGCTTAAGAGAAACGCAGACTTATGAGATTATCGAGGATGTTGCAAGGTTAAGAAGTGAGATTGGAATACTGTTCATTAATGATTTTAATGAGGCTGTTATTAGAAAGATTTTAAAGTCATATGAACTTGAATTTCATGAGCTTTTTACAGCAAGACCACATGTATTCATAAGCAGAAAACACCCGCTTGCCCAGTGCAGTGTTATACATAACGGGCAGCTGGAGGAATATCCTTATCTGTCATTTGAGCAGGGCGAACATAATTCGTTCTATTTCTCAGAGGAGATATTCTCAGAAACAGCAAGAAAGAAGAACATAAGAGTCCGTGACAGGGCAACACTTTTTAATCTGCTGATTGGTCTTAACGGTTACACAGTAAGTAGTGGTATTATTGACAAGAAGCTCAACGGAAAAGACATTATAGCAGTGCCGCTTGCTGATGAATCAGATATGCATATTGGTTACATAACTCACAGAAAAGGGATGCTTAGCAGGCTTGGAAGTACATATCTTGAGGCTATAAGGAAGTATCTTAAGTAGTCATTGCATGTATGAAAAATGAGTTAGTCATAGCTTTAAACTATGGCTAACTCGTTTTTTTATGTATTATACAAATGTTTTTTTCGAATTTATAATGACAACATCAAATTATAGATGAGGAGAGCAGGTATGAAGACAGCAGTAGCAGGTTATCCAAGGATAGGAACATTAAGAGAGTTAAAGTTTGCATTAGAAAAATATTTCAGAAAAGAAATAAGTGCAGATGAACTGACACAGACAGCAAAGGAGTTACGAAAGACACACTGGCTTATACAGAAAGAGGCAGGAATTGATTATATCACAAGCAATGATTTTTCATATTATGATATAGTGCTTGATACAGCATTTTTACTGAATATAATTCCTGAAAGATACAAGGAACTTGAGGTTTCAGAGCTTGATAAATATCTTGCAATGGCAAGGGGCTATCAGGGAGAGAATGGTGACGTTAAAGCTCTTGCGATGAAGAAGTGGTTTAATACCAATTACCATTACATTGTTCCAGAGGCAGAGGACAGCACGCAGATAAGACTTACAGGTAATAAGCTGTGGGCAGAATATGCAGAGGCAAAAGAACTTGGAATCGAGACAAAACCGGTAATCACAGGTGTGTATACATTATTTAAGCTGTGCAGATTTACAGGCAAGAAGAGGGCAGATGATTTTATCAATGCATTTATTGAAGCATATAAAGATGTTTATAGCAAATGTGAAGCTGTAGGAATCCAGTGGCTTCAGTTTGATGAGCCTGCACTTGTACAGGACATGACAGAAGAAGACAGAGAACTGTTTGTCAAAATGTATAGTGATATTTTAGGTAAGAAGAAATCATGCAAAGTATTGCTTCAGACATATTTCGGAGACGTGAGGGATGTGTATGAAGATATTGTTAAGCTGTCGTTTGACGGAATCGGACTTGATTTTATTGAGGGAAAGAAGACAGCAGGACTCATTGAAAAATATGGATTCCCAAAGGACACGGTATTATTCGCTGGACTTGTAAATGGGAAAAATATCTGGAAGAATCATTATGAAAAGACTTTAAATGTGCTTAAAAAGCTTGAAGATAAGGGAATACAGACAGTTTTGTCAACATCATGCTCGCTGCAGCATGTTCCATATACATTAAAGCATGAGAATAAACTTTCGGATGAATATCTGAATTACTTCGCATTTGCAGAAGAAAAGCTTGTGGAATTAAAGGAATTAAGCAGGCTTGCTGAGTGTGGAAATATTGAAGAAGATGAAAGATTCAAGACAAACAGGAAGCTTTTTGCAGGTACAAGAAAATGTGATAATGAAGCTGTCAAGAAAAGACTTGAGGAAGTTACAGAGGCAGATTACAGAAGGCTTCCTGCAAGAAGTGAGAGACAGCAGCTTCAGAAGAAAGAATTTGCATTACCGAAGCTGCCTACAACTACAATCGGTTCATTTCCACAGACAAAAGATGTTAAGGCCAACCGTTCAGCATTCCGTAAGGGTGAAATCAGCGAAGAACAGTATGTTGAATTTAATAAGAAGAAAATTGAAGAATGTGTCAGATGGCAGGAAAAAATCGGACTTGATGTACTTGTTCATGGAGAATACGAAAGAAATGACATGGTTGAATATTTCGGTGAAGCGTTGGGAGGTTTTCTGTTCACAGAGAAAGCATGGGTTCAGTCATATGGAACAAGATGTGTTAAACCACCTGTTATATGGGGAGATGTTTACCGCAAGAAGCCGATAACAGTTGAGTGGTCTGTGTATGCACAGTCACTTACAGATAAGATAATGAAAGGAATGCTTACAGGTCCGGTAACAATTCTTAACTGGTCATTTCCAAGAGAAGATATTACAATCAAGGAATCAATTTCGCAGATTGCACTTGCAATAAGAGATGAGGTGCTTGACCTTGAAGCAAATGGAATTAAGATTATTCAGATTGATGAGGCAGCTTTAAGAGAAAAGCTTCCATTAAGAAAATCTGACTGGAATACAGAATATCTTGAGTTTGCAATACCAGCATTCAGACTTACAGCAAGCGGCGTAAAACCTGAAACACAGATACATACTCATATGTGTTACAGTGAATTTACAGATATAATCCCAGCAATAGACGATATGGACGCTGATGTTATCACATTTGAAGCATCACGTTCAGACCTTCAGATTCTTGATTCATTAAGAGAAAACAATTTTGAAACAGAGGTAGGACCTGGAGTATACGACATTCACTCTCCAAGAATACCATCGGTTGAAGAGATTACCCGTGCAATAAAGATAATGCTTACAAAGATAGACAAAGACAAGCTGTGGGTAAATCCAGACTGCGGACTTAAGACAAGAGGTGTGCCAGAGACAGAAGCAAGCCTTAAGAATATGGTTAAGGCAGCTGAGATTATCAGGGCTGAGTTGTAGTGTAGGCATTTGTGTGGCTGGCCAACAAAAAGGGCGATGTCAAAACTGACATCGCCCTGAATTATATACAGTTTCCAACCAAAGAATCCTACACTCCGCTATAAGCACTATATCCGCCGTCAACAGGTAACACTATACCATTGACAAAGCTGGCTGTTTCATCACTTGCAAGAAAGAGTGTAGCACCAATAAGCTCTTCAGGATTGCCAAAGCGTCCCATAGGTGTTCCGGTAATAATCTTTGTGGCACGGTCTGTATATGAGCCATCAGCATTGAATAAGAGATCATGATTCTGCTCAGCAGCGTAGAATCCTGGCGCAATTGCATTGCAGCGTATACCGCTTTCACCAAAATGTACAGCAAGCCACTGTGTAAGATTAAGAATAGCACTCTTGGCATTGCCATAAGCCATAACCTTAGTAAGAGGAAGAATAGAAGTTACAGAAGCAATATTGATAATACTGCCACTTCTCTTTTCAACCATATCCTTAGTAAATACCTGAATAGGAAGAAGAGTTCCCATGTAATTAAGATCCATAACATCACGGATTCTGTCTTCATCAAGATTCCAGAAAGAATAGTCAGAATCTTCTTTTTCTTTCTTTAACATCTCGATGGAAGTAATTGCACCAGGCTGGTTACCACCAGCACCATTAATGAGAATATCACAGCTGCCGAGTTCATTCTTAATAGTTTCATAAGCAGCTGAAAGCTCATCTTTATTAATTACATTGCAGCTGTAGCCTTTAACAATAACATTTTTGTTATATTCATCCAGAGCATCTTTAGTAAGCTTCTCAGAAACAGAAGCAAGCTTTTCTTTGTTACGTCCGATTATTGCAACCTTAGCACCGCATACGGCAAGTCCATATGCCATGGCTGAGCAGAGAGTTCCGCTTCCTCCGGTTACAATAGCAGTTTTACCTGAAAGATTAATATTAAATGGTACCTTCATTGATTATAGTCTCCTTTTACTTAAGAAAATCCTCTCTCATAGGATTGAATACATCACAGAGGATTCCTTCTTCAAGACATGTAACACCATGGGTTACGCCAGAAGGCATGTATACGCTGTCGCCCTGATTAACGATTTTAGTTTCATCACCGATAGTGAATTCAAAGCTTCCCTTAGCAACATAAGTAATCTGCAGATGCTTGTGGCTATGGAAATTGCCCTTAGAACCTTTTTCAAAATGAATCTCGCACATCATAAGGTCATCAGAGTAGCATAATATTTTTCTTGTAACACCAGGTTCGCAGTTAGTAGCTGTAACATCTTTGTTGAATGTAAACATTTATAATACCTCATTTCTATATTAATTATAGGTCTATATTAAACTTTTACATTAAAAAAAACTAGCATAATTATCAAACTATGTTATATTAAATACAGATATATTGTTTAAACATTTTACATGAAAGGGGTGCACATTAAGATGATGATTAACGGCGTTAATGATATGAATAGAAATCTGTCTGTTAATGTAGCAGGTGTAGATACACAGGATATAAGTCCTGCAAGACTTAAAGCAATGAAGCGTTCCGGACAGGTGGAATGTGAAACATGTGCGAACAGGGAATATAGGGATGGTTCAGATGAAGTAAATGTTTCGTTTAAGAGTGCTACACATATTGACCCGTCAGCAGCGGCCACAAAGGTTATGGCACATGAACAGGAGCATGTTTCTAATGCAAACAGGAAGGCTGCCAGCAAAGATGGAGAAGTACTGAATGCGACAGTTACACTTAAAACGGCTGTCTGTCCGGAGTGCGGAAGGTCGTATGTATCAGGTGGTGTCACCAATACTGCGATTAAATATCCTGCCACATCCTACGGACAAAACCAGAAATCAGCAGATTATCCTGAACTTTCAGGTAAAAATGTGGATTATGCAGGATAATTAATTCATGAGTGTGGAATAACTGTCTCTTATACACATCTCCGAGCCCACGAGACTAAGGCGAATCTCGTAT
>ENA-OUUV01001211-OUUV01001211.1-human-gut-metagenome-genome-assembly--contig:-NODE-1211-length-13272-cov-3.695771_pt1 | contig 13272 bp, 10 predicted proteins | sample MGYA00237952_ERZ548838 | MGnify/ENA primary metagenome ERZ548838 (study PRJEB26490, sample SAMN05194705) | human gut metagenome | biome: terrestrial biome; feature: human-associated habitat; material... | reverse complement strand
GTCTACCATGCCTTCAACATAAGTTTTATTATTTGTTCGATTTTTTGTAATAGTCGCTTCACGAATAAGTTTTGTAGATTTTATTTCGTCTTGTTTCCCATAAATCATTTCTTTTAATTTATATATCTGATTTGTTATAGGTTTAATATCATTTTCATGGATACAAACTCCAAGTAAAATTGGATTTTTGGTTGAATCAGTAGGGCGAGGATATCCGCTTTCGTCTATGAATACAAGCATATAATTAAGTTGCTCCTTTAAATAAATAATGAAAATATTATACTATAAAAAGTGCTGAATTACCATATAAAAATAATATTTTTAAAAGCATTGAACAATAAAAAATCTATAGAATGTATTAGCCAAAGATTTTGCAGAAGCAATAGAGGTTTGACATTTTGCATTAACAATACAATTTTGCTATAATTCACATTATAAGTGATGCGTAAGATTTTACGAGTACTAAAGAGGGGAGTTATGTCGGGTATGGGAAAAGAAAAACTTTCAGAAGAAGATATAAAAGCAAGATATATAACTCCAGCGGTAGAGCAATCAGGCTGGGACAAAAAGCAGATTCGTTATGAGTATGCATTCACAGCAGGTCGCATTATCCTAAGGGGTAATATAACTTCACGAGGCAAGCAGAAACGTGCAGATTATCTGCTGTTCTATAAGCCCAATCTTCCATTAGCAATCATAGAGGCTAAGGATAACAACCATCCAGTAGGAGCAGGACTGCAACAGGCTATAGAGTATGCAGAAGCTCTGGATGTGAAGTTTGTATATGCATCCAATGGAGATGGCTTTGTAGAGCAGGATTTAATAACTGGTGATATTCGTAACCTTTCCTTAGATGAGTTCCCATCGCCAGATGAGCTGTATCACAGATATGTAAATGAGATGAATTTCTCTGAAACTGGTGAGAAAGCTCTGCTAGAGCCATATTACTGGGTGCCAGGTTATAAGACACCTCGTTACTATCAGAGAATCGCCATTGACAGAACTGTAAATGCTGTAGCAAGTGGCAGGGACAGGGTACTCTTAGTCTGTGCAACTGGAACTGGTAAAACATTCATGGCTTTTCAGATTATCTACAGATTATGGAAAGCTGGTATAAAAAAGAAAATATTATTCCTTGCTGATAGGAATGTCCTTGTAGACCAGACAATATCTGGTGATTTCAAGCCATTCGGGGGTAAAATGACTAAAGTCGAGAATAAACAGCTCGACAGTTCTTATGAAATCTATCTTGCATTGTACCAGCAGTTAGCTGGTGATGAGGGTGTAGAGCCATTCAAGCAGTTTAAGCCTGAGTTCTTTGACCTGATACTCATTGATGAGTGTCATAGAGGCTCCGCTAAGGAAGAGTCAGCTTGGAGAAAGATATTAGAATATTTCTCTGGTGCAACTCAAATAGGTATGACAGCTACACCAATTGAAACAAAAGAAGCATCATCGCAGACATATTTTGGAGAAGCTATTTATGAGTATTCTCTGAAACAGGGTATTGATGATGGATTCCTTGCTCCATATAAGGTCATTCGTATAGGACTTGATAAAGACCTTGTTGGTTATCGTCCAGAAGCTGGGAAACATGATGATAATGGCTATGAAATCGAGGATAGAGAGTACAATATCAAAGATTTTGATAGGACTCTTGTACTTGATGAGAGAACCAAAGTCATTGCAAAGAAAGTTACAGAATTCTTGAAGAAAACTGACAGGTTCAGCAAGACCATTGTGTTCTGCGTAGATGTGGAGCATGCGGAGCGTATGCGTCAGGCTCTCATTGCCGAGAATAAAGACCTGTGGACTGAGAACCATAAGTACATTATGCGTATAACTGGAGATAATGCTGAAGGTAAAGCCCAACTGGATAATTTCATTGATGAGGACAGTACATATCCTGTTATAGCAGTCACAAGCAAGCTGATGACTACTGGTGTTGATGCTAAAATGTGCAAGCTAATTGTGTTGGATAACAATATAAATTCCATGACAGAATTCAAGCAGATTATTGGTCGTGGTACTCGTTTACTTGAGGATTATGGAAAAACATATTTTACAATTATGGACTTCCGTAACGCATCAAGATTATTTGCTGATAAAGATTTTGATGGTAACCCTGAGGTAGTAATCGACATTACTGGCGATGACCCAGTAGATCCAGTAACAGGCATTGAAGACGATACTGAAAATACAGGAGATGATACTGGCAGTAATTCAGGTACTGGAAATACAGGAAATACTGGTGATTCTGGCGATGATTGGGGTAATGGTGATGGCTCTGAGAAGCCTAAGAAGTATTATGTCAAGGATGTAGAAGTCAAAGTTCTGTCGGAGAGAATACAGTATATTGATAAGGATGGAAAACTTATAACTGAAAGTCTTATCGATTATACAAGAAAGAATATTTTAGGACAGTATGCGAGGTTAGATGTATTCCTTAAGAAGTGGAATGAAGCAAAGAAGAAACAAGCTATCGTAGAAGAACTTCGTGAGGATGGTGTACTGCTGGATGCTGTTCGTGAAGAGACAGGTCAGACTGATATAGACGATTTTGATTTAATCCTTCACCTTGCATATGATAAAGCACCACTTACCCGTATAGAGCGTATAAATAATGTTCAGAAGAGAGGATATCTCTATAAGTATTCAGAGCTTGCACAAAAGGTTCTGGGAACACTTATGGATAAGTATGCAAGTGAAGGATTGAAAGAGATAGAGGAGACAAAGGTTTTACAGTTACACGAATTCCAGCAGTTTGGTAGTCCTATGAAGATTGTCAAAGCCTTTGGAGGTAAAGCAGCATATGAACAGGCTGTGAAAGAACTGGAAGATGAAATCTTCTCTGCGTAGTGAGGATAATATGATAGATAATTCATTTAGACATTCTGCTGGATTTGGTAAAAGAATGGAATACAAAATAGTTGGGGATATGCTGATGGAGGGATTAGATTGTTATATGCCATTAGTTGATGACCATGGCGTAGATTGCGTTATAAAACGTGAGGATGGTGTATTCATAGAGATACAGATTAAAGCTAGGTCAAAAGACGTAACTGATGGCGATGCTGCATTATTTTCAGCGATAACTCATGAACTTACACCTAATTTTTATTTCGTATTTTATTCAGAACGATTGGAAAAAACATGGATTCTTTCTTCAAAAGAATTTTTGGATGAATGTGTTACAAATAAAAAGGGTAAGAATATAGGAAAACATAGTATTTGGTTCAATGGAAACAAAAAGAATAAAGTTACTGGTATTAAGGAAGAATATGCATTTCCCAAGTATGATAAATACTTGGTAAGTGACTTTTCAAGATTTCATGCACCAAGTAAAAATGTAATATAAATATGTCCAGCAAAAGAACATAACAAAGAAACAGTGAAAGTAGGTTTTTTATCAATGGCTATAACTAATTTCGTTAAGAGAATACAAGATGTAATGCGTAATGACGCAGGGGTAAATGGAGATGCTCAACGTATTGAACAGATTGTATGGACTCTGTTTTTAAAGATATATGATGCAAAAGAAGAGGAATGGGAGCTTATCAATGATGATTATATTTCTATCATTCCCGATGAGTACAAGTGGAGAAACTGGGCGGTAGATAACAAGGATGGTCAGGCTCTTACCGGAGATGCACTTCTTGATTTTGTCAATAATAAGCTGTTCCCTGCACTTAAAAATCTTGAGGTATCAGAGGATACTCCAATGAACCAGATGATGGTGCGTTACGCCTTTGAGGATGCCAACAACTATATGAAAGATGGTATCCTGCTTAGACAGGTCATCAATATCATTGATGAAATTGATTTTACAGAGTATGAGGAAAGACACGCATTTGGCTCAATCTACGAGTCATTTCTGAAAGATTTACAAAGTGCTGGTAATTCAGGAGAATACTACACACCTAGAGCTGTAACTGACTTCATGGTAAAAGTTACTAAGCCAAGACTAGGCGAGAGGGTAGCTGACTTTGCCTGTGGTACTGGCGGATTCCTTGTGTCTGCTCTTAATGAATTATATGAGGAGAGCCTTAAATCTAACGAGAACAAGGAAATTTATAATAATACAGTTTATGGTGTGGAGAAGAAAGCTCTGCCACATATTCTCTGTGTTACAAATATGCTCCTGCATGATATTGATAACCCTGAGATAATTCATGGTAATACTCTTGAGACTGATTACAAAGAGTACAGAAAGATGGAAAAGTTTGATCTTGTTCTTATGAACCCACCATATGGCGGTAATGAAAAGGATTCTGTAAAAGCAAACTTCCCTATGGAACTGCGTAGTTCAGAGACTGCTGATTTATTCATGGATATTATTATGTTCCGTTTAAAAAAAGATGGTAGATGTGGAATTATTCTTCCTGATGGTTTCCTCTTTGGTACTGATAATGCAAAGGTAAATATCAAGAAGAAACTGCTTGAGGAGTTTAATCTTCATACAGTCATAAGAATGCCACATAGTGTGTTTGCTCCGTATACTTCTATAACGACAAATATTTTGTTCTTTGACAATACACACCCAACAGAGGAGACATGGTTCTATCGTTTGGACATGCCTGAGGGGTATAAGAATTTCTCAAAGACAAAGCCTATGAAGCTGGAGCATTTTGCACCAGCCCTTGAGTGGTGGGATAATCGTGAGGAGATTGAAGTAGATGGATTCCCTAAGGCTAAGAAATATACAGTAGATGAAATCGCAGCCAATGGATATAATATTGACCTCTGTGGTTTCCCACACGAAGAAGAGGAAATCCTTGCCCCGATGGATTTGATTAATCAGTATCAGGAAAAGAGAGCATCCCTTAATGCTGAGATTGACCATGTATTAGAGAAGATTACTTCTATGTTGGGAGGTAACTAATTTGAATGCACAGGATTTAAAGAACAGTATCCTACAGCTTGCTGTTCAAGGCAAGCTCGTCGAGCAAAGAGCCGAAGAAGGCACTGCGAGAGAGTTGCTTGAACAGATAAAGCTGGAAAAAGAACAGCTCATAAAGGATAAAAAGATAAAGAAGTCAAAGCCATTGCCAGAGATTACTGAGGATGAGATACCATTTGAAATCCCTGAGTCTTGGGTGTGGGTGAGAGTAGGTGAGATTGGTTCATGGAGTGCTGGAGCAACTCCTTCAAGGCAACATCCAGAATATTATGAAGGCAATATCCCTTGGTTAAAAACAGGCGATTTGAATGATGGATATATTGTTGATATTCCAGAGTTTGTTGGCGAAATTGCATTGAAAAAAACTTCATTAAGATTAAACCCAATAGGTTCAGTTTTAATGGCAATGTATGGAGCAACAATAGGAAAGCTTGGTATTCTTGAAATTGAGGCAACTACTAATCAAGCATGTTGTGCTTGCATACCATATAGTTGTGTTGTGAATAAGTACCTATTTTATTATTTGATGTCACAAAGAAGAAATTATATTAAAATGGGAGCTGGAGGTGCACAACCTAACATATCAAAAGAAAAAATAGTTATATCTTTGATTCCACTCCCACCACTTGAAGAGCAGCACCGCATCGTTGCCAAGATTGAGGAAATTCTTCCATATATCGACCAGTATGACAAGGCTTATACGAAGCTGGAAATATTTAATAAAAAATTCCCAGAGGATATGAAAAAGAGTATTCTGCAAATGGCTATGCAGGGCAAGTTGGTGGAACAACGACCAGAAGAAGGAACTGCTGATGAACTTTATGAGCAGATTGTTGCTGAGAAAGCTCAGCTTATCAAAGATGGTAAGATTAAGAAAGAAAAGCCATTGCCTGAGATTACTGAGGGTGAAATTCCTTTTGAAATTCCTAGTAGTTGGAAATGGGTGAGATTGTCGCAAGCAGGATTTACGCAAACAGGAAATACACCATCAAAGACTCATCCAGAATATTTTGGTTCAACTATTCCGTTTGTAGGTCCAGGTGATATAGCAAACGGAAAAATAAGTTTTAGCAAAGGTTTGTCTGAGGCAGGAAGAGATGTTGCTAGAGTAGCATATGCAGATTCAATATTACAAGTGTGCATTGGTGGCAGTATTGGTAAGTGTGCGATATGCAATCAAGAGGTAACATTCAATCAGCAAATCAATACTATTTATCCTGTGATTTCTTTAAGTAAATACTTATATTATGTGCTTGATAGTAGTTATTTTAAAGAATTTATGAGAAATAATGCAGGAGGAACTGCTACTCCAATAATTAATAGGAGTGTTTGGGATTCTATTGTTGTACCTATCCCACCACTAGAAGAGCAGCATCGCATCGTTGCCAAGATTGAGGAACTATTACCATATTGTGACCAGCTTATCAAGTAAATTGGATTGTGCGAGGAGGTGAGTTATTATAGATAAATGGAGTATGGCGAAGTATTTGATTGATGCAAAAAAGAATATAGATAGTATTCTTTTTATTGAAGAAAACATTGATAAGGTTTGCAATCTAAACCTTAGACGAAAAGTTGAGGAACTAAGGAGAGAATTCTACATAAACTGCTGTGTTGTACTTGATAAATCACATCCTAAAAATAAAAAGAAAATTTGTGAAGATAAGCTGATTGAGGCGATTTATTATGAACGTGATAAAAATTGTGCGCACAGAGACGATGATTACAAATCTCCAGAGTTCAATCAATTGAGCGATATGATTGATACAATGAAACTTCAGATACAGCAAGTGCTTGTGGTTTGCAAGGATTCACTTCCTAGTAATATTACTTTGGATTTTGTATCACACGATAAGGAATTGTTTCGCCTAATATATGGAATTACTGCTGAAAAGGAAGAAGAAATAAAACATAGAAAGTATCCTGAGTATGGTAAGATACAACAGTCAGGAGATTTTATAACAAAGAAAATATTTCAAGAAGCTGAGGATATCAGAACAATTAAGAATAAAAATGATTATGCAGTAATAATAGAGAATGGTATTAATTTTTATGAGGCACTACAAAATCGTCAGGATGCTTGTATTAAGATAAATGTCCTTTATAATTTGGAAACATGGTGTAGTTTTAATCAAGAAATTTTTTCAAAGGTTCAAAAACTCAAAAAAGCTGGAGGATTAAATGAATTTGATATGCCAGTTATGCCAAAGGACAATGCACAGTTAGAAGAATTTATGAGCCTACTTTTAGAATAGTGCATTTTGTTTTAAGTTCCGCTAATTGAATAATTCAAGAAGTATCGGGTAGTTACCATTGCGGTAGCTACCTTTTTGTAAAATATTAACCTTAACATAAATTAAGAAGAGATTTGTGATAATCTGTGCTTTGGTTGATTTGAGAAGTGTCTTGCCTGTTCATAAACAGTATTTTCTGTTTTTTTCTATTCTAATTTTGATTTTTGTTTTGTCTAAATTAAATTCAGTCATAGCTTATTTAAAATATGACTTAGCTTATGAAATTGAATATTTTATGGTTTGTCTAAATTTCTGCTATGATGATATGAGTAGAGAATAGTTGAGCTTCGCAAGTGAATATTATCTGTAAGTAATCTAAGAAATATAAAGATAGCTAAAGGTCTGATAACAGAGTCAATGCTTACACAGACAATTAATAACAGTAAGGTGAAGATTGAGACGTACAATAAAATTATAGAGGAGTTAACCAATAATAAGGAGTCTGATTTCGATAAGGGAAAGATGATGAAAGATATCGAGGAGGCTTTTAATACTATTATTGATTTTAGTAAACCTATTATTGATTATGACATTATAGATAGATTTATAAATAAGGTTATTGTAAGAGAAAATTCAGAGTTTGTATGGATTTTGAATTTTAATAAAATTGTGAATTTAAAACCAATTGAGCGTATAAATCATTTGTCAGATGAGTATAAAGAAACGTTGATAGTAGATTCTAATTTTAATATCTTTTCTGATTTTGAAATTGGCTTGGATGAAATAGAAGAGTACCATAAATCAAGAGGAAGACGAATTGTTAAGAAATCTTGGAAACCATTGAAAGTAAAAGTCGCTATAGACTTGAAGAACTAATTGTATTATAATGAGCCTACAGATAGGTAGGCTCTTTTATAATGTTTAAACGATGATATTTAAAAAATTGATGCAGACGATTGTATGTTCGCATAGCAGGGTATACAGCAGCACAGGCAGCTATCGCAAATAGGTAGGAGTTCTCTTTCCTTTGAATTGCCGCTTAGTTTCGAGCAGGCAGCAGCCTATCGAAAGGCTAACGGACAGTATGTAAGGAAAAATCAGTGGAGAGATACCACTGTAAGGGTATTCATAGACCTTGATTAACAGTTAAATACGATAAGCGTATCATTAGAAATAGTGGTACGCTTTTTTTTTACCCCAGAGAAGCATCGGAAATATCGCATATTTCTATTATAGTAAACTGCCCACTTGTTTGTTTTTAAGTAGGCAGTTTACTATTGACTTTCTATATGGAAATTGCATATAATATAGTAAAGTACACAACCAATAAAAAAATTGAGGCAATTAAATAGAGGTGGACAAATGCTTCGTGAAAATGATATTAAAAATGTGAGAAAACTGTTCAATCGGCATCACTATGTAATGACTACTGCCGAGCTTCTTGAAGCTAAGCTATACTATGCAGACATTAAACAACTTTTAGATGAGGGTTTTATTGAAAGAATAAGACGAGGTTATTATCACTGGATTGAAAACGGCGAAGCCAAAGAAATAGTTATCATTAATAGTTTGTTTCCCGATGCTATTCTTTGTATGGAAACTGCTCTATTCTATTATGAATACAGCGATAGAAACCCCGCTGAGTGGAATTTTGCCATAGACAGGAATGTTTCAAAATTACGAACCAATATAGAGTATCCATTCATTAAAGTATATCGCCTTGAGTCCGATTTGGTTACGATTGGTGAAACAACAGGTGAGATTGATTTTACAAAAGTGCGAATTTATGACCGTGACCGAACAATTTGTGATGTCCTGAAAAATATGAGTAAAATGGATAAAGAAATTTTCAATAAAGCAATACAAGGGTATGTTAATGATCCGAAAAAGAATATACCAAACCTTATGATGTATGCCAAAAAACTGCGTGTGCAGAAAAAGGTTAAAGAATTGATTGGGGTGTGGTTGTAATGGTAGATATTGCAGCTTCCGTTCTGGCAAAGCTGAGAAATAAAGCAAAAGCTTCCGGTATCAGCTATCAGCAATGCTTGCAGCTTTTTGTGCAGGAAGAATTTTTGAGAAAGCTATCAAAATCTGGGTATGAGGATACGTTAATACTCAAAGGTGGATTGTTCATTTATACCTTAACTAATTTTGAAAGTAGAGCAACAATTGATGTCGATTTCCTGCTCCGTGGATATTCTAATTCAATAGATGATGTAAAAGATTTGATTTGTAAAATCATCGACATACCGACAGGTAACGATTATATAGAAATGCGAGCAAAAGGCTTTGAGGAAATTTCTCCGCAAAGAAAATATCACGGTATCAGTACACAGATTATTGCTCAAATAAAAAATGTGCGTGTGCCGTTCAATGCTGACATAGGTGTGGGTGATATTATAGTCCCCTGTGCCGAAGAACGCACAATCAACACGCAGCTTCCAGGCTTTGAAGCACCTGTAATTAAAACTTATTCCCTTGAAAGCACCATTGCCGAGAAATTTGATGCCATACTGCAACGCTTTGAACTGACAGGTAGAATGAAAGATTTTTACGATATTTATTATCTTTCAAGGACATTCGATTTTGAGGGTGAAAAATTGCAGGCAGCTATATTTGAAACCTTACAGCGGCGTGGTACTCCCTATGACAGAGATAGCTTTAAGCGTGTTGTTGCACTTGCCGATGATGAGGATATGCAGAAGCGTTGGAAATTCTTTTTGAAAACCATAAAAGATAATACGCTTGAGTTTTCATTCGTCATTACGGAAATCCAGACTTTTCTTGAGCCTGTTTTTGATGCGATAGTGAATGAGAAAGAGTGGCAAAACATATGGGACACTAAAGTAAAGGGATGGAGGTGAGGATATGTTATCATTTGTTCAATTAGATAAACCTCATATAGACATCGAATTGTATGGAACGGATACTAATATCGCACCTATTGATAAAGTTCATATTATGGATGAAGATTCTTTTGAGCAATTCACATTGGAATGGTTATTTGGCTGCAAAAAGTCGAAGTATTCCTCAATTAAAAGAATTGGAGGTGCTGGAGATAAGGGTCGAGATGTTGTTGGTTATTATAGTGATGGTACTGTAGATTATTATCAATGCAAGCATTACAATACGGGACTTGCTCCAACGAATTATTATTTGGAATTAGGTAAACTCTGTTATTATACATATAAAAAAGAAATCCCCATACCAAAGGAGTATTTTATTATTGCTTCAAACGATGTAGGCTCTTCACTGCAAGACTTGATAGATAAGCCATCCGACCTTCTGACCAGCCTTATAAAGAATTGGGATACATACTGTAAAACAAAAATTACTAAAACCAAAGAAGTTCCATTAGATAAGTCATTTTTGGATTATATAAAGTCTTTTGATTTTACAATAATTAAAACATATCCTATTGCACAGGTTATAGATGAATATTTAGATACGATATATGGTAATATTCGCTTTGGAGGACGTAGACTCAGCCTTCCTACGACACTAACACCAACTGACACGGTTGAGAGTGAAGAGATGCCTTATATTTCTGCTTTGTTAGAAGCATATTCGGACGAATTGAATATTAAAATTGATACTATAAAATCTTTAGAAGCATATAGTTCCTACTTTAAGCATTTAAACAGACAAAGAAAAGATTATTATTCTGCCGAAACGATACGCAGGTTTGTTAGAGATACCTTGACCGATTCTCAACAATTTGATGTATTGAAAGAAGAAATATACAATGGAATAATTGATACGCATGAGCAAGAATACGATAGCGGGTATAAACGCTTGGTAGAAGATTTAAAGCAAGCAGCTGTAACTAATACATCCAAATCTATGTTGGATAGCAAACTGCATTGCATAGGAAATAGCGAACGAAAGGGAGTTTGCCATATGCTAGTTAATGATAATAAATTGAGGTGGGTGAATGAAGAATGAATAACATTTTTAACACTTCATTTGAAGTATCCTTAAGAATACTGATAATTTTGAATACGGTACAGACCAGATTATCTATTGACCGAATCACTGATTTGGATTTTATAGCAATATATGGGAAAGATTTTGGAGTATCAGAATATAATTTGCACGGAGATAACGATTATAGATTTAGTGAGTATACATCAAAGCGAGAAATCGTATCCCAGGCAATAAAAGAACTTGTATTAAGAGGTTACATCACTCCACATTGCAATAAAAGTGGTTTTAATTATAGTATATCAAAAGAAGGAGTTGCTTTTTGTGAATCTCTTAATGACAAATATGCAGAAGATTTTATTGAAATTGTAAAAAAAGCTAATGTGTTGTTTCTTGACTATTCCGATAGAAAATTAACCTATTGTATAAATGAATATGCAATAGCTATGTTGAGAGGTGAAAAATCATGAGTTTCTATATTGAAAAAATAATCGTCACAGGTTCAGGAAAGACGGATTCGATTATTGAGTTATCGAACGGTGTGAACATTATATATGGTCCATCAAATACAGGAAAAACATATATTGTTAAATGTATAGATTATATGTTTGGTTCAGAACGGGAGCCGATTGATATTTCAACAGGTTATCAATATATAAAAATAATCGTGAGGACTCAATGCGGTACTATAACAATGAGTCGAAAAATCGGGGAAAACAAAATTGAAGTTAGTAGTAACGATAATAATGTCCCCACAGGAAAATATGCTACTAAAGCAAGTAGAACCAATTATGATAAAACTATAAATTCCGTATGGCTATCGTTAATTGGTATCAATGATTTGCATCTGGTTATAAGTAATGAAAATTATAAGAAGCAGATATTGTCTTGGCGAACCTTTAGCCACATGTTTATGCTTACAGAAACAAAAATTATTTCTGAGTATTCAGCTATACTATCTGGTAGAGATACATCAAATACAGCTGTAATTGCATCCTTAATTTTTCTTTTATCTGGTCAAGATTTTGCAGAGACAGAGACTAAAGACACTAAGGAAATCAAAGAAGCAAAAAAGAATGCTGTAAAAGCGTATATAAATAAAGAATTGTTTAGGTTATCGGAACGAAATCAAGAATTACTGGCTCAATTAAAGGAAAATCCCAATATAGATATTGCTGTAGAAATTGAAAAAATTATGGCGGAAATCTCCACGAATGAGAAACGAATAAATAGTTCTATTGAAGAAAATCAAATAATTCTTGCCCAATTATATGAGAAAAATGAGAATTTATCAGAATGCAATGTGCTATTAAATAGGTATGATGAACTGACTACTCAGTATAATGCAGATTTAAAACGACTTAATTTTATTGTTGATGGCGAAGCGAACTTAAACGCTTCTTTTTCAACTCATTGCCCGTTTTGTGATGGCGAAGTAGTTGTTAAGAAAAATCAAAACTATATTGATGCTGCAAAATCAGATTATAAAAAAATAAAATTACAAGCAAAAGATTTGGAAAGTGCTTCTAAAGAGCTACGTTCTGAAAAACTCAGTTTAGAACAAGAAATTGGTACACTGATGGCAAAAAAGAAATCAATTGAAGAACTTATCGAAAAAGAGCTAAAGCCACAGGTGTTTAATCTAAAAGAAAAACTATCAACCTACAAAGATGCGATTGAATGTCAAAAAGAAATAGATATTCTCAAGAAATTATCAGAGCAAAAGACCGCTGATATGATTGAAAATGACACAGATGAAGAAAGTGAACTAAAGTTCAAGGTGAAAGAACATCTTGATTATAGTTTTATTAACGAGTTAAGTAATGGTATTAAATCGTTTCTTGAAAATTGTAATTATGATAATTTGCTTTCAGTAATATTCAACAAAGCTGATATGGACATTGTTATAAACGGGAAAAAGAAAAGTTCAAATGGAAAAGGTTATAATGCATATTTCAATTCGGTAGTAGCTATTGTTCTATCAAGATACATGGAGAGCAAAGCAAAGTATTCTCCTGATTTCCTTGTATTGGATTCTCCTATCTTATCGCTTAAAGAAAAGGAAACAAAAAACTTTGAAGAGGAAGAAGTTATTGAAGAAATAACAAACGAAGAGGAGCTTCTTGACAGTATTAATGCCGGTGTGAAAGGCAGTGGTTCAGCATTTGGTTCTTTGCCAAGAGTTCCTGTAAACCCTTTTGACGATAATTT
>ENA-OUUV01001210-OUUV01001210.1-human-gut-metagenome-genome-assembly--contig:-NODE-1210-length-13272-cov-7.055837_pt1 | contig 13272 bp, 9 predicted proteins | sample MGYA00237952_ERZ548838 | MGnify/ENA primary metagenome ERZ548838 (study PRJEB26490, sample SAMN05194705) | human gut metagenome | biome: terrestrial biome; feature: human-associated habitat; material... | reverse complement strand
AGCGGACGCCAGAATGGAAAAGGCGCAAGCAGATGGCGCAGGTGAATCTGGAAATCGTATCACGCCCGCAGGGAATCTCACTGCCCCGCCGCCGGCGTCGGCAGCGGCTCCGGCGTGCGGTCATCCGCCGCGACCTCCGGCGTAGGCGTCGCCGACAGTTCCTCCGCATACAGCAGATTCAGCGTCTTGACATCCGCCGTCCCCGTCGCAGACAAACTGTTCGCCTTCTGGAACGCCTTCACCGCGTTCTGCGTGCCTGCCAGGAATGTGCCGGAGCACTTGCCCGAATAGTACCCCAAATCCGTCAGCTTCCGCTGCATCCAGTACACATCCTCGCCGGAGGTGTTCACTTTCAGCGTCCGGAAGGGCTGCGGCGGCATCGTCCCGGCGCGGTAATCCGGCTCGGCGGTCGGCTGCGGCGTGACGTAGGGCAGCATGTTCTTCGTATTCAGCGAGGGCAGCTTCAGCGCGGCGCGGAGTTCCGGGTCAGCGGGCATATCGGCGCGAATCGTGACGACCGTCCCTGCCCCGCAGTTGTTGTAAATCCACTTCGCATCCGCAACGGTCAGGCGAATGCACCCGTGCGACGCGCGCTTGCCGAGGTTCTTGTAGGACTTGACCGATAAATCCATCGTATTGACCGTGTTGTAAATGACGGAATGGAACGCAATGGACGAGTTGATGCGCGTCCAGTACTGCGCGTGGCTGCCCCACTCCGGGAAGTAGCACCAGCGCGCCGTGCGCCCGTTGAGTGTGAATGTGCCGATATCCGACGGATTCTTGCGCGTGCCGGTGGAGCAGAGCATCTGCCGCACAACAACGGTGTAATCGCCGTTTTCGTCGCGCCCGTAGACGGTCGTCACCTGATTGTTGACGTCCACCGTGATGGCAAACGGCACAGGCGTCGGTTCGGGCGTAGGCTTCGGATCATCAGCCGCGGCACGCACATCCGGGTCGTTAAACAGCGCGTTCCATGTGTTTTCACCCACGATGCCATCCACGCTCAGCGCGTTCTGCTGCTGGAATGCCTTCACCGCGTTGCGCGTGTGCCCCAGAAAATTGCCGCTGATGTTGCCGGAATAGTACCCCAGTTCCGTCAGGCGGGTCTGCACGAGTTTGACTTCTTCACCCTTGGACTTGTTGTATTGCAGTTTCTTGACGAACGCCACCGTCGGCGCGGGCGTCGGGGTGGTGGTTTCATCCGAGAGGTGCATTCCGGGCGTGGGCGAAGGGGTGGGCGTCGCCGCGGCGGACGAATCCCGGCTGATGGCATCGCCGCTGAACAGGCGTTCCAGCGTCTGCACATCCGCTTCGCCCGTAATCGGCAGGGCATTCGCCGTCTGGAACAGGCGGATGGCTTCCTGTGTCGCGGGCAGATAGCGCCCGGAAATCTTGCCCGTGTAGTAGCCCAGCGCCATCAGGCGAATCTGCGCCTGCCGCACGTCCTCGCCCACGCATCCCAGCCGCAGCGGGCGATACTCCGCCGCATAGATGGCTTCCTGCGTCGCTTTGTCCGCCATGCCCGTCACCGCAAGGGCAAAATCTCGCTGGAAATCCTCCACCGCGGTTCTGGTCGCCTCGCCGTAGCGCCCGGTTACGTCGCCGCTGTAATAGCACAAATCCGTCAGCGCGGTTTGCAGGGCGGACACGTCGTCGCCCTCATCATTCAGGGTTAAATCGCGCGTGATGTTCGCCGCGCCCTCCGTCCACTCCACGCTGTCATCCGGCACGGCCTCCCCCGCATCCTCCGCCGACGCGAAGGGCAGTATCATCATCACCGCCAGCAGGAGCGCCGCCAGCGTTCGTTTCCACAAAGGCATCAAAAGCACCTCGTTCATGCTGATATTCAGGAATACGATTCTATTGTACTGGTTTTTCGCGCAGTTTGCAAGCGGATTTTTCCCCACGCGAAAGGCTGCCAAGCGTCCTGCGCCTGACAGCCCTGCGGTTATTGCCATAGGAAGTTATTTTTTCAGCGACACCTTGTGTGTCTCCTGATTTTCGCCGTCCGCTTCCGGCTTGGGTGCTTCTGCCGGAACATTCTGCGCTTGCAGCTTCTCCAGCTTTTCGGCGATGGTCTGCATATTCGCGGCGATGCTGCGGATGTTCTCGTCGCGCGTTTCCTCCACCCACGGCGAACCATCCGCCGGACGGAGCGAATCAACGCCAATTCGGATGAAGTCAATCAGCGCCCAAATGCCCGCGCCGCCCACGGTGAGCAGCTTCAACACGCCCAATGCCGTGTAGCCGAGGTAGAAGCGGTCAACACCGAAGATCCCCGTGAATCAAGCCCAGCAGCCGAAGCACCACCGCCAGCACAATGAAAAGTCGATTCAGCGTTTTGTTTCTTTGAATTTCCACGTCATTTTCCTCCCTCGTAGTTCCTTACTTTCATTCTACCCTCCCCTCAAAAAAGTCAAGCACTTTCTTTCTGAATAAATAATTTTGGCATTCCTAACAAAAGCATCCCAATTTGTTGTGGAACTTCACAAGAGGATTCCGCTGCTTGCGCCATCCGGGCAGCAAAAAAGACTGCCCGCACTCGGCAGGCAGCCTCGCTTCTGATAAGCCCCTCATCAATATCGGTAGTTATACTGATAGCTGCTGAGCCCATCCATGATCGACACGCCCATCACCATCCCGACAATCGACAGGATAACCACCACCAGCACCATGCACCAGTAACCGCGCGCAAAGTTGCGGCGGTTCAGGTTGTCGTCATTCAGCGCAAAGACGATGGCGAGAATCCAGCCAATGACCGGAAGCGTGAACAGGAGGCCATAGCCCACATACGCCCACGGCGACAGCAGTCGATACTGATTGTTTCCGTTTTCACTCATGTGAAAAACCTCCTTTTCATCAGGCGGATTTGTCCGCCGTGATACCCCTTTCAGTTTTCCCTTACTCCTGATAGTCCTGCAGCGACACCGACACCATCCGGCTCACGCCCTGTTCCTCCATCGCCACCCCGAACAGGCTGTTGCAGCGCTCCATCGTCCCCTTGCGGTGTGTCACGACGATAAACTGCGTTCCTTTCGAGTATTCCTTCAAATAATCCGCGTAATACCCGATATTCGCGTCATCCAGCGCGGCTTCAATCTCGTCCAGAATGCAGAACGGCGTGGGCTTCAATTTCAGCATCGCGAACAGAATCGCAATGGCCGTCAGCGCGCGTTCCCCGCCGGAGAGCAGCGACAGGAGCTGCAATTTCTTTCCCGGCGGCTGGGCGTTGACCTCGATGCCGCAGTTCAGCGGGTCGTCCGGATCCATCAACTTCAGTTCCGCGTGACCGCCGCCGAACAGCCGCGTGAACGTCTCGGCGAAATACCCCTGCATCTTCGAGAAATTCTCCACAAACGTCGACCGCATTTGAATCAGCAGCCGCTCGATGAGTTCGCGCAAGTCCATTTCCGCGCGCTTCAAGTCCTGCTGCTGGGTGGTCAGGTCGTCCACACGCGCCTTGGTTTCGGCGTATTCCTCCACTGCCCCAACGTTGACCGTTCCCAGCGCGCGAATCTGCCCTTGCAGCTCGGCGGCGCGGCGGTCGCTTTCCTTCTCGTCAAACGGCGTGCGGCGGAATTCCTCTGCCCCGGCGTAGGTCAGCTTGTAGGTGTCCCAAATGCGGTTTTGCAGATTCTTCTGGTCACCCTCGATGCGCGCCTTTGCCAGCTCGGTCTTGTGCAGCTTTTCGCTGTCGCGGTTGTAGGCTTCGTGCAGGTTTTCCATGTCGCTGAGGATGTCGCGCAGGTCACTTTGCGCCTGTGAACGTCGCTGCTCGATGGCCTGTGCGGCGCTCTCCTGCCGCAGCTGCTCCTTCTGGCGGCGGGCGGATTCGGCTTCCTCGCGCTTCATTTCGTTTTCATCGACGGCGTCCAGTTCGTCCATCTCGTGCAGCAGCTGTTCGCGGCGCTCCTGTTCGCGGAGGATTTGCGCCTGATCCTGCTGCGCGTGGGCTTCGTCGCGCTCCAAGTCGCTCAAGCCGTGGCGCAGGTCGGACAATTGCAGCGTGCGCACCATCAGGCGGTCGTTTTCCGCGCTGGCTTCCGCGCGCGCCTTGACCAGCGCATTCTGCATTTCAATGGTCTTTTGCTCCATCGCGCTCTGGTCGCCCTGCGCGCCCGTGCGCTGATGTTCAATGGTCTCCAGCTGCTGGCGAATGTCCTCCAGCGACTGATGCAGCTGCACGCGCGCCTGCTCAGTCTCCTGCATCCGCTGCAAATGGGTGTTCAGGTCGGCGGATACGCTTTCGCGGCGCGCCTGTTCGCGGGCGACGGCAATCTCCTGCTGATGCAATGCGTTCACCGCGTCGCTGACCTTCTGCCGCTTCTCCTGCGCCGTCTGCTGACGCTGCGTCAGTTCCTGACGGCACTTGTCCAGTTCCGCGCGCCCGGTTTGCAGCTTCGCGGTCAATTCCTTCAGTTCACGCTCGCAGCTGAGCAGGTTGGACACCTTCGACTGCGCCGAACCGCCCGTCATCGAGCCGCCGGAGTGCATCACGTCGCCTTCCAGCGTCACCAAGCGGAACGCGTGATTGCCCGCGCGCATAATCGGGATGCCGTGGTCGAGGTTGTCGGCAATCACCGTGCGCCCCAGCAGATTTTCCACAATGCCGCGGTATTCCGGCGCGCACTGCACCAGTTCGCTCGCCACGCCGAGGCAGCCCGGCAGCTTCAACGCATTGCGCTCATTGCCATAGAGCGTTTTGCCGCGGATGGCGCTCATCGGCAGGAACGTCGCGCGCCCCAGCCGATTCTGGCGCAGGTAGTTAATCAGCTCCTTCGCCGTCTCTTCCGTGTCGGTGACAATGTTCTGCTGCGCCGCGCCCAGCGCCATATCAATTGCCGTTTCGTACGCCTGCGGAACGGTCATCAGCTGCGCCAGCACGCCCTTGACGCCCTTCAAGCCGCGCTGCTTGGCGTAGGTCATCGCGCGGCGAACCGCCATGTTGTAGCCTTCCATGTCGCGCGTCATTTCGGTCAGGACATTATGACGGCTTGACGCGGCCTGCATATCGGCGGATTGCTTTTCGACATCCGCGCGCAAATTGGCATACGCGGTATCCGCCTCATCCGACGCTTGCCGCGCCTGCGCCAGCTTCTCCTGACACTGCTGCTGATGCTGATTTTCTGTTTCCAGCTGCTTTTCGACGGCAGTCAAGGCTTCCCGCAGGGCAGCTTCCTGCTCCTGCAGTGCCCCGCTGGATTCCTCAATTTCCGTCAAGCGCGTTTCCATCTGCGCCTGCATCGTGTTCAGGCGCGTCTTGTCGTTGCGCACATCGGACAGGCGGTTCATTTGGTCAATGACAGCGGCTTTCTGCGCTTCCAGCGCTGCGTCCGCTTCCTTTTCCTTCGCCTGCGCCTTCTCGGCGGCTTCCTGCGTCGCCCGGAGGATTTGCTCCGCGTCGGCAATCAGGCTGTGCTGCTTCTCCACGTCCGCCTGAATCCGTACATGATCCTTCTCGATTTCCGCCAGCCGCTCCTGTGCTTCCTCCTGCTCGCGGACGATGCGCTGGCGGTTCTCGCTGCGCGTCTCGCGGCGGCTTTGCAGGGCGGAGAGCTTCTTCTGCGATTCGTGCACATGCTCGGCGCATTCCATCAGTTCGGTGCGCGCCTTCGTGATGGCTTCCTCCAGCTGATCGATGCGGTTCTGCGTCTCGTCGCGACGGGTGGTCTTGTCGGTCAGGTTGCTTTCCGTGTCCGCCAAAATCGTCTGGACGGTCAGCAGTTCGCTTTCCAGTTCGGACAAGCGCGCCCTCGCCCGGTCGGAGCGAATCAGGAAAAGGTTCAAGTCCAAATCCTTCAATTCGGTGGACAGTTCCAGATACACGCGGGCGTTGCGGCTCTGCTCTTCCAGCGGCTTCAGGCGCTTCGTCAGCTCATCCAGAATATCATCGACGCGCTCCAGATTTTCCAGCGTCCGCTGCAATTTCTTGTCCGCTTCTTCCTTGCGCGCCTTGAACTTAACGATGCCCGCTGCTTCCTCGAACACCTGCCGGCGATCCTCGCTCTTGCGGGAGAGGATTTCGTCAATGCGCCCCTGTCCGATGATGGAGTATCCCTCTTTGCCGATGCCCGTATCGCGGAAGAGGTCGACCACGTCCTTCAAGCGGCAGGCGGTGCGGTTTAAGTAATATTCGGATTCGCCATTGCGGTAGACGCGGCGCGTGACCATAACCTCGGCAGCTTCCATCGCCAGCGCATGGTCATCGTTGTCAAACAGCAGCGATACTTCGCAGTACGACAGCGGCTTGCGCTTCTGCGTACCGTTGAAAATCACGTCGGACATGCTCGCGCCGCGCAGGGTTTTCGCGCTCTGTTCGCCCAGCACCCAGCGCACCGCGTCGCCGATGTTGCTCTTGCCTGACCCGTTCGGCCCGACGATGCCCGTTATGCCCTCATCAAAGACGATTTCCGTCCGCTGGGCAAAGGATTTGAAGCCATACAGCTCCAATTTTTTCAGTTTCATTTATTAACTCCCATAGCGGGGATGCCCGCTGGTTCATGGGCATTCCAATAAACACCCATAATAAGTATAGCACAAACCCTCTTCTTGGACAACTGCCGCCGCCTGATTTTCCATGCTTTTTCCCCTCCCTTTTTCCCTTCTACCCGTTGCAAAGGCGGGCATTTCCTGCTATACTGCAAGCAGATTCTTGCAAGGCAAAGGAGAAGCATTATGTTCCGTCCCCTCTGCGCAGAAAATCCGCTGCCCGCCGCTCGGCGCGTCTATGAATACCTGCAATCGCTTTCCGGCAAGTGCCTGACCGGGCAGATGGAAAGCCAGTGGTGCCGCTCGACTGAGCATGAAATCAGCTATCTGACCGATGTCACCGGTCGTCAGCCTGCCATCCGAGGGCTGGATTTCATGGATAACGACTATCTGGGCGTGACGCAGCGCGCGAAGGACTGGTGGGCGCGCGGCGGCATTCCCACCATCTGCTGGCACACGGGCGCGGATTTCTTCTCCGGTTACCCCGAATGCCGCGAAAGCGAGCTGGACTGGGCTTCCGCTTTTGTGGATGGCACAGAAGCGAACCGCCGCCTGCTGGATGGGCTTGACCACGCCGTCCCCTACCTGAAGCGCCTGCAGTCAGATGGCGTTCCCGTTCTTTGGCGGCCTTTCCACGAGATGGACGGCGGCTGGTTCTGGTGGGGACGCGGCGGCGCGGCGAATTTCGTGCGCTTGTGGCGGCTGATGCACGACCGCTACACGCATGTTCACGGCCTGCGGAATCTAATTTGGGTGCTTGGCTTCTCCGACGCGGCGGCGGATTTGCGCCCGTGGTATCCGGGGGACGACGTGGTGGACATTCTCGGCGGCGACAGCTACAAGGGCGGTGCGCAGGGGGATTTATACCGGCGATGTGCCGCGCTTGCCCCGGCAGGGATGCCGATTGTGTTCCACGAGTGCGGACAGATTCCGACCCGCGCGGAGATGGACGCGGCGGCGGCCCCGTGGGCGTACTTCATGGTGTGGCACACCAGCTGGCTGACGGACAGCAGCAAGGGGAACACGCCGGAATCGCTGCGGGCGATTTATCGGGATAGCAGCTTTGTGGCGCTGCATCAGCTGCCGGATTTCATCGAAAGCGACGAATGATTGCTGAAGAACATACAAGGAGGTTATTCTCATGACCCTTCACGAACAAGTCACCGATATTCTCGCCTCCGCTGTCGAAGCGCAGGAATGCGCAGGCATCAGCGTACTGGTGCGGCGCTGCGGAGAGGAAATGCTCTATACGCAGGCGGGCATGTCCGACGTTGCGTCGGGGCGGCTGATTCACCGCGACAGCATCTTCCGCCTGTACAGCCAGTCCAAGCCGATTACGGCCGCCGCCGTCATGCTGCTTGCGGAGCGCGGGCAGATTGACCTGATGGACGGCGTAGACCGCTATCTGCCGGGCTTCCGAAATGCGCGCGTCGTCGATAAGCAGGGCACGATTCGCCCCGCGACCCGCGCGCCGTGGCTGATGGAGCTGCTCGGCATGACGGCGGGCGTCTGCTACCCCGACAGCGACCCGGCGGGACAGTACGCCGCAAAGGTGTTCGACGAAGCAACGCAGGAAATCCTTGCGGGCGGCGGCGTGCCGACGGTGGAGTTCTGCAACCGCTTGGGGCAGCAGCCGCTGTCCTTCCAGCCGGGCACGCACTGGCGCTACTCCACCTGCGCGGACATCCTCGGCGCGGTGGTGGAGGTCGTCAGCGGAATGCGCTTCGGCGAGTTCCTCCGCAAGGAGTTCTTTGAGCCGCTTGACATGGTGGACACCGGCTTCTACGTTCCCGAAAGCAAGCGGAATCGCCTTGTGACCGTCTACAAGCGCACGGAAAGCGGGCTTGTGCCGTGGACAAGCACCCACCTTGCCGTCGGCGTTTACGACCGCGAACCCGCCTTTGAATCCGGCGGCGCGGGTCTTGTTTCGACGCTGGAGGATTACAGCCACTTTGCCGACATGCTGCTTGCGGGCGGCACTTACGAGGGGCGGCGGATTCTCTCGCCCGCGACAGTCGCCTGCATGACGCAGCCGCAGCTGAAAGACGCTGTTCGCCGCGATATGTGGGATTCGCTGGACGGGTACAGCTACGGGCACTTGATGCGCATTTGCGCGGAACCGGGGCGCATTGCCGGATTGGCTTGCGCGGGCGAATACGGCTGGGATGGCTGGCTGGGAACATACTTTGCGAACTTCCCCGAGCAGCAGATGACGATTCTGTCGATGCAGAACACGGTTGATTCCGGTACGACACGGGTGGTTCGACAGATGCGCAACGCGGTTCTGGCGGCACTCAGCCGCGAAAATTAACCATAAGGGCAACGCGCTCAAGCCGGGGCGTCAAAAAAGGGTCAAGGGACAATGTCCCTTGCGGAGTCCAGAGGCAGCGCCTCTGGTGGGGTTTGGGGCAACGCCCCAACTGTTGGGCATGTGACCATTCCAAAGGAAAAGTCAAGCCCGACACCTTGGTCGCAGGCAGCGAAGCGTCCCTGCGCAGTAACTAAAAATGTTTCGATAAAAGTCAAGAAACATGGGAGTGCATCCGAAGGAGTCCAGAGGGCGACCGCAGACTTCGTCTGTTTTCATTGCCCTCTGGTTGCTGCATAAAAGACCTATATTGGAAAAGCAGCCAACTCCGGCAGCCACGCTCCACAATTATATTATTATAATGAAGGAAGTACACACCATGCAATGCGGTGACTACACCTACCGCGTCATCGACACCGGCGCGGAAATCATGGAATACTACGGGCAGGGCGGCGAAATCACCCTCCCGGAAACGCTCGACAGCCTCCCCGTTGTGAGCGTCGGGCTGTGCGCGTTCATCATGCGCACCGACCTGACCGCCGTCACGCTCCCTAAAACGCTCCGCCACATCGGCGGCAGTGCCTTCGAGGGCTGCTCGGCGCTGACAAGCATCACGCTGAATGACGGGCTGGAAACCATCGAGTACCGCGCGTTCGCGTCCTGCACCGCGCTGCGCGAAATCGCGTTCCCCGATTCAGTGACAGCCGTCGGCGGCGCTGTCCTTTCGGGCTGCACCGCGCTGAATAGCGTCCACCTGCCGAACGCGCTGACCGTCCTGCCCATGCAGGCGCTGATGAACTGCACATCGCTGGAATTCTTGAAGCTCCCGGACACCCTGACCCGCATCGACCACGAAGCCCTGCGCGGCTGCACACACCTGACGGCACTCGCCATTCCCGCATCCGTGCGCGAAATCGGGCATGACGCGCTGACGGGCTGTTCCCGGCTGAACGCGCTGACCCTCCCCGCCCCCTTCAGCGCCTATGCGCGTGACCTGCGCGTCGGGCTGGGGCTGATGACAGAGGGCGATACGCTCATCGTCGGCTCGTATCTGGGGCAGGCAGAGAAGGGCAGCACCTACTCGGTCATCGAGTACATCGGTTCGGATACGGAGCTTGTCATCCCCGCGTTCATCGAGGGCTGCCGCGTGACGAAGTTCAATCAGCGGATTCTGGAGGACATGGACAGTTTGCGGATTTTGTCCGTCCCGGCGGGGTTTGTGGTTGAACCGACGCTGGTGCCGGAAGGCGCACAGGTGGTTGTGCGCCCGCAGGTTTAAGGTAACTTTCCATTTGCAAACATAGTTTCCACGGACGAAAGTTGGATAAAAAGGAGTAACAAAATGAAGAAACTGCTGAGTTTGCTGCTGATGCTGCTGATGCTGCTGGGCGGCGCTGCGTTCGCGGAGGAGAACGAAGAGGACACGACCCCCGCCGTTGCGCCGATTGTCACGTTCAAGAGCGGATTCTACGTCGGGTATCTCGACCGCGAAATCAAAATCACCGTATCGTGCAAGAACAAAAGCAGCGCAACTGTGCCGGAGAAGTATCTGGAGCTGCGCAACCACCGCGGCGAAGTGCTGGAGCGTGCGTTCTGGCGCAATCCGCGCTACGACCTGACCTTCTCGGTCTATGTGACGGAGGACATGCTGGGCGGAAACAAGCTGTCCGTCTGGCTGGACGGCGAGAAAGTGAACGAAACAGATTCCTTCGCCGCGTTTTCGGACATCAGCCTGCCGCGCGTCACCCGCCTGACCCCCTCTGAACCCGCTGTCGGTGTGATGATTGTGTGCAGCGGCGCATCAGAAAAGCAGCTGACTGACATGCTGAACACGCTGGACAAATACGGCGTGAAGGGGACATTCTACGTCACGGGCGATTTCGTGCGCCGCAACCCGGAGCGCATCCAGCGCATCATTGACGCGGGCCACGAGCTTGGCAGCCACGGCAACAACCTCATCAACATGACTGAAGTCTCCTACGCGCGTGTGCAGGAGAACATCCGCGAGCTGAACGACCTGTGCGAAGAGACTTTCGGCGTACGGCCGCGGTTGTTCTGTGCGCATTTGGGCGCGACGAACAGCATCGTCACCGCCATTGCCCGCGCGGAAGGCGTAGAGGACTGCCTGTTCGCAATCGACGCGTGCGACTGGTCGGACGCGTATAAGGATAAGGTGTATCAGATGGTGTACCGCGTGACGAGCGACCGGGTGACGAGCGGGTGCGTGGTGCAGTTCCATATCAATGGGTATCATACGGCGGAGGTGCTGGATAAGGCGCTGGATAATTGGATCAATGTGAAGGGATTGCGCCCGGTGACGGTGGGTGAATTGATGCAGCTGTCGGGGCGGGATTTCCCCCCGCTCCCCGATTACGATTAAGGGAAGGGAAAAAGAGGATAAACACGCGGGCAAAGCATGGGAGTGAGACCAACTCAATCGCGCGAAGGGGTCAAGGGGGGGATTCCCCCTTGCGGGGTCAAGGGGCGGAGCTCCCTTGTGGGGTTTGGGGCAACGCCCCAACTGTTTCACGGGCGACCAACTCCAAGGAAGCCCCCAACAAAGGCGCAGGCAGCGAAGCGTCCCTGCCACTAACTTCGCGCTCCCGCAGGAGCGCCCCCAAGCTGCTCTACCCGCTGCTTGCACATTGTCGCGCCAAATGGGCGCGACCACGCTGCATGATTTCCGACCATAGCTGGTCTTTTCCGCAAGCAGGGGATTTCGCCTCTGCAGAGGCGACAAGAGGGCAATGGAAACAGACGAAGTCTGCGGTCGCCCCCCCCTTGACCCCTTCGGCGCCGCCACTTTTTGGGGTTATCTTCGGCTTGGCTTTGATTGTTTTGGGAACATTTGCGTTAAGTTAGTCTCCCTTAACTTTTTTCTTCCGCATCAAGCAGGAATTTTCGCCTGCAACCGCGAAATATCATTCTCGACCCCATGATTTCAGCATAAGGAGGAATTTTCCCATGTACGAAAAAGTATTTGCTTATCTGGATGCGCACGCGGAGGACTATGCCGCGCAGCTGTGCCGCTGGGTGGAAGTGCCGTCGGTGAAGGGCGAAGCCACGCCCGGTGCGCCGTTTGGCAAGGATGTGCGCCGGATGCTGGATGTGGCCATGGCAGACGCAAAGGCGTTCGGCTATGAAACCCGCAATTTCGACGGCTATGCGTGCGATATCACCCTGCCGGGCGAATCGGAAGAAGCCATCGCCGTGCTGGGACACCTCGACGTTGTTCCGGCGGGCGACAACTGGGCGACCCCGCCGTTCACCGCGACGCGCGTGGGCGACCAGATTTTCGCGCGCGGCACGAGCGACGACAAGGGGCCGGCGCTGGCGGCGCTGTATGCCATGAACGCCATCAAGGCAGCGGGCATTCCGCTGAAGAAGTCCATCCGCCTGATTCTCGGCTGCGACGAGGAATCCGGCTGGGAAGACATGGCGTATTACTGCGCGCACACGGAAATGCCGGAAGTCGGCTTCTCCCCGGACGCATCCTTCCCTATCATCAACACCGAAAAGGGCATGATTCACGGCTTCTTCACGAGCAAACTCGCGGAGGACGGTCTGCAGGTCAAGCAGCTGTGGACGGGTGAGCGCGTGAACGTCATCCCCGGCGAATCCAAGGCGCTTATCGCGGGCGGTCAGGAGGTTGCCGACAAGGTGGCGGCATATGCCGAAAAGACCGGGCTTCCCTACACGGCAGAGGTGACCGCGGACGGCGTGTGGGTGACGGCAGAGGGCATTCCCGGACACAGCGCGTATCCCGAAGGACGCCGCAACGCCATCGGCATGATGCTGGTACTCCTGCGCGAGCTGGGCGTGACCGGCGCGCTGAAGACGCTGGCGGACGCGGTCGGCATGGAGCACGACGGCGCGTCGCTGGGCTGCGCGTGCTCGGACGAGATTTCCGGCGCGCTGACGTGCAACATGGGCATCCTGCATGTCAAGGACGGCAAGGTGACGGCGTCGCTCGACCTGCGCTGCCCTGTGGTAGCAGATTTGTCCGCGCTGACGAACGCGATTCGCGCGCACCTGCCCGGCTTTAGCGTCGATTCGCTGGAAATCAAGGAACCGCATCACGTTCCGGCAGACAGCAAGCTGGTGCGCTCGCTGCTGGACTCCTACACCGAGGTGACGGGCGAACCCGCCGCGCCGCACGCCACTGGCGGCGGAACGTACGCGAAGGTGCTCAAGCAGGGCGTTGCATACGGCGCAGCATTCCCGGAGGATGAGGACTTGGCGCATCAGGCGAACGAGTACATCCGCGTGTCGCAGATGGTCAAGGCAATGAAGATTTATGCCGCAGCGCTGATGAAGCTGGCGGCGGAATAAGGGGTACAGGCAAAACAGGCTATGGCGAATGGGTCATAGCCTGTTTTTTATTGGTTCTTCACGGAATCTTGGGGGGAAAGAGCAGCTTGGGGCGCGTCTGCGGACGCGCAAAGTTACTGGCAGGGACGCTTCGCTGCCTGCAC
>ENA-OUUV01001208-OUUV01001208.1-human-gut-metagenome-genome-assembly--contig:-NODE-1208-length-13314-cov-8.335998_pt1 | contig 13314 bp, 17 predicted proteins | sample MGYA00237952_ERZ548838 | MGnify/ENA primary metagenome ERZ548838 (study PRJEB26490, sample SAMN05194705) | human gut metagenome | biome: terrestrial biome; feature: human-associated habitat; material... | reverse complement strand
CTGACGAAAAATCCATTCGCCAGCCGACCACCTCATTTGCGCGGTGTTACCCTAATGGTGTTGTTCTATTGTAAGGAGTTTTGCAACAGCTATGAAATCGGATCTTGTGAAGAAACTGCTGCGGGCGCTGGTGACGGCGCTGGGCATCGGGCTGGGGTCGGTGCTGGCGTTCGTCATCGTGCAGCTGAACGCGATGGCGGGCAACCCCGCAATGAGCATCGGCGCGCTGCTGGCGCTGTATGCGGCGTTTGCGCTGCTGCTGGGGCTGGGCGGATACCTGATTGCGCCGCGCACGATTGACAGCATTACCCGCCTCATCGCGCTGGTCGAGCGCTGCATGGACAAAATGACGTTCGAGCAGCAGGCAGGCAGCATCAGCGGGCTTGTCGGCGGTTTCATTATCGCCGCGCTGCTGTCACAGTTGGTGATGCTCATGGGCGCGAGCATGTTCACCGTGGCGATGTGCGCGATTCTGTTCGTGGTATTCGGCGTTCTGGGTGTGACGCTGGGGATTCGCCGCGCGGCGGATTTCAAGCGGATGTTCCAGCGCTTCAGCCCCAAAGGGAACAAGCAGGTCGCTTTGTCACACAGGAAAATCAAGACGGCAAAACCGAAACTGCTGGACGAAACCGTGCTGATTGACGGGCGCATTGCTGCCGTCTGCCGCGCGGGATTTCTGGAGGGGACGCTGCTGATTTCGCGCTCGGTGGAGAAGGAATTGCAGCGCCTGAGCGCATCGGAGGAGGAGACGTGCCGAATCCGCGGCGAAAAGGGCCGAGAAACGCTTTCGCAGCTCGAAGCATTGGGGCGCGTCAAGCGCGTAGACAGCGCGGCGGGCGGCGAACTCGCGCAGGTGCTGCTGGCGGACGCGAAGAAGCACCATATGGTGATTGTGACATGCGACGCGGCAATGAGCCGGGCGGCGGAAAAGGCGGGCGTGGCGGCGCTGAACCTGAATGACCTTGCCTGCGCGCTTCGCCCGATGGTGCAAATGGGCGACTTGCTGGATGTGCGCATTGTCAAGGCGGGGCGTGAAGCCACGCAGGGCGTAGGGTATACGCCGGATGGGACGATGGTCGTTGTTGAAGGCGGGCGCGATGCGGTGGGACAGGTGCTGCATGTGCAGGTGAGCAGCGTCCTGCAAACGAGTGCCGGACGGATGATCTTTGCGAAGAAAGTCTAACGTTCCCCAATCAACACGCGGGCGTTGTATGAGCGTGTCACCGACTCAATCGCGCGAAAGGGTCAAGTGGCAACGCCCCTTGGGGTTTCCTCAATCAACACGCGGGCGTTGTATGGTAGTGCCGCCAACTCAATCGCGCGAAAGGGTGCAGGGACAAAGTCCCTGCCGGAGTCCAGAGGCAGCGCCTCTGGGGAGGTCTTTTGATATGGAAAGTAAGTTGATTTTGGCGTTTCATGTGGCACCGCAGAAACTGGGGAAAATCCGGTTCTGCGCGATGAAAATGGGGATGCGCGTGATGGACGTGCCGCTGGCGGACTGCGGGCAGACGCTGGGGGCACTGTGCGGAAAGGCGGAGCGTCAAACGGATGCAGCCGCGCTGGAGAATGCTGTCGGCGGCGAAATGCTCTACTTCGCGTTTTCGGAACTGCCGCTGGTTGACCGCTTTTTGACGACGATGAAGCAGATGCGCGTTCCCCCGGTGCGGCTCAAGGGCGTTATGACCGAAACGAACCTCGCATGGACGCCCGCCCAGCTGTATCAGGAACTGACACGCGAGCATCAGGCGATGGCGGGGCACGGCGCGCCCATCCACGCGGCAAAGCAGGAGGAATAAATGATGCTGATTCAGGTGGCACCAGGGCAATCCCTGCAAACGGTGATTGACACGCTTCCGGCGGACGACCAGCCTGTGACGATTCATCTTGCGCCCGGCGTGTACGAGGAAAAAATCGCGCTTCGCCGCCCGCGCACCCGCATTGAGGGCGAAAGCGCCGAAACGACCCGCATCACTTGGCACGACGGCGCAGCGGAAATCCTCCCCGACGGCAAAAAACGCGGCACGTTCCGCACGGCAACGCTGCTTATCAACGCCCGCGACTGCGCACTCCGCAACGTGACGGTGGAGAACAGCGCATATCCGCGCGAGCAGGTCGGTCAGGCGCTTGCCCTTTATGTGGACGGCGACGGCTTCCATTGCGAGGACTGCACGCTCAAATCCTGCCAGGATACGCTGTTCACCGCGCCCTTGCCGCCCCGCGAAATCCAGAAGGACGGCTTTATCGGCCCGACGCAGTTCCTGCCGCGCATCCCGCAGAGGCAGGTCTACCGCCATTGCCGCATCGAGGGCGATATCGACTTCATCTTCGGCGGCGCGGCGGCGTGGTTCGAAGACTGCGACATCGTGAGCATCGACGGCCTGCGCGACCACGGCGATAAAAAAGAACCCGCGCTCGGCTTCTGCACGGCAGCATCCACACCGGAAGGGCAGGAATTCGGCTATGTGTTCATGAAATGCCGCTTTCAGGGCGAGGGCGTCCCGGACGGCACGATTTACCTCGGCAGACCGTGGCGCGAGTTCGCGAAAACCGTCCTGCTGCACTGCGAACTGGGCGCGCACATCCGTCCGGAGGGGTGGCACGACTGGAACAAGCCTTGCTTCCCCGCGACGGGCTACTACGCGGAGTTCGCATCCACCGGCGCGGGTAGCCAAGGTCAGCGCGCGGCGTATGTGCATCGGCTGACGGCGGAGGAAGCGGAAAAGTACACGTTCGAGCGGTTCTGGACGTCTATTTCGCCGGAAGGGTGACATTGACAGTATCATACGAAAAACGCCGCAGACACGCTGTTTTCAGCCAATGTCTGCGGCGAATTTTATTTGTCCGGATACTTGATGAGGTCGTAGAGTGTGCCGAGTTCGCCCGCGTCGCGTGTGCCAGCCAGTTCCATCCCTAAATGCACATACTTGTCGCATTTCGACTTTGCGTCCGTTTCCAGAATCACCGGCACTTGCAGGCGGTTGCCGTCCGCGAACGCCATCTCCAGCACCTTCCGCATGTACCCCTGCCCCTGACACTTCTCCGTCACGCACACCAGCCCGACGTAGATGTGCGGCGTTTTCTCCTTGTCGTAGCGGTCGTTCAGGCTTGCCCCGGCGCGCTTCATCAGCCGCGCGAATCGGCACAGTTCCCGGAAGGTCATCGCCTGAAACACGCCTTTGAGCAGTGGGGAAAACGCTGTCAGCTTCACCCTTTCGCCCGGCAGACGATAGGCAATGAACGCTTCGCCGCGTTCACTGGTGGTGTAGAGCAGTCCGGCAGCGAGCATCGCGCGGACAAAACCGCAGATATACAGCGCTGTTTTGTCGGGGGAAGAACATGCCGCCCCCATTCCGGTTTCCTTGCCGTAATCGTAGTAGCCAAAGGCATGGCCGATGGCTTGAATGGATGCCTCATCCAGTGTGGTTAGGTGCATTGTGCTGCCCTCCCTTTCTCCATCTTCGGAATCATCCGGAACCTGCTGTGACCAACCCAGAGCATACCAATCGCAATCAGCCACAGTAGGAAGCAGTACAGCGCCAGTTGAATCACAATTGCCATGATGATTTTCTCCTTGCGTCCGCAGATGCGCCCATGCGAATCAGCGCTACCGCGCAGGGAATCCGCCCTTCGCACATCGTATATTGTACATCTGTATAGCCCGCGTCGGCGAAAAACTGCCGGTACGTTTCCAGCGTAAATTCGCGCTTGAAGTCCGCGCCCGCCTTGCCGATGACGCCGGAAACGCGGTTTGTTTTGCCCTTGCCCGTTCGATTCATGTAGGTGGGGATGATAAGTTTTCCCCCCGGCTTGCACACGCGGTCAAGCTCCCGCAGCGCCTGATGCGGATTATCCAGCAGGTGAATCACGTTCGCGGCGACGACGGTATCAAAGCGCGCATTGGGGTAGGGGAGATGCAGGATATCCGCCTGCTCAAACCGCACATGCGGATATTGCCCGTACTTCTTCCGGGTGCGCGCAAGCATCTTCGCGGAGAAGTCCGTTGCCGTCAGGGATTTGCAGCGCTTTGCAATCACACCGCTGAGCAGCCCTGTGCCGCACGCGCATTCCAGCACGTCGTCCGTCGGCGAAATCAGCCCCGCAACCACCTTGCACAGTTTGCGATTCGCTTTGCGGTTGATGCCATCCGCGAAAATGTCGTAGACCCATGCGATGTTGTCCCAGAACATGGTGCTCCTCCTATGCCTTGATAAACGGCAGCTCAGGCAGTTTGCCCGCGTCCATGATGCTTATCAGCATGTCCGCAAAGCCTTTCGGGTCGCGAATCTGGTATTGTATGTGGTTGAAGCTTGCAAAAATTGGGAAATTCGCCGCCGGATACGCATGCATGACTGCCGGACGGTACTTCATGTGCTCCTCGATGCCGCCGAACTCGAAGAAAACGCGCTTCTGCCAATCCTCCGGCATCGGCGGAAACGGCTTGTCCTCCAAGCTGTCCGCTATTTGACGGCGCAGATTGCCATAGCGCAGATTTTTCCCTGCCGCGATGAAGTACGGTTTGATGTCATCATCGTCACACCACATGATTTTCTTGAGCGTCCCGCCCCTTGACCAGTATAGGCTCTTGAGGGCGAGATACAGGAATGGCGTCAAGATGCGCCGCGTCGCGCGCCCAATCTGCGCGAACTGCCCGCCGTCGAAGAAAACGTGTCCGACGGGGCGTTTCGTCTGCTTCAGGAACGCCATCGCGAGGTCAGCGCCGAGGGATGAGGCGACGACAAGCGCCAATTCGCTGATGCCCTGCGCCGTTAGGAAATCCTCCACCTGCCGCACCTCGTCCGCTTTGCCGCGGTACGTCTGCCCCGCGCAGTAGACGGTCGAAGTCGGCAAAATGCAGAAGCAGCGGGACTGCAGGTGCTTTGCTACCGGTTCACTGCTTGCGCCTGTCACGCCCATCGCGTGGAAAAACAGCACGGCGGGCTTGCACTTTTCACCATATGTTTGAAACAGCATACAAATCGCCTCGATATGCCATAATCAATGCACGAAAATCATCATGATACCCACAGCGCCGTGCAGATGATTCCGAACGCGCAAATCGCATGAGCAGAATGCCCAGATCAACGCCTTTCAGAAGCGTCTGCCCAATCATTTCAGGTACTTTCCGCATTCCTTCTCCAACTCGCGCCAGACGGGGTAATCCGCGCCGTTTGCATCAAAAAATTGCTTCAAGTCCCGGTTGAGCGCACTCATTTCATCCGTGGCGCTCATCGCGTGGTCGGATGCGCAGACTTTGCCGAGGCTCGTCGCCGCCATCAGTTTGAAGAAGCGCAGGCACACCTTGCGGTACTTGTCGCTCTCGAACGCCTTGTCGGCATCCGGCAGAATCTCGTGCCCGGCGTCGCGGATGGCGCGGTACGCTTCGATGTTTGCGTCCACCATCTTGCGCAGGTACGCCGTATTCCCCTTGAGCTTCTTCAAGTTGCCGTCTGTTTTGTAGCACGCAAACGCCGCCGGGGTGACGAACGCGGCATGACAGAGCAGATAGTCGCCCATGTTCGGCTGATAGACGACCTTGTACCTCGTTCCGGCGAAAATCTCGTCAATCAGCGCCTTGTTGGACGGCGATGTGCGCAGCTGACCAATCGTGATTTTCTTCAGGTCAATCGACACGACGCGGCTGCTTTCCCGATGCCCGGCGGACAGGGAAAACGCGAACATGACGTTTTTCTCCGGCAGCTGTGCCACCAGCGCATCCGTGCGCAGGTTATTGCCGACGAACACGATGTTCTCCGCCTTGCTCTTCCGCAAAGGTTCAAGGAGGTTTTCCAGCTGGGTGTAGCGCACGACGACGAAAATCACGTCATATGCCGCGTCGGGCGAAAGCTCCGTCACTACCGGGATGTGCGTCACCGACGGAAACGGCAACAGCTGATTCTTGATGCGCAGCCCGTTCTGCTTGATTTCCTCCGCCCATTTGCCGCGCGCCAGCAGGGTCACGTCTTTCCCCGCGCGGCAGAGATTGCGTGCCAGATTACAGCCGAGAACACCTGCGCCAAAAACGAGGATTTTCATGGTTGCTTTGTCCTTCCCATTATTTTCGTGCCGTCACGCACAGCCAGCCTTTGCCGTTCTTGTGCGTCTCCACTTGGCGGAAACCCACCTGTTCCAGCATGGTTTTGAGCTGTGTGTCTTTGTAAATCGTCATGCCGGGAATCTTCTCCGTCCACTTCTCGTCCTGCGCATGATCGCCATCGGACTCGTTGCAGAGGAAGAACGTCCCGCCGGGCTTCAGCACGCGCCCAACTTCACGGAAGCACGCGGGCAAATCCACCCAGAAATACACTGTCTCGAATGCTGTTGCCACGTCAAACTGCGCGTCATCAAACGGCAATGCCTGCACGCTTGCCTGCAGCACTTCGCAGCGGCCAGCGCTTATGGCGGTTTGGTTGAGCTTTCGCGACTTCTCTACGCTGACGGGAGAATAGTCGATACCGCACACTTTTCCCGTCGGGCACTTTTTCAGCATCAGACGAAGATTCGCGCCGCCGCCGCATCCACAGTCCAGCACATCCGCATTCTCCGCCAGCGGCAGGAAGCGAAGCCCCCAGTCCGCAAGCGCACGATGACCAATGTTCATCATAGTGACCATGAGGCGGCCGCCGAACCCCGTCGGCTTGCGGGTGTTCTCGAAAAACGCCATATAGAGTCCTCCTTACTTCACCAGCGATACAATCAGCCCCGTCAGCGCGCTGATGATGACCAGAAACAGCGAGCCGGGGAACAGCATCCCCTTAACGTGAAACCACTTCTGCGCATATTCCATGTGTTCTGTGCCGGGGAGACGGAAAATCTTCCAGTGCGCGAACAGCACCGTAAAGCTGACGGCTTCCAGCGCGACAATCGACCAGACCATGATTGCATCCCCTTTATTTTTGCAGCACGACGATGCGGTTTGAGATATTGCGCACCAGAGGAATCTTGCCCAGCACCTTGTAAATCGGCAGGAACTCCGCCATGCCTTCGATCAGGCTGTGCTCTTCCACCAGCTGGAAGCCCGGCAGCAGCGCCGCCAATGCCTGCCCATCGCGAACGCCCCATGTGAACTTCGCGTGGCTGCCCTCAATTGATTTTTCCTTGAAGTTGCGCACGACCAGCGGGTTCATCACTTCCACCAGCACGGTGACGCGCGGAAAGCGCCGAGCGATTACGTCGAAAATGCGCTGCACGTCCGCTTCGCTCAGGTACATCGTCAGACCCTCGATGATGACCAGCGCGTCGCCTGATTCGCGAATCATACCGCCCCAGTCGTCCATCGCGGACATGGCGATTTGCGAGATTTTGCCGTTTTCCGGCAGCAGCTTTTCACGCACGGCGATGGTCTCCGGCAAATCGAGGTTATACCAGTGCTGATAGCCCTGCATCCGATAGCAGCGCGTATCCAGCCCGCAGGCGATATTGACCGCTACCGCGCCCGGATGTGCCGACAGATAGGTCTTTACGAGCTTATCCAGCACGATGGTGCGGGCAATGACGCCGTTGGACATGGCACTGTCCTTATCCGCCAAGGAGAAATCGTAGTCGAGCCGGCGGATGATTTCAACGGCTTTCTCGTCGCGAACTGCCCCGCGGGTTTGGGTTTCCTTCGCGCGGGCATAGACGGTTTGCAGCATGGTTTCCGGAACCCCGGAGAGAGTGACTTTGCTGCTGGTTTCACGCATTCTTCCTGCATCTCCTGTCCCTATCAATCCGCCTTGCGGCAGATAAACCACGCAATGCTCTTCAAGCTGCCGACGTCCACCTGCGCGTACATGCCCTGCAAGCGCTTCCGCAGGCTGTCCACCGTCTCGTAGGGCGGCGTGAAGAACTTTGTCGGCTCGTAAACGTGGCGAATCATCCAGTCCGTGCGCTTGTGTTCGCCTGATACATAGAAGCAGCCGCAGAATGTTCCGCCGGGTTTCAGCACGCGGAATGTCTCGCGGTACGCCGCTTCCTTATCCGGGAACGCATGGAAGCCGTTGAGCGACAGCACCAAATCAAATTCGCCGTCCGCGAATGGCAGCGCGCCGACATCCCCCTGCTGGAACTTTACGTTCGTCAGGTGCAGCTTTTCTGCCTTTTCCTTTGCCTGACCCATCATGTCCGGCGAGTAGTCCAGACATGTCACGTCTGCTTTCGGCAGCGTCTGGTAGACCGGCATGGTCAGGATGCCCGTGCCGACGGGAACTTCCAGCATCTTGCCCGCAAAATCCTCCGGGATGCCGGACAGCGCCTTGGACAGGTAGTCCTCGCACTCCTGCCGGTTCATTGCCCACACCACGCGGCAGACCGCCTTGCCGGAGAAGGTCGAACAGGTAATCATGCCGTCGTAAAAATTGCTTGATCCGGTCAGATGATACGCCCCGCGAATGGCGTTTTTCCGCTGTTCACTTTCCATACGCTGCACTCCTTGATTTTCGTTAGTTTTCGCTAACATACCGTGCTGAAAAAACTGCCTTTCGGCAGCAGCATGGGGGGATTCCTCCCCGCCGGTTTGTTATGACAAACTAATTCTATCACGTTTTGAGGCATAAATCAATCCGGGCTTTTCCCGAAACAGAGAAAATACGAAAAAGGGATGCCCACTTTTGCAGCGGGTATCCCTTTCACTTTTCCTCTGGAAACAGTATTATTTCAGGAAGAAGCGAATCAGCGTTTCTTTCTTCTTGCTGTACGGCGTGTAGCGCATCGGCAAATCCAGCCACAGCGCCTTTTTGACGATGCTCTTGTCATGCGTGAAGCAGCGGAAGCTGTCACGCCCGTGGTAGCCGCCCATGCCGCTGTGTCCAACGCCGCCGAAGGGCATCCGGCTCGTCGCCAAGTGGATGATGGTGTCGTTGATGCACCCGCCGCCGAAAGGCAGCGTGTCCAGCACGCGGCGCTGCACGGCACGGTCTTTCGTGAACAGGTAGCACGCCAGCGGATGCGGCCGTGCGGCGGCGAAGGCAATTGCTTCGTCGATGCCGCTGACGGGCAGAATCGGCAGAATCGGACCGAAAATTTCCTCCTGCATGACCGGGCTGTCCGGCGAAACATTGCGGAGGATGGTCGGCGCAATGCGCAGGGCAGCGGGGTCAATACTGCCGCCGTAGACGATTTGCCCTGATGCCATCAGCCCGGTCAGGCGGTCGAAATGCTTCTGGTTGACGATGTGGACGTACTCCGCGCTGTGCAGCGGGTCAGGGCAGAGCTGATCGAACTGCTTTTGCAGCGCCGAAACGAAAGCGTCTTCGACTTCGCGCGCCACCAGCACATAATCCGGCGCGACGCACGTCTGCCCGGCGTTGAGCAGCTTGCCGAACGCAATCCGCCGCGCGGCGAGCGTCAGGTCAGCATCCCTTGCGACAATCACCGGGCTTTTGCCGCCCAGTTCCAGCGTTACGGGGGTCAAATGCTCCGCTGCGCGGCGAAGCACCTCCTGCCCGACGTGACTGCTTCCGGTGAAGAAAATCTTGTCGAACGGCTGGTCAAGCAGCGCTTGATTCTCCGTGCGCCCACCCTCGACAACGGCAACTTCCTCCAGTGGGAAGCATTCGGCGCAGATTTGCCGGATGATGGCGGAAGTCGCGGGCGCATCCTTCGACGGCTTCAGGATGCAGCAGTTGCCGCCCGCCAGCGCGCCAAGCAGCGGTTCGATGGTCAGCAGGAATGGGTAATTCCACGGGGACATGATGAGCACGACACCCATCGGGTCGTGGCGGATGAAGCTGCGCGCCGGGAACTGCGCCAGCGGCGTGAGAACGTGCGTATCACGGCAGTAGCGGCGCGTCCGACGGAGCAGGTAGTCCAATTCCGACAGCACCATGCCGATTTCACACATGTACGTTTCCGCCCTGCACTTGCCGAGGTCGCTTTGCAGGGCAGCTTCAATATCCTGCTCGTGTGCCAGAATCGCGCGGCGCAGGCGGCGAAGCTGGTCAAGCCGATGCGGCACGGGGCGCGTTATGCCGGACGCAAAGCAGACTTTTTGCGCGGCGAACAGCGCGGCAATATCCGCGTGGGGCGCATCGGGCGTCATGATGGCGCGGAAGATGTCCTCCAAGGCGAAGCGGTTCAGCAGCGTGTCCTGCGCGGCAATCCGTGCGACGGCGGGAATATCCCGATGATACAGCGTCGGGAGGGTCAAGCCGTACCCCGCATGGAACACGAGGTCGCGCACCCATGCCGCCAGCGCAGCCGCGCCGTCCGCATTCATGCCGCACAGCCCCGCGCCGATTGCCATGTCGGATAACGCCTTTCGCCGCGTGCCTTCGGACTGCGCAATCATCGGCGCAAGCAGCAGCGGGAGCGTCTCGTCCGGCGAAAGCTGCTTCCCTGTGGACAGGGCATTCAGCAGCGCGAGCAGCACCGCATCATGCGACACGGCGAAGGCTTCCGCGGCATCCAGCGACGCGGTGTACAGCGCGCGGCGGCTCGCCAAATCGGAGGAGAAGCGTTCGCTTTCCGGCACGGCAGCATCGTCGCTGACGGCAATCAGCTGTCCGGTCAGCGCGCGAAGGGCGTTTTCCACCTTTTGACGCGCTTTACGCGGCAGAAGGCGGCTCATGCCCGCGCAGATGGCGTGCGCAATTGTCCAAATCCCTGTGCGGAGCAGCGATTCGCGCGATTGAAGCGCCAGCATCGCGTCATCCATCAGCACATAGCGGCTGGTATGCGCTCGAAGCGAAAAGCGGCGTGATTTTCCGCGTGCTGGGTCGAATACGTCACCTGTTTCTGCGAATACGGCGGATGCATCCGCCGCTGCTGGCAGGAGAATCAACGGAATCGCGCGCCACTGCTCGAATGTTTCTGCATGTCCTTTTGTGTGCAGACGCGCCAGCAGCGCCTGTCCCAGCGCCATTGCGTCATTGCCGCCGACGGCAAGAATCGCCTGCGCCTGTTTGTCGGTGAAGGCCTGCAGGGCAGTATCAACGTCCGTGCGGGTCAGCGCGCCGTCCTTGCTGTCCGACAGTGACACGGCGGCGTGGACTGCGTACATGATTTGGCTGTCCTCCAGCACGGGGAGCAGGAGCGATTCGCAATCGACAGCATGGGCATCGCCGATGACGAGAACGCAGCCGATTTGGCGGCTGCGCAGGAGTTCCGGCAGCGCTGCCAAGCTGTCCAGCCGGGAAGGGAATACGGGATGCGCAGGGAGCGGAAGCTGTTTCATGGGCATGTCCTCCGGTGGGGTTGATATGAGTTTCAACTAATATAATTGGTAGTTCCGGTAAAAATCAAGAGACATGGGTGTGCAGCCCGAAGGGATCGAGGGGGCGATCGGAAAGCCCCCTCGTCGCCTCCGCAGAGGCGAAATCCCCTGCAAAATAGTGTGCTTTGCCTGTGACAGCGATTACATCATCTGCACCAGCAGCATATACACAATCGTGCCGCCGGCAATGGACAAGAGCATCTGCCGACGCCAGATGTGCAGCAGCACCGTCACGCCGATGGCAATCGCCTCCGGAATGCCGAAGGGCGTATGCAGCACATCCACATTGCGCAAGCAATACACCACCAGCAGACCGAACACGGCGGCGGGCAGCACCTGCCCCAAGTACGTCACCCACTTTGGCGCGGGGCGGCTTGCGGGGAACAGCACGAACGGCAGCGCGCGCGTCAGCACCGTCGCCAGTGCACACAGCGCAATGGTCATCAATTGCTGCGGAAAGGTCTGTGGGCTCATTGTCTGCCGCCTCCTTCCACCAGCGGGGACAGCTTCGGACGGAAGAAGAGCAGCAGCATCAAAATGCACACCATCGACGGAATCATGAAACCGCCTGACCCGAAAATCAGCAGGCAGACAAGCGGCGCGGCAATGCCAATCAGGCTCGACCAGTGCTGTTTCTCCTTCAAAAGGTTGTCCACGAAGATGACCACGAACATAGCGGTCATGACGAAATCAAGTCCCTTGGTGTCGAACGGAAAAAGTCCGCCGAGCAGGCCGCCCAGCGCCGCGCCCGCCACCCAGTAGCACCAGTCCAGCACCGTTACCCACAGGTAGAACCAGCCGCGGTCAACCTCCGGCGGCACGTCGGCGGAGCAGGTGATGGAGAAGGTTTCGTCGCACAGGCCAAAGATGAGCAGCGGCTTCTTCCAGCCTGTCCCGGCGTACTTGCCCAGCAGAGACAGCCCATAGAACAGGTGGCGCGTCTAAATCAGCAGCGCCATCAGAAACGTCTCCAGCGGCGCAAAGGCTGAAAGCAGCATCGACACGGTGACATATTCCAGCGAACCGCCGAAAATTGTCATCGCCATGCACATCGGGTAGAGGAACGAAAAGCCCTTGGTGCGCATCAGCAGACCATACGCGAAGCCAAGGAAGAGAAAGCCCGCCAGAATCGGCAGCGTGTGGGGGAAAAGCCGCCCGAAACGCGCGTTTGACCGTGCCGCACGGCGCCTTGGGTATTTTTGCCGATGATTCGTCTGGATATGCAGGCGCATCGGAAGAAACAGGCTGCATGGGAAATGACCTCCCCGTAAAATATAGAGCACTGGTGGGAATTATACAACGGAAATCCGCCGCGGTCAAGCAGGGTTGCAATTCGCGCGGGGTGATGGTATACTAAGAAACAGCAAAAAGCGACAGCAAGCGCACAACGCGCGGAAGGAGCAATACCATGGCGGAGCAGGAGCAGACGGTAGACCAGCAGCAGGAAAAAGCGCGCGAAAAGGCGGAGGATGACCGCTATCAGCGGGCGGAACAGCAGCAGGCGGCGTATGATGATGAGTACGAGAGCCGCCGTGAAACGCTGTCCGCACTGGCGCTGTTTCAGCAGGATTCGGTGGAGCAGCTGGCGGGCGGCAGCCGGCAGAATCGCCGGGATTATTATCAGAAACTGCTTTCCCGGCTGTATATTGAGCTGCGCGACTTGGGGGCGTCCATGCTGCTGGATCAGCTGGATGCACAGCTGACGCAGAAGCATCAGGGCAAATGCGCCATGCTGGTGTACAGCGCGGTGACGCAGTGCTATCAGATGCTGGTACTGGATGCGCCGATGGCGGATGCCGCGAACGCCGTGCCGGATGTGTTCACTGCCGAGCGTGAGCCGATGACATGGGAGCTGCTGGCGTCTTATTCGGCAGACCCGGAACTCCCCGTGCGCGCATCGTTTACAACCCGCGTGCGTGTGCTGCGGTCGGTCAGCCGCCTGCTTTATCAGGCGCGCCGGGACGGGCGGAGCGCCGCGCCGGAGGAAGATGCGCTTCGTGCGCGCCTGCAGGAGTATCAGCTGATGGCGAAGATGCAGGATGAATCGCTGGAGAATGCCGCCCGGCAGGTGGAGGACTGTCTCTTATACACATCTCCGAGCCCACGAGACTAAGGCGAATCTCGTA
>ENA-OUUV01001207-OUUV01001207.1-human-gut-metagenome-genome-assembly--contig:-NODE-1207-length-13324-cov-7.761248_pt1 | contig 13324 bp, 13 predicted proteins | sample MGYA00237952_ERZ548838 | MGnify/ENA primary metagenome ERZ548838 (study PRJEB26490, sample SAMN05194705) | human gut metagenome | biome: terrestrial biome; feature: human-associated habitat; material... | reverse complement strand
GGCAACAGCCGCTCTGAAAGCCGCCGACCGCAACCCCTATTCGTGGAACATGGAGTTTTACGAATACCCTGACGGCAGCGGCTACGAGGGACGCTTTACAAAATGCGGCATCTGTGTGCTGATGAAGGAGCTGGGTCTGTACGACCTGACCCCTGCTTTGTGCCATCTGGACTACACCATGAGCGAAGCAGGCGGTGTGACAAATTTTGTGCGGCAGTATACCCTTGCCTCCGGCGGACCCTACTGCGACTGCGGGTACAAAAAGAAAGGGTAACGGACGATGAAGAGGAAGGAAACCTATCTTTCCCGTGATTTCCGGGAGACTGCGGCACAGCGCTTTCCCGCGCGGGCAAAGGAACTGAACACCGCTTTCGATATGCGCCTGAGTGCGCTGCTGGCTGAAAATGCAGATGCAAGCAAGGAAAAGCAATACCACCTCAAGCGGCAGATCTTGCCGGGCATTTCGGCCTACGAGACCTTGCAGCGGGTCATGCCGAAAGAGGAGGCACTGCAAACCGTTCACGGCTATGTGGAGCGCTTGGCGAGAACGAGCCACAAACAGCTTGCCGCCCTGCTGCACATACCGGGGCTTTACCGCCTTGTTCCCGGCGTTTTTGTCAAATCCACCCGGAGCGTTTTCGGCCCGGCGGCGGGCTTTGCCCCAAAAGAACTGCAGACCGGTAACGGCGTCTGGCGTGTGGATATGATGAAGTGTCCCTATCACGACACCTGCGCAGAATACGGCTGCCCGGAGCTGTGCCGCTGCTTTTGCGACAGTGATGACATCAGCTATACCGGGCTGCATCCGAAGCTGATCTGGGAGAGAAGCATGACGCTGGGGCGTGGAAATGACCGCTGCGATTTTTGCATGAAGGTCAGATAATAGCGGGGAGGCAGATTGGTATGGAAATCAAACGATTCGGCAATATAGAGGGAAAGACCATGATGCTGCTGCACGGAAATCTTATGTGCTGGCGGCAGTTTGAGGATTTGATCCCGCTGCTGGAAAGGAAATTCTGCGTGTATGCCGTTAGCTTCGACGGCTTTGATGGAACCGGTGAAACGACCTACACGACTGCCCGGGATCAGGCGGACAAGTTGGCCGCTTATATTGAAAAAGAGCTTGACGGACAGTTGGATCTGCTTTTTGCAGAGTCGCTGGGCTGCGGACCGGCTGTTTTTCTGAAGGCTTCCCCAACCGTTCAGATCGATCGGATGATCCTCAGCGGGCCGGAGTATCTGGATTTCGGAGTGCTGAATCGACTGATTTTGAAGGTCATGCCGCAAAAGCAATATCGAACGGCACACGAAAAGTACATGCCTGCATGGGCGCTGCGCTTTATGGGGCAGACGGAGCAGGGAATGCAGACTATGCTCCGCCGTATCCCGGATCATATCAGCTTGGAATCCGTCCGGGCCACTTGGGAGGCAGGGCTTTATCTCTATCGGACGGACTTTCCGGTACAGCCCGATGCAAAGGTCGCCTGTTGGTACGGAGAAAAAGAAGGGCACATGAAAAAGGCCATCCAGCGGCTGCGGACGGCATATCCTGGCCTGGCTGTCCGATGTTTCCCAGGTTTCGGTCATGGCGATATCATCAATCATCCGGCACTGCTTGCGTCGGAGCTGGAACGCTTTTTGGCGAACGGCGGGACAGTAGGAGACGCGCTACGGAATCAGGAAAGAGAAATACAGTGAAAGTTACAGTATTAGATGAGGAATCCATCCATGATATCGGCCACGCTTTCGGATATTATGACTACGGAGAGGAAACAGGAATGTCCGCTGCCTTTTCCGGAAAAGAAGCCGCGGCAAACTATATCTGCGCCTATGTCCGCGGAATGCTGCAGGGCGGCTTTCTGCATACCACCAGCGAGCGGGGTGAGGGCTATATCGCCTATAAGCTTCCAAAGGAGAAGATGAGCCTCAAGACCATGTGGTCCATTGCCTGCGGAATGCTGCACAACTCTACCGTGAAGCGCCTTCTGCAATTTGGCATCGCTATCAAGCGGGGCGGGTCTTCCCTGCAAGACCGCATGGACAAGGAAAAGGAACCCTATATTTTCGTTGGACTTGTCTGTGTTCGGGAGAACTATCAGGGGCAGGGCTATATGCGAAAGGTGCTGGATATCGCCTTTGCCGAGGGCGACCGGCTGGGTGTGCCGGTGATCCTGGAGACGGATGCCAAGTTCAAGTGCGACAAATATGTACACCTTGGCATGAAGCTTGCCGGAGTGCGGGACATCGGCGAATTCGGAAAGCTGTATGACTTGGTCAAATACCCCCGTACAGAAAATTCGTGATCCGCATCCCCGCCTCCGCCTTTATGAACCGGCGAAGAACGCATACAAAGCAAACAGAGAGGATCTACATATGAAAAGAGTTTATGGAAAGTCCCAATATGCAAAGCCGTGCGAGCAGTACTGCCGGGAGACTTATCCCCATGAGGCCGATGCCATCTTCCAGAAAGCGGAGGAATACTATCTTGCCTTTTTGAAGGATATGCCCGATCTGGGCGAAAACATGATGGCGAAAAATATGCTGGACTGGTTCACGATCCTTGCCTTCTATGAGGCCAGTGACCATCGCCTGGACGGCGAGACACTGCTTGCCATCAAGCGCAGGGCCGTGGACAGAATGAGGTTCCTTGGAAAGCTCATTGACGGCAACAAGCAGCAGTGGCCGTATAAACTGTTTGAACGTACCTACCGGAATTTCATCCGGATGCAGCAGGCACATCAGGCCAAGGGTGAGTGGCTGGACAGCTGGAGAATCGAGCTGAATCCCGACCACCGCACCGAGGGCTTCTGCTTTCACCTGATCGGCTGTCCCATCGCCAAGCATGCCAAGACTCATGGCTACGAGAAGCTGCTGCCGTACCTCTGCAAAACGGATCATTACCTTGCCGAGGTCATGCACACGAAGCTGATCCGCACGCAGACCGAGGCTCTAGGCGGCGACTGCTGCGATTACTGGTATGTGGGCGACAAGAGTCCGGCGCTGGAAGCGTACCGGGATCTGGAGCGGATATGAAAAACGTTCGTCAGGAGCCGAGATGGTCAACGAATGAAATGGGAGTGTAGACATATATGAAGATCATAGTTGCTGCTGCGTTTTATATTCTGTATGGGGGCGTATGCTTTCTCGGGACAGGCACGGACAGGAAAAATCTCCTCGGACTGCGCTCCTATCCGGAGGAGGTTCAGAGCCATGTGCGAAGCGACCCGCAGCTCGGGCAAGCTGTTCCAAAGGCAAAATCAACCGCTGCTGTTCTGCTCGGTAATTTTCTCCTGTTCACGGTCGTGTTTTCCGTTTTGGGACTTGCGCTGAAGAATGTGCTGAACCTGAACGATTACCTGTCGGTGTTTTGGTACTTCCTTGCGTTCGGCGAGGGATTGGGGCTATTCGATCTTCTGGTAATCGATTTGCTCTGGTGGCGCAGCACCAAGCGCATTCGCTTCTCGTTCCTGCCGGAAAAGAAGTATTATCAGGATCCGAAGAAGCATATTGAATCATTTTTGCGCGGAATACCGCTTTTTGCCGCGACCGCCGCGCTGGCAGCCTTGATCGTCACGGCATTTTGAACCATACATCGTAGAGGACCGATGAAAAAATTCAACTACACAATACACAAACTGAGGGAGAAACGATGCGCACGATAAAAGAAGTCCTGCATGAAAAAAGAAAAGCAACGGAAGACCATATCAAAGATCTTCAACGGCAGGGTAAGCAAGGAATCCGCTACACCGCGATGATGCCGGATATTCCGTTTTTGATATTGGGGCTGATAAGCGATGTTGGCTGGCTGACGCATCTGATCGCAGGCATCATTTATTTTTGCGGAAACGGCTTTCGCTATGTGCTGGACTATGCGGCGTTCCTTGCACTGGCAGGCATCTTGTTCGGGGTTGTATATCTGATTTATCTGAACAAGATCCATGAAAAGGAAATCGCCACAAAACTTCAGAAAAATCTGAGCTTTGGCGTGACAGTCTATTCCGGACTGGCAGGGGCTGTGATCGGAATACTTCAGTTTATGCTGTATGCAGGTGATTCGTTGGAGCTTGTATGGGTCGTCATCGGCGGCTTTCTGAATTTTGTTTCGGGAATGCCGATTTACCTCTCATTCAAAAAGGGAATTTTCTACGGAGTAAAATAACATGATGAATTGCTGCCGGAGGTGAATAGATGAAGACAAAAGAAAAGGAACGGTTCATCCACTGCTGCATTCTCGGCGCAATCGGTGGGGTATTGATGGCTGCCGGTGATTGGCTGCTGGGGTGCGTTCCTCTTCAAGAGACGGATATGGGTATGTTCAACAGAGCCTATTATTTATCTGGCGCTTATGGTCTGTGGCGGCCCGTACTTACCGTCGGATTGGGAGCACTTGGGTGCTTTCTCTACTTTTTTATGGTAAAGGCGCTGAACACGGATATTGACCCAAAGTACAAGAAAGCAAAAGCTGCCCAGTATTTTTGCGGGATATTCACGATTGTGGTAGCTTTGGCGATTCATCTCTGGGTGGCCACTATGTCTTGGTTTGCCACTTATCTGGGGCCGCGTATCGGAACGGAGGCTGCAATCGCGGCGGTCACCGCCTATCAGAACAGTATGCTCCACGCAATTCTGCCGATGTACATTCCGATGCTATTGGTTTTCGGAATTCATTTTGTGATGCTGTTCGCCGGAAAAACCCGTTATCCCAGATGGATGCTCGCCTTCCACCCGGTTATATGGAACATTCTGCTGGCAGGCATCCCGGATATTGCGCAGGCAATGCAGGTGCCGGCAGCCACATGGATGACCGTGATGAGCCAAAGCAGCACGAACACGGCTATCATAATCTGGTGCATCGCAGCGGCGGTTTATGAGAGAAAGCACACTTAACGAAAAAGGAGTCTTACATATGAAACCTAACTACAAAAACTGGATTCCTAAGGGAATGCTGTATTCGTTAATTGCCGGAACGGTGCTGTCGCTTGCGCTGCTGCTCGTTTTCGGCGTATTTGGTATCGGCGTGAGCGGAAAGCTGCGCATCGTGCTGGGCGTGGTATTCGGAGTCGCCTTTGTCGTCTGTGCAAAGTACACCCAGTGGTGCGTATATGCCTATCGGAGCTTTTCCTATGACGGCGAACGCAAGCTCTCAAAGCAGATCATTGACGGCACGGCGGAGCATATCACGCTGCCGGAGGGCGGCGTGGGACTGGATATCGGCTGCGGCAGCGGTGCGCTGACCATTGCCTGCGCAAAGCGCAATCCCCAGGGGAAAATGATCGGTATCGATCGCTGGGGCAAGGAATACGCATCCTTCAGTCTGCCGCTGTGCGAAAAGAATGCTGCCGCAGAGGGCGTGAAAAACATTTCGTTCCAACGCGGGAACGCTGTGAAGCTGGATTTCCCGGATGAGAGTTTTGATGCGGTGACAAGCAACTATGTCTATCACAACATCACCGGAGAGGATAAGCAGGCGCTTTTGCTGGAAACACTGCGGGTGCTGAAAAAAGGCGGAACGTTTTCCATCCACGACCTGATGTCTGAGCGGCGATACGGGGATATGCAGGCGTTTGTCCAAAAGCTCAGGGAGATGGGCTATGAGCGCGTGGAACTGATCGATACGACCACGGGCAAGTTTATGGCACCCAAGGAAGCCAAACGGCTGATGCTGCACGGTTCGACCCTGTTGGTGGGAAGGAAGTAATCGGTGTGGCATCAGCGAAAGCTGACCGTTCCCTTGTGGAAATTATGTAGGCAAGACTGCTAAGCGGTATATGGATGCAATGATGGCCTGTCCCCTCGGCGGCTGGGCTGCGTTTTTCGGGTCTGCAAATAAATCACGGGAGGAAAAGCGATATGAAATATAACGGTTTTTATTTCTGGATGTTCAAAAGCCCGATGAAAAAGGTTCTGGCAGAGAAATACGGCAGGGAATATGCCGCTGACATCATGAAAAAGAGCAAAAAGGTCTATCGTGAGCTTGTCGAGAAAGCAGACGACATCGGTGACGATAACCCTATGGCATACAACGAGTTGTTCGCCCTTGCCTTCGTTGCGCCCTATGTGGCAAGCGAAAAGAAAATTCCGCCAACGGCCGTGCAGGAAATGATGCGCCGCTCACTCTATCATATCAAGTGGTATTTTGCAAAGACCGACTTGAATACCGACAAGGGCAAGGCGGAGAACAAAAAGAGTGTTGTCAAATACGCCAAATGGTACACGCCCGAAAAGGAAGCGAAATACCCGACCTCCTTCAAGGTGGATTTCGTCGGGCAGCCGTATGAAGGCGCCTGCTATTACCGCATTACCCGCTGCCCGATTTGCATTTACACGGAGAAACTCGGTGTTTCCGAACTCATGCCGTTGTTCTGCGAACTTGATGAAGTGATGATCACGCTTCAGCACGGCGTGCTGCACAGAAAACAGACGCTGGCGAATGGCGGAGAGTATTGCGACTACTTTATTACCGGAAACAGAGAATAAACGGAGAAGCTCGTATCGGTCAATAGCTGATACGAGCTTCTTTTCATATTTTTTAGATTGTGTTTCTTCAGACCTTCCACCCGGCGGCCTGCTGCCGCTCCACCACGAAGCGGCGGTAGAGCCCGTCAACAGCCACCAGCTCGTCATGGGTGCCCTGCTGAACGATCTCGCCGTGATCGACAACGAATATCATATCGGCGTTGCGCACGGTTTTCAGCCGGTGGGCGATCATGATGACCGTCTTATCGTGGGTCAATTCCGCAACGGCCTCCATCAGCTCCTTTTCATTTTCGGGGTCAACATTGGCAGTGGCCTCGTCCAGAATGATGATAGGCGCATCCTTCATAATCGCCCGGGCGATGGAAATGCGCTGGCGCTCGCCGCCGGAAAGCGAGTTGCCTGCCTCGCCGATGACGGTGTCAAAGCCCTCCGGCAGCGCCATGATAAAGTCGTAGCACCGCGCCTTCTTTGCAGCGGCCTGCACCTCCTCCATGGAGGCGTCGGGCTTGCCAAAGCGGATATTGTTGGCGATGGTGTCGGAGAACAGATAGACCCGCTGAAACACAAAGGAGAAATTGCGGATCAAACTGTCGTAGCTGTATTCCCGCACATCCCGTCCGCCAAGGCGCACGCTGCCTGACTGCACGTCCCAGAACCGCGCCATGAGATTGCACAGCGTGGTCTTGCCGCTGCCGGAGGGGCCGACGATGGCGACAGTCGTTTTCTCCGGGATGGTAAGTGACACATCGTGCAGGATAGGCTTGCTGTCATAGGAGAAATCTACATGGGACAGGGCAATGTCCTCCCTCTCCGGAGTCAGTTCCTCGCCGTCAATGTCCATGGGTTCTACGCGCAGAATCGTGTTTGCCTTATCTACGCCGATGTCGATGGAGCGGAACAGAGCTGAAAAGCTCCCGGCAGAATCCAGCTGCTCAAAGAGGATGAAGGAGCAGATCAGCATCAAAAGGCAGTTTGTCAGCTCCATCGTTCCGCCGAAGTAAAAGACGATGGCGGCCGCGCAGACGGCGACACCGGTGAGCTTGTTGACAACAAACTGCGCCAGCATATAAAGTACCGACGGGATCTCCATGGCAAAGGAAGCCTTGCGGGCCTCCTCCACCGCGCCGTGTACCTGCGTGGCGGAATCGTGGGTCAGGTCGAAGTTCTTGACCTCGGCGATGCCCTGCACATATTCCAGCACCTTGGACACAAGCCGCTCGTCGGCATTGAACTTCCGCTGGGAAAGGGCCTGCTCCGCCCGCTGCATGGCGGCGTTGACGGCGAAGAACAGCAGCAGTCCCGCCAGCGTAATAAGCCCCATACGCCAGTCAAAGAGGAACATCATGACCGCGATGATGCCGGAGGTCAGAAAGCCGCGGGTCGTGACCATTACCACGCGGGTAGCCACATTCGCCATGTTTTCCATGGTGTTGGTGGTGACGGAGGTCACCTCGCCCAGGCTATTGTCATTGAACCAGCCCATAGGCAGGTAGCGCAGGTGCTCGGCGATTTCGATGCGTTTGTTGGCGCAGGCTCGGTAGCCCGCACGGGTCTGGAGCATGGTAGCCTTCATGTTGATGGCGATGGTCACAATCAGTGATGCAACGATGATGCCGAGGCTCGTCCATAAAGTTGCCATAGTGACATTCCTTTTCAGCAGCGCCTGAATGACGATGGCGGCTGCCGGAATACGCATGGCAGAGCAAATGGCGCTGACCACACCCAGCCAGATAGAGGCGATGAACATTCTGCGGTTGTCCTCACCGCAGAAATCAAAGAACTTTTTCAGTGTCTGGAGCATTACGCCACCTCCCCATCGTCTTTGACGCTGATGTGGGCTTCCCACATGGCTTGATAAAGCAGGCAGGAAGCAAGCAGCTCCACCTGCGTGCCGGTGGCTTCGATCTTGCCTTGATTGACAACAATGATCTGATCGGCGTCCGCAATGGTGGACAGCCGGTGGGCGATGACCAGCAGCGTCTTGCCCCGCACCAGCTTTGCCAGTGCAGACTGGATGACCGCCTCATTCTCCGGGTCGGTGTAGGAGGTGGCCTCGTCCAAAATGACGATGGGCGCGTCCTTCAGCATGGCACGGGCAATGGAGATGCGCTGCCGCTCACCGCCGGAGAGGTGTCCGCCGGAAGCACCGCACACCGTCTGATAGCCGTTCTCCAGCCCCATTATGAACTCGTGGCAGCCGCATTTCTTCGCGGCGGCAATCACTTCCTCGTCGCTTGCACCCTTTCTGCCCATGCGGATATTGTCCATGACCGTGAGGTCAAAAAGGTAGTTGTCCTGCGATACATAGGCGATGCGCTTCGTACACTCGGCAAGGGGCAGGATGCGTAGATCCACGCCGCCCAGCTCAATCGCGCCGTCCTTCACATCCCAGAGAGAGGCGACGAGCCGGGCAATGGTGGACTTTCCGCTGCCGGAAGGCCCGACCAATGCGTTGACCGTCCCCGGGGCAACGTGCAAATTGACTCCGTGCAGTACCTCCTTGTCGTGATAGGCAAAGCGGACATCCTTCAGCTCGATGGCGTTGTCGGCCGGCAGCTTTTCTGCGCATTCCGGGCGCTGCATATCTTCTCCGGACAGCACCTCTGCCACCTCGCCCACGATGGTTTTGACCTGTGCAATGTCGTCGGTGTAGGAGAAGGCGGTGATCAGCGGCTGCATAACACCAAAGGAGAGGACAATGATCGACAGGAATGTCTCTGCCGGCAGTGTGCCGTGCATATAGAGCATGCACCCCACCGGCAGAATGCCCAGCAGCGTAGAGGGAAATATCGCCATGCCCGCCACCTGCCCGAAGAGGCTGCCCCGCATCCAGTCAATGAAGCAGTCCGCGCCCTCCTTTGCAGCGGAGACGAACTTTGCATAGCTGGTCCTGGACTGACCAAACGCCTTGATGACCTCAATGCCGCTGATGTACTCCACAGCCGTGTCGTTGAGGGCCTTCGTAGAGGTCACGGTGCGCTGGAACTTCTCCTGATACCCGCTGAACATGGACATAAAGCAGATAATGCCCAGCGGCACGACGATCAGCATGGAAAGCCCCATGCGCCAGTCCTCGATAAACAGCAGAACCAGCACCGCCAGCGCGCCTACAATGTTGGCAGTCATCTCCGGCAGCAAATGGGCAAGGGTGGTTTCAATGGAGTCCACGCGCTCGACGATAATGTTCTTATAGGAGCCGGAGGCACGGTCCAGCACCGTGCCAAGGGGCAGCGTCGCCAGCTTATCCAGCAGCCGTGTGTGCGGGTATTGGCCAGCACATGGAAGGTGGCGTGATGGGAGAGGGACGTGGACACGCTGTGCAGCACATAGCGCAGCACCCAGCAGCCCGCCATCCACGCGCAGAGCGTCAGGCATTGTGTCAGCTCCGCCGTGCCGCCGACCAGTGCGGTAATGATCTGAATGATGATGAAGTACGGCACAAGCGAGCAGGCGACGCCCAGCAGCGCCGTAAGGACGCTCAAAGCGTACTCACCGTACCGCCCTTTTGCCAGCTCTGCCAGCCACGAGGCGGCGGAGCGCTTTGGCTCAATTTCTTTCATGGTGAACTCCTTTCGACTGCATTACGCAGCCAGATGCTTCTTCACGATGCCCTTGCCGATAGCTGCTCCGATGAATGCGGCCACGATCACACCGGCCACCAGCGCCACGGATACCCAAGACTGTAGCATCTCAGATGCGGCAAGGATGGTGTCCTGACGGCCATCGGTGACCATCTGATCCGCCATCGCTTTCGCAGCAATCGCATAGGGAATGATGGTGCTGCCGAAGGCGGCCATCACCTGATTGATGACATAACTGACGGTCAGCGCTTTCGCATTGCCGTAGCCCATCTTCCACAGCAGCAGTTCAGTAATGACACCGGAGAGAATAAAGAGGATGATGTACGGCAGATATCCGCCCATAATGGCGCGGACAATGCTGTAAATCAGGATCGCACCGGGCTTTTTCACCTTCGTGCCGATGATGAAGTAGACGATGCCCTCCAGCAGGGCGAAAAACACCGGCATCAGAATGATGGTAATGGGCGTTGCGTACAGGACGGAGCTGGCGAAGAAAATGACCACATTGATAAGGGCCAGCAGGACAACGGTGATGATGTCCTTGACTTTCAGTTTATTGGGGTTTGCAGTACTCATGGTAAAGACTCCTTTTTGAATGAAATATGGTTGAACGTCGCAGAGACGGCGATCACAGGATAAGGCCGGCGGCGATCGATGCTGCCAGCAGGACGCAGAACACAACATCCCACGCAGAAAACCGAAGCGACAGATAGTTGCTTTTGCGGCGGGTTAAGTCGATGCCCCGTGTTTCGGCGGAGGCGGACAGCGTCTCGGCGATGCGGATAACGCGCAAAGCCATCGGTACGGTCAGTATTTCGATATAGGATGGCAGCGCCCGCAGCTTCTGAAGCGGCGTTGCAAATGCGCCCCGCGTGCGGATGGACTGCCGCAGCAGCTTCATATCTCCGGACAGCACCGGGAAGAAGCGGAAGATCACAGCGACGATCATAATGAGCCGTTCCGGCAGGTGCAGATTACGCAGCGCCGCCAGGGTACGGCTGGCTTCATTCCGCCCAATCAGCGTCCGCATGGAAATGCCAACGGCAATGATACGCGGGAACAGCACCAGCATAAAGGAAAACACCGTGCCCGGCAGCAGGGCGTTTGCCGCCCACAGCAGCCCAAAGCTCATCCCACCGGCCAGCGCCGTTCCGAACCAGCCGTCAGCCGCGGTCAGCAGGATCAGTGCCGCATATGCGGCATAAACTAAGTGGTTGTTGGACGTGGAGATCACGACCAGCAGAGTCAGCCAGTAAAGCAGCTTTGTCGCCGGATGAAACAGCTCTTTATGCTGTTTTTCCGGCGAAAGTTCGGCAGGATGAAAACGCTCCATATACTGCTGGATGGCCTGCAGCTCATGAGCAGTACTGACTGGGAACTCCGCTTCGACCTGCCCGCCGGAGAGCCCAATGCAGCGGTCACACACACCTGCAATTAGCTCAGGGTCGTGGGTGATGATGAGAACCGTCTTTTCCTTCCGCATCTCCCGGATCAGCGCCGCGCACCGCTCCAGACTTTCCGCGTCCTGTCCTGCTGTCGGCTCGTCCAGTATGACGATCGGCTTGTCGGACAGATACGCCATCATCAGCGTCAGACGCTGCATCTGCCCGCCGGAGAGGGAAAAGGGATGCCGGTCGCGGCAGTCCCACATATCCATACTTTTCAGCAGCGCTTCCGTTTTTGCTTCAAACTCCGGTGTCACCGCATGGCCGTATTGCAGTTCGTGCAGGACGGAGCTGGTGAAGAACTGGAACTCCGCCTCCTGTAGGATGAACAGCACCTGCTTTTGCAGCTGCTTTGGATTTTGCGGCTTTCCGAAAAGCATTATCCTGCCGCCGGAGGGCTTGTAAAGCCCCGCGATCAGCTTGCCGATCGTCGTTTTGCCGCAGCCGTTTGCGCCCACAAGACCGACGATCTCATGCTCACGGACGGAAAAGCTGACACCAGAGAGGGTATCTCCGGCCTTCCTGCCGTATGTATAGCGGACATCTGAGACGGCAAGCGCCGTCGGCGCGGTTTTCGGCAGCGGCTCTTTCTCCGGCACGGTGATCTCCGCAAGGTCGAGCGTGCGCAGAGAAAGTGTTTGTCTCCGCTCCACTGAGAACGCCTTTGTCTCTGCGGCAGTATATTTTCCTTTGATCTCGCCGTCTGTCATGACCCAAAATTCATCGGCAATATCCGCAAGATAATAGAGTCGATGCTCACTGAGCAGCAGCGTTTTGCCCTGCTTTTTCAGGACAAGCAGAATCTCTTTTAACTGCTGCGTGGCTGCAAAGTCCAGATTGGCCGTGGGCTCGTCCAGCAGAAAAATATCTGTATCCATTGCCCACGCGGACAAGATGGAGATGAGCTGCCGTTCACCGCTGGACAACTCGTAGACATTGCGATCCTTCAGCCGCTCCAGATGAAATACATGGAACGCCTCATCTACCCGCCGTCGGATTTTATCTTGCGGCAGACCGTGATTTTCAAGACCGAAGGCCACTTCATTGGAACTGTTCACGGTAAAAAACTGACTTCGCGGATCCTGAAATACCGATGCTGCCAGCTCGCCGATCTCGCCGATACGCAGCCCGGCAGTGTCCTGCCCGTTCAGGCGGCAAAAGCCTTTTAGCTCTCCCTCGTAAAATTGTGGGATTAGTCCGTTGATGCACCGCAGCAGCGTGGATTTTCCGCATCCGCTGCCTCCGCAGAGCACCACGCAACGTCCCGCCGGGATGCTGCCGCCGACTTTTTGCAAGGTGGGCTGCTTTTCTTCTGCATATTGAAATTCAAATTCAAAATCTATCATCGCAAACTCTTTTTTCGCCAGTTAGCCGTCTCTAACTGGCGTCCGTAAGAAATGGGCGCACGCACCGCCCATTTCCTTTGCCAATTTAATTCAGGCTGTCACATAACTGTCGCCAGCCAGCGTTGGTAAAATCAAGGACCGCCTGTAAGCAGGTAAGCATTCTGCCTTCCTCCATGTGCCGATCCAGCAGCTGGCGGAAGTACCAGAACTGAGAGCCCATCAAAAGACGGATCGCATCGGCATTTGGCGCTTTCCCATAGATATGTGAAAAGAATTCCACCGTTTGTTCCGCCTTTTGATCCATCAGCTTATGCAGCATGGTTTCCATGGAGCTGCCATCGCTGCGGCAGAAAAACAAAGTGCAGTCGTCACGATGTTCGGTCAGCAGCCGAAAATATACTTGTTCCTCGGCGTTGATGGCGCGGAGGATATCCTCCGGCTGCGCGCTGTACTTTGCTTTTTCGTATTCTTCGGC
>ENA-OUUV01001194-OUUV01001194.1-human-gut-metagenome-genome-assembly--contig:-NODE-1194-length-13416-cov-4.628845_pt1 | contig 13416 bp, 9 predicted proteins | sample MGYA00237952_ERZ548838 | MGnify/ENA primary metagenome ERZ548838 (study PRJEB26490, sample SAMN05194705) | human gut metagenome | biome: terrestrial biome; feature: human-associated habitat; material... | reverse complement strand
ATGGAAGAGCAAGATCTACCTTGTACTGCCATACACCGTGCTCACCGTTCTGCTTTGCATGATACTCAGCAGTTGACTTAGCAGCTGCATACTCTGTAAGACGTGCACGCTTAACTTCCTTAACCTCCTTTAATAATGCTACATCGATTCCTTCAGGATCATAGATCCAGCCTGTAGAATCAGAACATGTAACAACCTTAGCACCTAACTGATGTGCTTTCTCGATAGCGTAGATAGCTACATTACCGGAACCGGATACTGCACATGTCTTGCCTGCGATATCAATACCATGATCTTTTAATAAAGCGTTTGTTAAGTATAACAGACCATATCCTGTAGCTTCTGTACGTGCAAGAGATCCACCATAAGTAAGTCCCTTACCTGTAAGAACGCCTTCGAATGATCCACGGATTCTCTTGTACTGGCCAAACATGAAGCCGATCTCTCTTGCGCCTGTTCCGATGTCACCAGCAGGTACATCTACATCTGCGCCGATATATTTGGAAAGCTCTGTCATAAAGCTCTGGCAGAATGCCATGATTTCTCTGTCTGACTTACCCTTAGGATCGAAGTCGGAACCACCTTTACCACCACCGATAGGAAGTGTTGTAAGTGAATTCTTGAATACCTGCTCGAAACCTAAGAACTTAATAATACCAAGGTTTACAGAAGGATGAAGTCTTAAACCTCCCTTGTAAGGTCCAATTGCATTGTTGAACTGTACACGGAAACCTCTGTTGACCTGAACCTGTCCCTTATCATCTACCCAAGGTACACGGAACATAATCTGACGATCCGGTTCTGTAATTCTCTCCAAAATTGCATTCTTTCTGTATAAATCCTCATTAGCATCAATAACAGGTCTCAATGAATCAAGAACCTCTGTTACTGCCTGTAAAAATTCGGGTTCACTTGCATTCTTTTTCTTTACTGACTCAAGTACTTCATCTACATAAGACATTGTAATAAAACCTCCTTAGTTTAGTATACATAGAATTATGAGAAATCCCTCTGGCACTGCCGGATACAACATCACTTTACCGTGCTAAATTTTTCTCAAAACATATTATAATCGAATTTTTTTTCATGCACAATCAGAAATCTACTGTAACGTACAATTTGGTATATTTTGCTGAATTTCATTGTGATTATTTCACAAATAATTGTACGTTTTACTGTTTTTTCGTGTGCGTTATCTTGTGTCTCGAATGAATAAATATGCAGTACACTTATTATGCATGGAAAGTAACTAGAATCTTGGTACCCTGACCTTCCTCACTGATTACCTCCAGCGAAGCATTATGTACCTGCGCAATATGTTTTACGATAGCAAGTCCAAGTCCGGTTCCTCCGGTCTCCTTGGATCTGGATTTGTCCACACGGTAGAAACGTTCAAATATCCTTTCCTGATGTTCCTTTGGAATTCCAATTCCATTATCCTGCACGATCAGCTGTACACCTTCCCTGGTACGTGCCACACCGGCTTCCACCTTGCCACCTTCTTTATTATAACGTATTGCATTGTCACACAGATTGTATACAAGCTCTTCTATCATCTGTCTGTTGGCTTTGATCAACTGCCCTGTTCCCTTGGCACTGATGCTGACGTTATGATTACGTGCATTGACCTGTAACGTCTGTACACAGTTCTGCACAATGGCATACAGATCCAGCTCCTCAAATTCAGGTGCAGCCTGCACCCCATCCAGTTCAGACAGACGGATGATATCATTGATCAGCGTCAATAGCCTGTCTGCATTCTTATGAATCGCACTGGCAAAATTTACAACATTCTCACCATCTACCAGATTATTCTCCATCAGCTCTGCATATCCTGATATGGAGGTCAGCGGAGTCTTGAGTTCATGAGAGACATTCGCCGTAAATTCCTGACGCATCGTTGCACTCTTCATAATGTCTTCATGCTGTTTACTGATCGTTGCCACAAAAGGCTTCAACTCATCATAGACCTCTACTGAATCCAGATCATCCATATGCTGCGCAACATTTTCTATCGGCTTTATCATCTTATAGGTAATGAAACGAGCCAGTGCTGCACAGATTACCAGTAAAAGAGCCACGATACATCCTATCAGAGGCAGCATTCTGAATAAAATTCCCCATATATTGCTTGCCTGCTTGGATACACGAATAATATATCCATCCGGATTCTTAACAGCATAATAAAACAGATTCTGTGACAATGTATCAGAATTTCTTATGCTTTCACCCTCCCCAGACTGCAGGGCTTCCTGTATTTCTTCTCTTTGCGCATGATTCTCCATCTTTGAGGAATCTGCGTAATTATCATATATTACAATTCCGTCATTCTCTACTATTGTAACTCTGAGTTCTTCCTGACTGGAATCGAATCTCTCCCATGGAATCTCCTCCTGCTGCGACAGATCTGATATCAGATACGCATAAGATCGTATTTCTTCCATGACCTGCTTCTTGAGCATGTCATATGACACTCCCAGAGTAAGCAGTAACGTTTCTAATATGGCAATGACCGCCAGAGCCATACAATGTATATATATCTTCCTTTTCATGTAAGTAACCCTGTCCTTCCATAATCTGCATACTTTCAGGTATATTTTAGTACCTTGTGCAGGCACAAATTTTCACATTATTCCAGCATATATCCTACATTACGGATGGTCTTGATACGATTGCCAGCCTCGCACAGCTTCTGTCGCAGTGTCTTGATATGCATATCCACGGTTCTGGTCTCCCCACTGTAATCAGTTCCCCAGATACGGTTCATAATACTCTCTCTGGTAAGTACGATTCCCACATTATCCAGGAACATTTTCAACAGTTCATATTCTTTAAAAGTAAGTTCGCAGGGCTTGTCATTCACATACACTGCGTGCTTCTCATCATCCATGGACAGTTCATCCAGGCTCAGAACCTTCTTCTCATCCTTGCCATCACCGATTCTGCGCAGCAATGCCCGCACTCTGGCTATCAGTTCCATAACACCAAAAGGCTTGGTCAGATAGTCATCTGCTCCCATATCCAACCCCTTAACCTTATCAATTTCCGTGGTTCTGGCTGTTACCATAATAACAGGCACATGCGCCGCCCTTGGATTATGTCTTATATTCTGCACGATCTGCAGTCCATCTTCATCCGGAAGCATAACATCCAGAACTGCAAGAGAAGGAACCTTTTCTTCTACTGCTGCATAGAAATCCTTCGCATTGGTAAAGCCTTTTACCTCATAATTACTGTTTTTAAGGGCAAATGTCTCTACTTCCAGAATGTCATTATCATCTTCTACTATATAAATAAGTGCCATGTTGATAACCGTACCTTTCTGCAGCACTGCTGCTTCCTTTTATTCTACTGCTCTACCGCCAGTCATAAAAAAGACAGCGGCATGACCGCTGTCCCTTATTACTTACGCAACCTATCTTAGGGCAATTCATATTTTCTAAGATAGCTTTGAAGTCTAATATCAAATTCGCTGCCTTCACCCTTTGGAAGTGTATCTACATACTCATGTGCATGTGTCTCATCTTCCTTCAGCTGCATGACGCTGATTGCGATATTGGAACAATGGTCTGCAATTCTCTCATAGTTGTTTGTAATATCAGATAATACAAAACCAAGCTCCACTGTACACTTGCCCTTACGCAGACGTTTTGAATGACGTTTCTTCATCTCTTTCTGGATCACATCAATTGCTTCTTCAAAAGGCTCTACATGCTTCGCTTCTTCTACATCTTCCTTTTCAAAGATATTGACGGACATATCAACAATGTCGCTGACAGCTCTGGAGAATGTCTCCAGCTCTTCCAATGCCTTTGAAGAAAATGTCTGTTCCTTCTTCTGCATCTCTCTTGCCGCATCTACCAGATTAATGGCATGATCTGAGATTCTCTCGAAATCACCGATACTGTGCATCAGCATTGTCATCTTCTTGGAATCCTTCTCACTCAGGTTACGGCTGGAAAGCTTCACAAGATAACCACTGATTTCATCGTCATACTGATCTACCAGATTCTCCTTGAATTCCACATCTGCTGCAATTTCCTTATCAAATGTAATGAACAGTCCCATTGCTTCCTGAAGGGAAGCCTTGGTAATCTCTGCCATCTTCACAACATAAGAATATGCCTGTTCCAGAGCAAAGGAAGGAGTATTGAGGAAACGCTCGTCCATCCTGACAAAATCTTCCTGCTGCTTTGCCTGTCTGCGTTCTTCTTCGTCCACCTGGATTACCATATAGGATAACTTCTCCAGCAAATTAGAAAATGGTAATAACAAAATAGTTGCCGCCACATTAAAGACTGTATGCACTACTGCAATGCCAGCCTTGTTTGCTGCTTCACCAAGGAATTCAAAATGTACAACACTGTTGACACTGTAGAATACCACCATAAATATGGTAGTTCCGATAATATTGAACAAAAGGTGTACTACTGCTGCACGTTTTGCATTTTTGCTGGCTCCTACAGAAGACATGATTGCTGTGATACATGTACCAATATTCTGTCCCATAATAATAGGAATCGCTGCCGCATAGCTGACTCCCCCCGTATCACACAACGCCTGTAAAATACCTACAGATGCAGAAGAAGACTGAATCACTGCCGTAAGTACTGCACCAACGATCAGACCAAGTATAGGGTTCGTGAACATCGTAAATATCTGAGTGAACTGAGGAACATCCTTCAACGGTGCCACTGCATCTGACATGGCTTCCATACCATACATCAGAATCGCAAAACCGATAAAAATCGTACCAATATCCTTTTTCTTGCTATCCTTAATGAACATGACAAGGATAATACCAATCAGCGCAAGAACTGGAGAAAAAGAACTGGGTTTCAGTAACTGTAACAGGATATTATCTCCCTGAATACCTGTCAGACTCAGTAACCATGAAGTAATCGTAGTACCCACATTGGCACCCATGATAATACCGATTGCCTGAGAGAGCTTCATAATGCCTGAATTTACAAAACCAACTACCATTACTGTTGTCGCTGATGAGGACTGAATGACAGCTGTCACTCCTGCGCCAAGAAGCACTGCCTTCCATTTGCTGCTGGTAAGATTCTCCAGAATTTTCTCAAGCCTACCGCCTGATACCTTCTCAAGACCCTCACTCATAATGTGCATTCCATAAAGGAACAGTGCCAAGCCGCCTATCATAGACAACAAACCAAATAAACTCATAATAGGTCTCCTTCGATAATTATTTTACATGCTTTATCCAATTCAACCTAATTATACGATATAATATCATTTTTGTGTAAAAAAAATTACCTTTTTCATGTAAAATCTATGTAAAATTAATCTGTATTGTTTTAAAACGGATAATACAATATGGGCCTGCATAATTTCTTTACCGCTTTACTGGATAATACTGCCAGTAATACGACAATAAGTAATACACTGCACAGAACCGGATACTGCTTCATTGCAGGAACCGGATAATACTTCAATAACCTGATTACGAACCCATGCAGCAGAAATACCGGCATGGTATTCTGCCCCAGCTTCGTTACAAAGGGGATTCTGCGGTTTGGCATACATACACACAGAAAATGGATGAGCAAAGTTGCACAGATAATCGCTCCCAGCCTGATTACCACGTTATAATGCCATTTCTCATAGGCAGCCGCCTGATACAGCCAGGACACCTTGATTCCCTTGCGGTATTCAAATAAAAGCACCGCAATACCCACAGCTGCCGTTGCTGCGGTAATTCTCAGCAGCTGTTTATGACTGGCACTTTCTCCAAAACACTGTGGAAACACGAATCTGCCATATTCCTGACTGTATAAGCCCGCCAGAAAGAATGGGAAAAAGACAATAATTCTGGATAAGCTCATGTAATATCCAATATTCTCATCAAATCCAGCCAGCAGTGCCATGGCTACAGCCGCTGTCATGATCACAGCTCTTTTCTTTCGTGAATCAGTCACAACAAAAGGAATCAGTAAATTCCATATTACCAGCGCCAGCAGATACCATAATAACCAGTATGGTTTCACGAACTGCATATCGCTGTCATTCTTTAATACAATGCGGTCAAATAATACATACAGAATCTGAAATACCACATACGGATACACATAGTTTCTTGCAATCTTATCATAGTGTACTTCCCTGCTGCTGCAAAATCCCGATAAAAACACAAATGCCGGCATATGGAAGGAATAAATCAACAGATAGAGGTATGAACTGTATGGGAACTTGATTACTTCGCACAAATGCCCCAATACAACGCACCCTATCAGAAATGCCTTCATATTATCCACAGCCATAAGCCGCTCTTTTTTCTTTTTCATAATCTTCCTCTTTATTTTTATTACAAAATGCCAGTTGCTATTATGGCTCATGGAAAATGCTTTTTCAAGCTTTCTTCTTGTTCTTTTCTCAAAACACTGCAGACAAGAAAAGGCGTTCTACAGTTCTCACTGTAAAACGCCTTTTTATAATATTACGTTATTTCTTATACTTCAAACATTAATTCACCGTATGTAGGCATAGGCCAGATATCGCTGTCAACTACCATTTCCAGCTTATCTACAGGTGCACGTAATGCATCCATAGCAGCCTTAACGGTATCTTTGTAGTAGAATGCCTGTGCTTTCACATCTTCGATTTCAGACGCCTTAGCTGTCTCAGCCTGTAAAGTCTCAAGTGCAGCCTGTGCCTCTGTCAGTAAGCCATCTACCTTCTTCAGTAATTCTACCTGCGTAGAAGCTGTAGCTCCTGCTTCCTTCACTGCCAGTACTGTATTGGCAAGATCTCCAGTATAAGCAGATACTGCCGGGATGATGTCCTTACCAGCCATGTCGATCATAGTCAATGCTTCGATATTGATTGTCTTAGCATATGTCTCGTAAATGATCTCTTCACGGGATTCCAGTTCTACCTTTGTAAAGATATGGAACTTCTCGAATAACTTCACTGCCTTATCTGTTGTCAGAGTAGGAGCTGCCTCGATCATGGACTTGATGTTAGGAAGTCCTCTTCTCTCTGCCTCTGCTACCCACTCATCTGAATAGCCGTTTCCGTTAAAGATGATTCTCTGATGTTTGGTCAGGTATTCCTTGATCAGATCATGTACAGCTATGTCGAAATCGTCTGCCTTTTCCAGAATGTCTGCTGCTTCACAGAAAGCTTCTGCAACAATCGCATTCAATGTGGTATTAGGGCTTGCGATAGAGTCTGCACTACCAACCATACGGAACTCGAACTTATTACCCGTGAAAGCAAAAGGTGAAGTTCTGTTTCTGTCTGTAGCATCCTTCTGCAGATCAGGAAGTGTAGATACCCCTGTTAAAAGCTTACCGCCTTCCTTAACCTTAGCTGCATCACCAGTCTCGATCAACTGCTTTACAACATCCTCAAGCTGCTCGCCAAGGAATACAGAAATGATTGCTGGAGGTGCTTCATTAGCGCCAAGTCTGTGATCGTTACCAACATCAGATGCACTCTGACGAAGCAGGTCTGCGTGAACATCTACTGCCTTTAAGATGCAGGCAAGTACTAACAGGAACTGGATATTCTTATTTGGTGTATCACCCGGATCAAGTAAGTTCACACCATTATCTGTTGTGATAGACCAGTTGTCATGTTTACCGGAACCATTTACACCGGCATATGGTTTCTCATGAAGCAGACATCTTAAATCATGCTTATAAGCAACTCTCTTCATAGCCTCCATAACTAACTGGTTGTGGTCTACTGCGATATTAGCTGTCTCATAGATAGGTGCCAATTCGTGCTGTGCAGGAGCAACCTCGTTATGCTGTGTCTTAGCTGTAACACCAAGCTTCCACAGCTCCAGGTTTAAGTCCTTCATGTATTCACCAACACGCTCTTTGATGACACCGAAATAATGATCTTCCATTTCCTGTCCCTTAGGGGCCGGAGCACCAAACAGTGTACGTCCTGCAAACATAAGGTCTTTTCTCTGCATATACAGATCTTTATCTACCAGGAAATATTCCTGCTCAGGTCCTACAGATGCCGTAACCTTGTTTGCCTCTGTATTGCCAAATAATCTTACGATACGGAGTGCCTGCTCACTTAATGCTTCCATGGAACGAAGAAGTGGAGTCTTCTTATCAAGTGCTTCACCTGTATAAGAGCAGAATGCTGTAGGAATGCAAAGGATTGTGCCGCATCCGGATTCTTTTAAGAATGCAGGAGAAGTAATATCCCATGCTGTATATCCTCTTGCTTCAAAGGTGGCACGAAGTCCGCCTGAAGGGAAAGAAGATGCGTCAGGTTCACCCTTGATCAGCTCTTTACCGGAGAACTCCATTAACATTCTGCCTTCGCTGTCCGGATGTGTAATAAAGGAATCATGCTTCTCAGCAGTAATACCTGTCAGAGGCTGGAACCAGTGTGTATAATGTGTTGCACCATTCTCAACAGCCCAGTCCTTCATAGCCTTTGCAACGACATCTGCTGCTGCCATTGACAGCTCACCGCCATGTTCCATGACTCTGGTTACTTCCTGGAATACTTTTCTAGGAAGTCTTTCTCTCATCTTTGCAACAGTAAATACTTTGGATGCAAAAATGTCTTCCACGTTTAATAATTCGCTCATTTTATTTCCTCGCTTTCCTAATACATTCTTTCTTCACTTGTGCTGCATACTCATAAAATATTTGAATATGCAAAAAGGTGTCCCAAAAAATACTTTTGGAACACCTTTGTTCTTTAACTCGTTTATTCACTTGTTAGGCATATCATAACTGATTGCTTTTAAAAAATCAATAGGGAATTTTAAATTTTTTATAATTTACTGCACAATGCCGACCAAAAGGCGCACTTAGATACACGCAATGCCAACCTCGAATACGCACTTCGTGCTTCTTCTCGGTCGCGCGCTTCGCACTATAATCATACAAGGAAACTCCCTGTCTCATGCAAGCATGAACAGTGATTTCCTTGTATGATTGCATTGCTTCATCAGATCTCGAACATCAGCTCCCCATAGGTAGGCATGGGCCAGATGTCGCTGTCAACGAGCATTTCGAGTTTATCGACGGGTTTTCTTAATGCGGTCATGGCAACATCTACAACATCCTTGTAGTAGAATGCTCTTTCCTTGGCATTCTCGATCTTGTTCGCATGGACTGTGCACTCTTCCAGATGTTTCAGAGCTTTCTTAGCCTCGGCAAGGAGACTGTCTACTTCAACCAACAGCTCTGTCTGGGCTGTGGCAGGTGCACCGGCTTCTTTTACAGTCACTACGGTATTTGCCAGCTCTCCGGTGTATGCTGCAACTGCGGGAATGATGTCCTTTCCTGCCATATCGATCATTGTCAGCGCTTCGATATTGATAGTCTTTGCGTAGGTTTCATAAATGATCTCTTCTCTGGACTCCAACTCTACTCTGGTGAAGATACCAAACTTCTCGAAGAGCTTCACTGCTTTATCTGTTGTCAGGGTAGGTGCTGCTTCTATTGTGGACTGGATATTAGGAAGTCCTCTTCTCATGGCTTCCTCATACCATTCTTTAGAATAACCATTTCCACTGAACAGGATTCTCTGATGCTTGGTCATATATTCCTTGATCAGATCATGTACTGCCATATCGAAGTCCTCTGCCTTTTCCAGACGGTCAGCTGCTTCGCAGAAAGCCTCTGCAACAATAGCATTAATCGTTGTATTTGGAGAAGCAATAGAGTCAGAAGAACCTACTGTTCTGAATTCAAATTTATTTCCTGTAAAAGCAAAAGGTGACGTTCTGTTTCTGTCTGTTGCATCTTTTACAAAATCAGGAAGCGTGGATACACCTGTTGCCAGCTTCTCTCCCTTCTTGGCACTGGATGCTACACCTGTCTCAACCAGCTGCTTTACCACATCCTCCAGCTGTTCACCAAGGAAAATGGAGATAATAACTGGAGGTGCTTCACTTGCACCCAATCTTCTGTCATTTCCTACATCAGCTGCGGACTGGCGAAGCAGGTCAGCGTGTGTATCGACTGCTTTCATGATACAAGCTAGAACCAGCAGGAACTGAATATTTTCATTCGGTGTGTCACCTGGATCTAACATATTGATTCCATTGTCTGTAGTAATGGACCAGTTATCATGCTTGCCGGAACCGCTCACACCTTCATATGGCTTCTCATGAAGCAGACATCTCATGTTATGTTTTACCGCAACTCTCTTCATAGCTTCCATAACCAGCTGATTATGATCTACCGCAATATTGGCAGTCTCATAAATAGGCGCCAGCTCATGCTGTGCGGGTGCTACCTCATTGTGCTGCGTTTTTGCCGTAACACCTAATTTCCACAATTCCTCATTCAAGTCCTTCATGTAGGCGCCGACACGCTCTCTGATAACACCAAAATAGTGATCTTCCATCTCCTGTCCCTTAGGAGCGGGAGCACCGAACAAAGTACGGCCTGCAAACATCAAGTCTTTTCTTTGCAGGAACAGATCTTTATCCACCAGGAAATATTCCTGCTCTGCGCCTACGCTGGCAGTAACCTTCGTAGCCTCTGTATTGCCAAATAAACGCACGATACGCAGAGCCTGTTCATTTAATGCTTCCATAGATCTTAACAATGGAGTTTTCTTATCCAGGGCTTCACCTGTATAAGAACAGAATGCCGTGGGGATACACAGAATCACGCCACATGCAGATTCCTTCAAGAATGCCGGAGATGTGATATCCCATGCTGTATAACCTCTTGCTTCAAAAGTCGCGCGAAGTCCTCCAGATGGGAAAGAAGAAGCGTCAGATTCGCCTTTGATGAGTTCTTTTCCGGAAAAATCCATAAGCATTTTTCCTTCTTCGTCAGGATGTGTTACAAATGCATCATGTTTCTCAGCTGTAATGCCTGTCAGCGGCTGGAACCAGTGTGTATAATGGGTTGCACCATGCTCAACAGCCCAGTCCTTCATTGCCTTTGCCACTACATCTGCCGTCGCCATGGAAAGCTCTCCTCCGTGCTCCATAACACGGATTACTTCCTGAAATACTTTCTTAGGCAGCCTTTCTCTCATCTTGGCTACTGTAAATACATTGGATGCGAATAATTCTTCAACATTAAGCAGTTCGCTCATTATCTTCTTCCTCACTTTCGGTATCAAGAAATTGTGAAATATTTCATCTGTTTTATCATATCATATTAACCGCTATATTGCACAGCAGTAAATACTACATAATGTTAATTTTTGTAGCATATTCCTATAAACATTTTGCACAATAAAAAAACAGCACATTTCAATTTTGTTTAAAATGCACTGCTTCTTTTATCTAATTTGCCTTAACACGCATGAGGTCGTATTGCTGTGGAGTGACATCCAGCTGCACATACAATACCTGCTTGGAGTGAGGACAGCTCTCTACTGCTTCTCCCTCTTCGTTATACATACCAAGTACTTTTGCTTCTACATTGCTTCCATCCGGCTTCATGATCTCGATTGTATCACCTACGCAGAACTTGTTGCGCTGCTCGAACCTGGCAAATCCTCTCTCATCTATGGATTCTACGATTCCAAGATAAATATATTCATTCACATATGTGTTATTGTCATAAATCTGCGTCTCTTCACTTGGCTTGCCAAAATAGAAGCCCGTCGTGAACTGTCTGTAGGTACACTTTGCAATTTCCGCACGATACCAGTCCATATTCGCCTGATATTTCTCCGGCGATTCCAGATAATCATCAATAGCCTTACGATAGGTTCTTGCCACACATGCCACATACAAGGCGGTCTTCATTCTGCCTTCGATCTTGAGACTGTCAATTCCCGCTTCTATGATTTCAGGGATATGCTCGATCATGCACAGATCCTTGGAGTTGAAAATATAGGTACCTCTCTCATTCTCATAGACCGGCAGATATTCTCCGGGGCGTTTCTCTTCCACGACCGCATATTTCCAGCGGCAGGGATGTGTACACGCACCCTGGTTGGCATCTCTTCCCGTGAAATAATTGGATAAAAGGCATCTGCCTGAATAGGAGATACACATTGCACCATGAATGAAGCTCTCAATCTCCATTTCATCCGGGATATGCTTCCTGATTTCGGCGATTTCTTTCAGAGAAAGTTCTCTTGCAGATACCACTCTCCTGGCTCCCTGCTGCCACCAGAACAGATATGTCTGATAGTTCGTATTGTTAGCCTGTGTCGAAATATGAATCTCAATCTCAGGACAGACTTCCTTCGCAATCATGAACATACCCGGATCAGAAATAATCAATGCATCCGGTTTCATCTCTTTTAACTCGTTAAAATATGCTCTTGCGCCCTCCAGATCATCATTATGCGCCAGAATATTCGCAGTCACGTACACCTTCACACCATGCTCATGCGCAAAAGCAATGCCTGCTGCCATATCTTCCATGGAGAAATTCTTGGCTTTTGCACGAAGTCCAAATGCTTCTCCACCAATATATACTGCATCAGCGCCAAAAATAACAGCTGTTTTTAATACCTCCAGGCTGCTGGCAGGAACCAGCAATTCCGGTTTTTCTCTTCTCATTTTTATAACCATGCCCTTTCAGTGACCTGTATATTTCCAGTCAAAGTCACATTTTCTTTGTGGATAGAGTCACTCCATCTGCCACCGGCAGGATTACTGTCTCCAGTTCCTCATGATGCGTCAGTGCATACAGATATTCCCGCATTCTGTTATGGATTGTGCGGTTACGTCTCGTTACTGCATATTTGGACTCTACGATATCTCCATCCTGTAAAATATTATCAGATACCAGAAGACCACCGGGTTCCAGCAGTCTCAAAATATCCGGCAGGAAGTGAATATACTGTCCCTTCGCAGCATCCATAAATATAAAATCAAAGGTCTCCTGCATATCATCCAGGATTTCTACCGCATCACCCTCTAACAGCGTAATCTTATCTTGCTTTCCTGCCTTTTTAAAGTTCTCCTTTGCCAGGGGAATCCTCTTCTCATACTTCTCTATCGTTGTAATATGACACCCCTGCGGTGCATACTCACTCATCAATAACGCAGAAAAACCAATGGCCGTTCCTACCTCCAGAATTTTCATGGGTCTGCCCCAGGTCAGCAGAAACTTTAACAGACTCTGCATCTGCGGTCTGACGATCGGTACATTGGTTTCTTTTGCATATTTCTCAAGCTCATGCAGATAAGGCGGATTCCCGGAATCAAAGGAATGGATAAAAGTCATCATTCTTTCATCTGCGATCAATTGCCCTCCTCCGTTTCTGCCTCATCTGCTGCGCACATAGTCTCTAACATTTCCTCTACAGACATGGCTGTATTCAATTCATACGTACCGGGCTTGATCTCGTCTTTATATTCTGACAATGCTTCCTGCACATAGAATACCGTCGCATTATCAATCAGTCCTTTGTTCTCCAGTAATCTGCCTACATCCTGTCTCTTATACACATCTCCGAGCCCACGAGACTAAGGCGAATCTCGTA
>ENA-OUUV01001176-OUUV01001176.1-human-gut-metagenome-genome-assembly--contig:-NODE-1176-length-13623-cov-3.304761_pt1 | contig 13623 bp, 9 predicted proteins | sample MGYA00237952_ERZ548838 | MGnify/ENA primary metagenome ERZ548838 (study PRJEB26490, sample SAMN05194705) | human gut metagenome | biome: terrestrial biome; feature: human-associated habitat; material... | reverse complement strand
GTTCCACTCATTGCGATTTCCTTATTAGTCACCTTTCTTTATGGCGGACTTATCTGGAATATGTTCCCGTTCTTTGCCAAAGAAACCACTTCCTGGGAAGGACATCTCAGCGGAGCGATAACCGGAACGATATGCGCCATAGCATTCATGGGGTATGGGCCTCAACGACCGGACCCGTTTGCAGATGAAAAAGAAGAAGAGGAAGAAGAGGAAGGAATACCCGATGAAGAGTCCGGAGAAGAAGAGGAGAAAGCTTTTTGACACGGTTGTCCCTCAACGAAATATCATTACTATTTATATCGTCCTCACACCTTTACTAAAGCCTCTTTTCTTTTTTACTAAATCTTCGGTCAGTTTTTAGTAAAAATCCACCGGAGTTTTACTAAAAATCGGATGAAGATTTACTAAAAATTGCTACCCCCCTTCAGAATACCCTCTGACGAGAGTTCAGCTACAGGAAATCCGGGAAACGGTCTGTTTCAACCCTATCAGAAAGAAATGAACACTTTTCCTTTTCCGTGACACCGCCTACGGATTGTATGTGTCCACGGGCACGTGCTTCATGACTATTTTTGCAATGCCTCCACCAGCAAGGTAATGTTTGCCATAAACAACCTCACCGAGATAGCCAACAGAATGATGCCGAAAAACTTACGGATAATATAGATGCCGCCCTTACCTAAAAAGCGTTCTACACGCCCTGTCATGCTAACGACAAAATATACCCATAACGTATTCAACACCAAAGCAACGATAATATTAACACTGGCGTATTCCGCACGAAGGGAAAGTAATGTAGTGAAAGCACCTGCACCTGCCAGCAACGGGAAAACCAGCGGCACTAAAGTAGCCTCCTTAATCGGCCCCTGATTCTTGAATATCTCTATATCCAGAATCATCTCCAGAGACATCAGGAAAATAACGAATGCACCCGCAACGGCAAACGATTCAATATCCACATGAAATAACTTTAACATCATATCTCCTGCATAGAAGAAGCCTATCAATAACGCAAAAGATATCAACGTAGCCTTCAATGCGTTCACCTCTTTACCTTTTTCCTTCAAATTGATAATGATAGGAATAGAACCAATGATATCAATAACTGCGAATAGTACGATAAATGCACTGATCATTTGTTGTAAGTTAAATGCTGCAAACATGTGTCCCTCCTTTTTTTTGCAAAGATAATCGATTTTTATGCATTCCGCAAGATTTAATTACCTGAATGAATAGCACGTTTAAGAAATAATAAAAAAAACAAAAAGAGAGGCAAAGTGTTTACGGTAAATAGCTATTATGCCTACATTTGTTTTCAAACAAGAAGTTGATAAAGATATGGAAACGATGTATGACACCCTGCTCCAATTGCCACTATTTCAAGGACTCGCCCATGAGGACTTCACCAGTATATTGGGAAAAGTAAAATTACATTTCACCAAGCATAAGGCGGGCGAAATCTTAGTTAAAAAAGGTACAGCATGTGTACAGTTGGTATTTATCTTAAACGGGGAAATCGCTTCATCTACCTCATCTACAGATAATTCTTACACCTTTACAGAGTTCTTTCAGGCTCCTTACCTGATCGAGCCCCAATCCTTGTTCGGTATGAATACATCTTATGTATCTACTCACGTAGCCCATACAGAAGTGCATACCGTAACTATCAGTAAAGCGTTTGTGATGAACGATTTGTTCAGATACGAAATCTTCCGACTCAACTATATGAATATTATCAGTAACCGGGCACAAACCTGCTACAATCGTTTGTGGACGGAAGTTCCGGAAAGGCTTGAAGCACGTATCACCGATTTTATACTCTCACACATTGAACGCCCCTTGGGAGAAAAGATACTGAAAATAAAGATGGAGGAACTTGCCAATGCTATTAATGACACACGCCTGAATGTATCGAAAGCATTGAATGGCATGCAGGAAAATGGCTTACTGGAGCTACACCGAGGCGAAATAGTGATTCCGGACTTAGAAAGATTGATCCCCTAAAAGTCTTTTTATAAGTATCAGAATATAAATTACGCGAATCATACAGAACTGATTTCTTTAAAGAATCAAAGAAAATATCTGTATGATTCGCGTAATTTATGTTCTAAAACCTTCTTTAGTTACCGTCCGGCTTTTCCACTTCCGTAAACGGAATGTCATTCCATTTAAAAGAGTCGCGATTATCCGGCTGTGACGGGTTATATCCTTGGTAATCTGCTCTCAGGAACTTCACAACAGGCAACCCGGCTTTCTTCATACCTTCAATTACACATTTAGCAATCTGATAGGCTCCATACGGATTAAAATGGGTATTATCCGCCAATGGTCTATCCTGTCCGGGATAAGTATTTGCCGGATAGTGCACAAAAGCATGTTTAGACTCCTCTACTCCCATAGCCTCATACAAGACACGTGTCATAGCATGCAGGTCTATTAAAGGTATATTTTCCTTTTCTGCCAACCAACGTACTGCATCGGGAAAATCCAAATGAGTGTTTTCTATCTTACCATTTTCATCAAAACGACGTCTTTGGGTAGGAGTTACCAATACAGGTTGAGCACCACGGGCACGAGCTTCATCTACAAAAGTTTTCAGACTTGTCATAAAAGAGTAAAAAGCACCCTTACCAGGGCCTTTCTGCTTTTGGTCGTTGTGCCCGAACTCCATAAAGATATAATCGCCCGGTTTCATTTGCGTCAGAGCTTTCTTTAAACGACCGGCACCAATGAAAGTATTGGCGGATTCGCCAGACTCAGCATAATTTGCAAAGCAAATGCTATCTGTAAAAAAGCGAGGTACCATCTGTCCCCAGCTGGCCCAAGGTTCATTATCCTGATCTACCACAGTAGAGTTACCACACAAGAAGATAGTAGGCACACTTTCCACACGCTCAATAATCAGCTCTGTTAACTGGGGAGCATCTCCGTTGAATTCTAAAGTCAGCTTATCGTCCCAGTTCAGTTTGCTACGCTCACGCGGCTTGATGCGCACGTCTTCTTTGTCGGAGATATGTATATCACGCTTATTTATAGTGAAGGAACAGGGTAGCAATTCCCCTTTTCTCGTTTTCACGTTCTCATAAAAGAGACGGCGTGATTCTCCTCGAAGCGTTGTTTCTCCGGCATTGCGTTTGCTGCCTACAATAGCTGTAACATGATAATTCCCATCCGGTACGGCTATAGAAAAGAAGAAAGGAGCCTTACTCTTTCCGTCAGGAGAAGGACACAAGTCATATCCATAGCCTTTTGCCTGATCATACCGGTCGGTAGATGTAACCTTAATATATCCGTCCTTCACTTTTTTACCAGAAGTAAAGTCGAACTTATAACTTTGTGCTCCCACACCGGAAGCAAACAAAAATCCTAAAATTAACAATGTAAAAATTCGTCTCATATTTCTTTCATTTTATGTTAGTTACTCAATTTATTATGCAAAGAAAAGGAACGACTTCACAGTCCCTCCTTCCCCCTAATTGACTTTTTAATCAATTATACTATAATCTATGAAATCTGTTACTAATTAATTTAATTTATACACTTCAGTCCCAGCCAACAGGAAGCAGCCGATACCATAATCCTCAAAATCAGGTATTTTATCATAAGTCACTGGCTGACCGTCTTTAGGTTCCTTTCCTGTTCCCTGTACATAGCCCAAACAACCGTTCGGATGAACAGCATCCTGTACCATTGCATTCCAAGCTTTTAACAATACGGGGAGGTATTCTTTCTTATCCAATAACCCATTGCGCACGCCCCAGGCCATTCCATAAACAAATAAAGCCGTACCACTCGTTTCTTTACCGCCAAAGTTTGTTTCATCATGCAAGCTCGCATTCCAGAAACCATCTTTACGCTGACATTTCTTGATTGCCTTACTCATAGCCAGGAAGTCATTGATGTAATCTGCACGATGTACCTCATTTGCCGGTAATTCTTCCAACACCCGCACCAATGCAGCATACGCCCAACCATTGCCACGGCTCCAATAGCAATCTTCTCCATTCGGTTCTTTATAGGGCGGAACAAAGTCATGATCTCTCCACCACAGTCCATCTTTAGGGTTGAACAGACCATTCTTGGCATACTCGTTGCGGGTATAGCTATATAATTCCCACATCTTATCAGTATATTTCTGCTCTCCTGTCAACTTACCCAGTTTGGCATAAATAGGCATTGCCATTTGTATGGCATCTACCCACCACCAATCGTTTACCTGCGGAGTATTAACCACCATGTCGATATTAATCTTGATATTCTTAATCATCTCCGGATTGGGGCAAATATTATACAAATCGATATAAACCTGTCCGCAACACTGGTCATCGGCATTACGGGTAATATTCCCGTTGCGCATTCCCCATTTATGATAATCAGCCCACTGATAAGCATAATTATAATAATCTTCCCGTGGAAAAATAGAATGTAGCGCCATCAATCCCTCATAATATACTCCCCGCGTCCAGATATTGCTGGGACGAATAATACCATTATAAGACGGCGTACGATAATCTGCATACTTCTTCATGAAGTAATCATTCACTTTTACCAAAGTTTTAAGTGTCTCTTTCCTGTCGGGTAATCCTTGTGCACTGACACTCCCGCAGATGAGACTCATAAAGAGGAAAACTCCTATCAATTTCTTTTTCATGATGTGGTTATTACTCATTAATACTGTTCTATATCTTAATCTACCTATTGTTTCACACTAATTATTGTACCCTTCACCATCCACGGTTATATTCCGGTACACCACTTTTTCGACATCATCTGTCACAAACAAAGGACGCCCATCCGGCTGTTTATAATGGAAATGTACATTATCCAGCGTCACTCCCTGTGCATGACGGATATAAAAACCTTTTGCCGGAATAGTACCAAACATCCATGGTTCCGGATAAGTCTTCTCATTCTCTGGCGGAATACGCTTACCATCTTCTACCGTATAGCCTCCCTGATGATAAATATGGATATTGCTGAAAGTTACATCCTCAATCCATGCTCCCGGCACTCCACTGATAATAGAAGAGTAACGTGAATCGGCATTGAATACATTGACATTACTGATAAGAATACGCTTCATTGAACCTACTGGAGTACCTTCGGGGCTACGCATACGTTTGCCAAGGCGCAGGAAGAAAGGGGCATTCACAATATCCCGCATTGTGATATTGCTGATAACAATATCTTCCAACTGACCGCCATCCACCGTTTCAAGGGCAAGACCGCGGCAACGCTCAAAGATACAGTTCGTAATAGCAATGTTTTTGAAGCCGCCACTGGATTCAGTGCCCAACTTTATACGTCCCGTTACATAGCCGTGATCGGGCGCCTGCGGTTCATCGCGCTGCCATGTGGCATCCAGCATCGTTCCACGGTCGTAACCAGTAACATAGCAATCGGAAATCGTCACATTCTCCGTGTCCCTAAAACTTCCGAGGGCGTAGGATGCCTTCAATACAATAGCATCATCCCACGGACTGTTGACACTACATCCCATTATACGGACATTTTTACAGCAATCTATATCGAATCCGTCACGGTTGGTATCCACTTTCAGGTTGATAATACTCAAATTATCCACTCCGGTAGCCAACAAGGCAAAATGTCCGCAACGCAACATGGAGAAATCTTTCAGTGTGATATTTTTGCAAAGCTTCAGGCTGATAGCCTTATTTCCCACTCCCGACAAACGACTTTCTTCACGAGTCAGTCCACGACCATAGATTAGTCCGGGACCGCTAATAGTCACATCTTCAATGCCGATTCCCCAGATCAGGGAATTCTTCCAATGGCTATGACCAAAGTCCTGATAACGGTTATGTTCGTTCGGTTCAGCCTCATCATATCCACCCTCCGGAGTAGGCAATGCCGCTATGATGCGCGCACCCTGTTCCAAATAAAGATGAACATGGCTGGCAAGCCGTATGGAATAGCAGGTATATTCTCCGGCAGGGATATATACGGTACCGCCACCTTCACCGGCAGCCGCAGAGATGGCACGATTAATGGCAGGTGAATCAATAGTCACCCCGTCGGCCCTGGCTCCATAATCTTTCACATTATGGATGGACGCCTGCATCAACAGCACCCAGCAACAAACCGATATGAACACAACCAAACGCTTCATCTCTTATTTTCTTTTAGAAGTAATTCCGGTAACATAAAGTAATTATAATCCGCCTTAGCATTCTGTTTATAGAAACAGAAGTAACAATTCTCTTGCGCAGTCCAGGAGTAGAAACCGGAAAGTACAGGAGCATCTGTTTTCTTTCCCGAATGATACAATTTTAGTGGGGTTTTCTGCTGATGGGCATCCGACAAGCGAAGTTCAGAACCAACAGGCATGATTCCCGAAATAACCCGCAACCCCATACTTTCGCCATAATATACAGTAACAGCGTTCTCTTCATCACTGAATACATTGTCCCGGCAAGCCCTGGGAAAGATTATATTTCCTTCTTTCGAAAGAGTTTCATCTTCATTGCAAGCTCCGAAAGCCCAACACAAAGATATATTTTCGGGTAAACGGGAGCCGGAAACCTCCATTACAAAACCCTTCGTATCTGCCAAAGGACATATTACCAACCTAACTTCACCCTTTCCCAACAATGCATCCTTTATGGTATATATCCGGTCTCCCGTTTTCTTCAAATTACATTCATCCAACCAACGGCTTTCATCACCTGCTACTATTCCGAGTCGGAAAGTACCCGCCCCTTTAGACAAACAGAAAGGAAGCACCTGTGCTTTCACTTCCATCAGCGCAAGGACTAACAATAATAATATCGTGATGCCTCTTCTCATAGTATCTAGTATTCCGTTACATTAATTCATGCTGCGAAAATAGGCCATTTCACAGTTTCAATAAATGGAAACATGTACATTTACATGGAAATTCATCTAAAAAAGTCCTATTTTGCAGGAAATTGCATTATTTTCCATAGGCTCTTTTTCCTGAGTCACTTATCTTTGCGTACATATAAATCCAACAAGAAAAACATCCATGAAAAAGCAAATCTTCACCCTACTTTGTGCATGCCTGATGAGCGGAATGCTCTTTGCACAATCAACATGGTTCAATGACAAAAACCTCACCCTGACCGGTGTTTACTACTATCCCGAGCATTGGGACGAAAGCCAATGGGAACGTGACTTCAAGCAGATGCATGACTTAGGTTTTGAGTTCACCCACTTTGCCGAGTTTGCCTGGGCGCAACTGGAACCGGAAGAGGGTAAATATGACTTCGCCTGGCTGGACAAGGCAATCGCTTTGGCAGACAAGTACAAACTAAAAGTAGTGATGTGTACTTCTACCGCTACCCCACCCGTCTGGTTAAGTCGCAAATATCCTGAAATCCTGATTAAGTATGAAGATGGTACAGTCCTCGACCATGGTGCCCGCCAACATGCATCATTCGCCTCTCCACAGTATCGGGAGCTTGCCTACAAGATGATAGAAAAGTTGGCACAACATTACGGCAATGATCCCCGCATCGTAGGCTGGCAGCTTGATAACGAGCCTGCCGTACAGTTTGATTATAATGAGGCGGCAGAAGTAGCATTCCGCAATTTCCTGAAAAACAAGTATCACAATACTATCAAAAAACTGAATGATGCCTGGGGCACTGCCTTCTGGAGTGAAGTTTATTCTAACTTTGACGAAATCACCCTCCCCAAGACTGCCCAGATGTTTATGAATCATCATCAAATACTGGATTACCGACGCTTTGCCGCCGAACAAACCAATGACTTCCTGAACGAACAATGCCTGCTGATTAAGAAGCATGCCCGCAACCAATGGGTTACCACCAATTATATCCCCAACTATGATGAAGGCCATATTGGTGGAAGTCCCGACCTGGATTTCGTAAGCTATACTCGCTACATGGTTTATGGCGATAACGAAGGCATCGGACGTCGCGGATATCGGGTGGGAAATCCGTTACGCATTGCCTTTGCCAACGATTTCTTCCGCCCCGTACAAGGAACTTACGGAGTAATGGAACTGCAACCGGGACAAGTAAATTGGGGAGGTATTAATCCACAACCACTTCCCGGCGCTGTCCGCCTGTGGCTCTGGAGTGTATTTGCAGGAGGAAGTGATTTCATTTGTACGTACCGTTACCGCCAACCGCTTTACGGAACAGAGCAGTATCATTACGGAATTGCCAACACAGACGGCACTACCATCACCCCCGGAGGACATGAATTCGAACAATTCATCAAAGAAGTGAAACAATTGCGTACACAAGCAAAAGCACGTGATGTGAAACCCGCTGATTACCAAGCCCGTCGCACCGCCATACTTTTCAATCACGAAAATGCATGGAGCATCGAACGCCAGAAGCAGAACCGTACCTGGAACACGATGGCACACATCAACAAGTATTACCGTACGCTAAAAAGCTTCGGCGCTCCGGTCGATATTATTAATGAAAGCAAAGACCTGTCACAGTATCCAGTAGTCATTGCTCCTGCCTATCAGATGGCAGACAAAGCATTGGTAGACCGTTGGACTGAATACGTAAAGAATGGCGGTAATCTGGTACTAACCTGCCGTACAGCACAGAAAGACCGTTACGGCCGTCTGCCCGAAGCACCTTTCGGTTCACAGATCTATGATTTGACGGGAAATGAAATAGAGTTTTACGACCTTCTGCTCCCCGAAGAACCGGGAAAGTTTGTTATGGATGGCAAAGAATACCCCTGGAATACCTGGGGAGAGATACTGAAACCAAGTAAGGATTGCCAGACCTGGGGAAAGTATATCGAAGAATTTTATGAAGGAAAACCGGCCATTACTACCCGCAAACTTGGTAAAGGCACTATCACTTATGTAGGAATCGACAGCACAGACGGAACCTTAGAAAGAGATGTGCTCAAAAAGCTCTATGCAAAACTGAATATATCTGTAATGGATCTGCCGTATGGAGTAACGATGGAATATCGCAACGGTTTGGGAATAGTTCTCAATTATGGCGACAAGCCCTATCACTTCAATCTTCCTGAAGGAACCAAAACTTTGATAGGAACAACAGATATTCCGACGGCAGGAGTACTGGTATTCGCAACAAAGCAATAGTTCAAAACCGGCATCTATTTATACACAATAAGTATCATGAGAAAGAAACTATTATTTATCATCTTCTGCCTGTCCGCTCTCACGGGATTCGCACAGACAGCAAACACTCACTCGCAAGCGGATGATCTGAAAGGAAAACGTATCGGAGTCATTGGTGACAGTTATGTGAAGAACCACAAAGAACCTGTTGAAAATACCTGGCACTATGCGTTTGCTCAAAAACATGGCATGGAATACTTCAATTATGGCAGGAATGGGAATAGTATTGCTTATTCCAGCCCGCGCTGGGGCGAGGCCATGTACATAAGATATAAAGAGATGACAGACAGCCTCGACTATGTTATCGTAATCGGAGGACACAACGATGCTTTCAAGCTTGATTCCATCGGAGGAATAGATAATTTCAAAGCTAAGCTGGAAATACTCTGCAAAGGCCTCGTAGAGAAATATCCCACAGCCAAAATCTTTTTCTTTACCCGATGGAACTGTAAGAACTTTAAGGAAAGTGACTCCGAGAAAGTGGTAGACGCCATGGTTGAAGTCTGCGGTAATTACAGCATTCCCATCTTTGATTGCGCCAGGAAGGGAGGTATCTATGCCGACAATGACACTTTCAGAAGAATATATTTTCAGGGAGAGAAGGACACGGCACATCTGAATGCAAAAGGTCATGTCCGCTTCCTGAAAGTAGCGGAGAACTTTATATTACAGTATTGAAGCCACTGTGGGCTCTTTGACCGGAACACCTAGCTGTTTCCTTTTTTCATCTTTATCGTAAGTAGCAGTTCAAAATTGGTTTGATACATATAACTCGTTTTCGCATCATGTTTTGTTATTTGAAGATGCTCAGTGGAGCCATCCAGTAAGTGTAAAATCAAGATCATGTCAAGTAAACAAGAAAAGGGTTGCCTCATCTGCCTACAGAGGACAACCCTTTACAAATCAACAAAACTATATTATCCTATACCCTAAATTAATACCCCGGATTCTGCATATCCTTCTTTTCTTGATCTGTCAGTGGTTCACCATTGTCATTAGTCAAGCCATCAAGGAACGACTGAGGAATAGGACGCAGGTTATGATGTTCTTGAATATAGAGTGTTTCAGGATTGAAAAGTTTGGCACGCTTATAAAGAGTCTTCGTGCGGCTCAGTTCATCCCAGCGATTCCACTCACCCAATAATTCACGAGTACGTTCGTTCAGAATAAAATTAACCTTACCTTCTAGTGTATTAACACTCAGTCCCATTCCGTTCAATACAGCTTGGTCTTCTGCAGGGAGGTTGTTCCAACTGGAGATTTGAAGGCTAGATGCATTCCACGATTCACTTTCTACCGGACGTTCCACACCCGTAGAAAGTACATAAGAATTCTTCTGGATAAACGAATATTCAAATGCCTGCTGATTCGTCAACTTAGCGCCATTGGCATCTTTGTTACCTTTTGCACAATTGCCTGAAGCTGTTGAGTTACTCTTGAAAGCAATAGTACCATCTACATAATATTCACGGTCTTCACCGGCTTTCCATTCAGCACGTTTGCGCAGCAAGTTAATAGTAGCCAATGCGCCTGCATCATCACCATTACGTACTTGACATTCAGCTTTCACAAGGTAGGTCTCACCAACACGAGCCATCGTTACATCGCGGTGTGCATCCCCCTTTTCACCGGTACGGCTACCATCGGCTGTTTTGTTAATACCACAGAACATATTAGAACGATTGGCTGCCGATGTACCGTAAGTATTCATCACATATTGACCTTCAGCATAAACCGGGGCTACATTGGGTACCCATTTACCCGTTTCAGGATTGACAAATGTATGCTTAATAGCCGCACGACCAAACTCATCCTTACGAAAGCGTGTGTCATCCTTCTTATTCAACAAGAAGAGAACTCCTTGATCGCCAAATGTGGGCGCATTTTCAGCTTTAACATAATCGGGCGTTGCTACGTTATTGCAAATACCATAAACCGTTTTAAAGGTTTTCCACATACGAGAATCATTCACATTATCAAACACAGCATAAGTATATTCTGTAGGACGGCAACGCTGGAACTCCATGTCGCCGATATACTGACCACGGGGAACATAGCCACCTGAATAAGTGTTGTACTGCGAAGAGAAATAATTATAGGTACGATTTCCGTAACGGCCAACAGTAGTCGAAGCATCGTTATGCAAAGCCGACATCAAGATTTCTTTCGACTTTTCAATATTACAGTCCACCCCTGTCCAGTTGGAATACAAATTATTATAATCTTTTTCCAAGCCACGCGCATCAATGACTTCATCACAGAGCCGGATGGCACGGTCAAGATCGGTCTTTGCAGGATAATTACTCTTCCAAGTGCAACGCTCGCTTTGGCGATAGAGTAGAGCTTTAGCCAAGAAATGGGCAGCCGTATATTTAGTCCACGTACCAGCACCACGCCAATCGTCTGTACGAAGCAAATCATACGCTTTCTGCAAGTCATCAATGACTTGATTCAGTACATCTTCACCACTAGACAGCTTGAAGTTACGTGGAACGCCTGCACTTACATCAATAGGTTCCAGTTGTAATGGGCAACGCTCGTATTGGCAGAACAGACGATAATAGTTGTATCCACGCAAGAAATAAGCTTCCCCCAAGGCTGAATTGCGATCCTGTTCACTGGCTATGAGAGGAGCTTTTTGCAACAGTAGATTACACGTTGCAATACCAAAATACAATTCGTTCCACAAATCTGCAGGCGAAGGATGGTTTCGACGCGACGATCCTGCCGGATTCATTTCAGCCGTATTATAGTCCATCCATCCAAGCGAAGTTTCGTCTGATCCCATTGAAAATTCATCACAACCATAAAGTGTAATGGCATAAGCCCATTCGTATCCAAAGTGCCAACGCAGGTTACCATAAAGACCGGCAGCCATGGCCAATGCGCCCGCACCAGTTTCAAGCAAAGCATCCGTAGTAGTATGGTTTGCATTTTCTTTCAGGAAGTCATCACCGCATGAGGTCGTACCAAACATTATTGAAGCGGCAAGAATACCCGATAATATTTTATTAGTATTTTTCATATTCGTTTTTTTGTTTAATGATTAATGATTAGAAACCTACATTCAAGCCAAACGTAACACCACGATTGTAATAAGACGTACCGAGATCGAGGTCAATGTAATCAATAGATGAATAGATGTCACCCAGATTACGTCCTTGTACATATACTTTCAATGAATTGATACCTATCTTTTTACAAATGTTTTGCGGGATGTTGTACCCCAAAGAAATATTACGCAGTTTCAGGAAGGAAGCATCCTTATAGCCCAACAGACCGGCATAAGAGTCACCCGAACCGTAGATAGGCATCTGCCATTCGGCATTCGGATTATCCGGTGTCCAATAGTCTATTTCACGCTGCTGGAACTGGCCGGCCTGTGCCTCGCCTCCTGTCGAAATCATGTAACCGAAACGACCGTACAATTCAATTCCCAATTCAACACCTTTCCAAGTAAAATAGTTACTCCAGCCCAACGTCCAGCGTGGGGTCTTATTACCCAAAATTATCTTATCATCGTTGGCATCAAGCTGGTAGTCTCCATTCTGATCTACCGGCTTCACCATGCCGACCTTGAATTTGCTTCCCTTCTCATTCCACTTAGCCATTTCCGCCGCATCTGATTCTTTCCAGATACCATCGGCAGCATAATCATAAAAGACTCCTATAGATTGACCAATGAACCATGTGTTGTCAATCATATCATTCTTGCCATTAGCCAGTTCAACAATCTCTTCTTTCTGATAAGCTGCATTGAGAGATGATACCCATTCAAAATCCTCAGTACGGATGGGAGTTACATTCAACGAAATGTCCACACCGAAGTTCTTTGTCTGCCCGATATTCTGCATTGTAGAAGGATACCCTGTCAGAGTAGGAATATTTACGGACATCAACAAATCTTTCGTCTTGGAGTGATAAACGTCTATCGTACCATTGATACGGTTACTTAAGAATCCGAAATCAATACCATAGTTCCACTGTGTAGTTTTCTCCCACGACAGGTCTCTATTAGCCATCGAATTGGCTTTCTTACTCATATCTACATAGTAAGGCTCATTAGTCACAAAAATCATTTGGTTACCCGTCGAAAATGGCATCCAACCTGTAAAGATTCCACCCAATGTACCATAAGGGCTGACGGAAGAGTTACCCGTTGTACCTACACCAATACGCAGTTTCAAATTGTCAATCCAAGTAATGTCTTGCATAAACTCTTCCTGGTTAATGCGCCAACCAAGGGCGGCTGACGGGAAAAAATCCCATTTATTGCCTGCCGCCAGTACTGACGAACCGTCGTAACGTCCTGATACAGTCAAAAGATAGCGATCATTGAACGAATAGTTTATACGAGCCATGTAGGATGCCATCTGGCTTTCGGTCAAACCGGTACCCATGCCTGCTTTGTAACGGGATTGTGTAACATCAACAATCCCCATGTTATTCCATAGCATTTCGGGAACAAGGATATCAGATGCACTCATTGAACCGCTTTC
>ENA-OUUV01001163-OUUV01001163.1-human-gut-metagenome-genome-assembly--contig:-NODE-1163-length-13735-cov-4.300000_pt1 | contig 13735 bp, 10 predicted proteins | sample MGYA00237952_ERZ548838 | MGnify/ENA primary metagenome ERZ548838 (study PRJEB26490, sample SAMN05194705) | human gut metagenome | biome: terrestrial biome; feature: human-associated habitat; material... | reverse complement strand
CCTTAGTCTCGTGGGCTCGGAGATGTGTATAAGAGACAGATACAGCCCTGATGTACTGTATAGGAAGATATTCCGCCTGTTTTAATGTTGTCTCCTGATTAGCAGGCCAGCCTCCTCTTATAATGAAATCAATAAGTTTTCTCAAGTCAACCTCACCTGATATTTTAGGTTCTATTCTACCCTCACATATATCTTTTAAAGAAATATCTCCACTGGAATTTCCACTTTCAAATAATGACATTGGTCTCATTCTCAATTTTGCAATTCTTCCAGCTCCGCTATGCAATATTCCTTTATGATTTGGTGTCGCAGAGCCTGTCAATATAAACTGCCCTTTATTACCGCTTTGGTCAACCTTATACCTGACAGCATCCCATAACTGAGGAACTTCCTGCCATTCATCAATTAATCTTGGAGTCTCTCCCTCCAAAACCAGCGATGGACTCATCTGCGCCAATTGTCTATTCTGGAAATTACCATCTGGATTGCCAAGCATAATTTCACTTTTACAATGATATGATGATGTCCAGGTTTTTCCACACCACTTCGGTCCCTCCACACATACTGCACCAAATGCCTCTAAATAACTATCAATTATATTGTCAATCAGTCTTGGTCTGTAATCCTCTCTTTCCATATTCTCTCCATTCTATTCTTATATATCATTAATATTATTGATTTAAGCTTAACCTATATACATATTTATATTCATCATTATAATTCAATACGATTAATTTTTCAATTTCAATCCGACAGATTTTTGATTTCCAATCCGATTGTTTTTGCATTTTCAATCCGATAGATTTTTAAATTTCAACCCGATTGTTTTTGCATCATCATTTCCTTATAGCAAATAGTATAAAACTCCCAACACATTCCTCTTGACCTAAACCTGACTTTAGGTGCTATGATATAAAATGTATTAAAATATAAGATAAGGAGTATCAGAAAACATGTATATTGAGAATATTAATAGTCCTGCTGATGTGAAGAAATTAAACATCATGCAGCTTAATGTCCTTGCAGAGGAAATGCGTCACGCCCTTCTTACAAGAGCCAGCAGACACGGTGGACATTTTGGTCCTAACTTCGGTATGGTAGAAGCAATCATTGCCATGCATTATGTATTTGATTCGCCTAAAGATAAAATCGTATTTGATGTATCACACCAGTGTTATCCACACAAAATGCTCACTGGAAGAAAAGACGCATATCTTTATGAGGAGCATTATGATGATGTGTCAGGATACACTAATCCGGACGAAAGCGAACATGATTTCTTTACTGTAGGTCATACTTCAACTTCTATAAGTCTTGCCTGCGGGCTTGCCAAGGCAAGAGATTTAAACGGTGAAGACGGCAATGTAATCGCTGTTATAGGTGATGGTTCTTTAAGCGGAGGCGAGGCTTTAGAAGGTCTTGATTTTGCTTCTGAATTAAATAGCAACATGATTATTGTTGCTAACGATAACGACATGTCTATTGCTGAAAATCACGGTGGTCTTTATGCCAACTTAAAGCTTCTTCGTGAAACAAATGGACAGGCTGAATGTAATCTTTTCAAAGCAATGAACCTTGATTACATCTATGTTGATAAGGGAAATGATATTGCTTCTTTAATTGAATCATTTGAAAAGGTTAAAGACACTAAAAAAGCTGTTGTTGTCCACATTAATACGCTTAAAGGCAAGGGTTATGCACCTGCTGAACAGAATAAGGAAGAATGGCACTGGCATATGCCTTTTGATATCGCAACCGGTGAATCTCTTTTCAAGGACGAAGAGCCTGATTTCTCTGACGCTTCTTTAGAATATCTGTTAAAGAAGATGGACGAGGATAAGAGTGTTGTTGCAATCACAGCCGGAACTCCTACTGTTATGGGATTTACTGCTGACATGAGAGCTAAAGCAGGAAAACAGTTTGTTGATGTTGGTATCGCAGAGGAAACTGCTGTTGCATTAGCTTCCGGTATCGCTGCCAACGGCGGAAAGCCGGTATTTGGCGTTTACAGCTCATTTATACAGAGAGCCTATGACCAGATTACACAAGATGTATGTATTAACGGCAATGCTGTAACATTTGCAGTATTTGCAGGTTCTGTGTACGGGATGAATGATGTTACACATCTCGGACTTCAGGATATCCCTATGCTCAACAGCATTCCGGGACTTATATATCTTGCACCTGTCACCAAGGAAGATTATATTGCAATGCTTGACTGGTCTTTAACACAGAATGAGTATCCTGTTGCTATTAAAGTTCCGGGCGGCAGCATGATTTCAACAGGTGTACCTGTAACTAAAGATTTCAGCAAGCTGGATTCTTACGAGATTACTAAAAAGGGAAGCAGAGTTGCTATCCTCGGGCTTGGAACTTTCTATGAAAATGCTGTTAAAGCCGCTGATATTCTTAAGGCTTCACACGGAATTGACGCAACTGTTATCAATCCTTACTATATCTCAGGTATTGACGCAGACACTCTTAATGAATTAAAGAAAGACCACGCAGTAGTTGCAACTCTTGAGGACGGCTACCTTGAAGGCGGCTTCGGAGCTAAGATTGCAGCATACTATGGTTCTTCTGATATGAAGGTATTAAACTTCGGTATTAAGAAAGAATTTATCGACAGATACGATGCATCAGAAGTATTAAAGGACAACCACCTTACTCCTGAACAGATTGCAGAAGATATCGCAGCAACATTATAACTATATTGTTTCATTATAATCGAAAAGACATGGCAATCATTTTTATCAATGACTGTCATGTCTTTTTAGAATTTATCCCTGTCTTTAGTTTTCATAATGGCTGTGGCATGATTAAATACATGCATATTTGACGTGATACCTATAGATAGTCGCATTAGTCAAGTTCTTATAGGACAATTTCAGCAAATTGCCTGCTAAACCAGTCATTTTATCTCTCAATCCACCTATCAAAAGCTTCCTCGTGCCAGCCTTATAGGTAATTCCGCACCGAAAACACTTTTTCTGTCTGAAAACAGCCTATAAAACCTCTATAAAAAACAATCTTATAGGACGCGCCAGCCTGAGCGCCACATTACAGTTATCTCACCAACAGTCTCAAGCGCCACGCCTCAGCACGCCTCAACATTCCTTAGCAGCCTCCACAAACTCCACAGCCCAGTGCTTCCACGACCACATATCTTCTGCATACTGAACGCCTCTTGCCACTTTCTCCTTCATAGAACCCACATCAGCCACAAGGCTTTTAATCTTCTCTCCAACATTTTCCAGTTCATCAAGAGAATAATATTCAACTCCTGAATCCATAGGAATCTCACGCCGCATATAAGTACTTCCGTCTGTAATACTAACACAGCCATTCATTAACGCAAGCGGCGTCCTGTCATGTATTCCTGCCTTAAACCACGGAAGCTGGTTAATCGACAGACGGGCATTATTATATATATTTGGAAGCTCTCCATACATTACCTCTCCACAGTCCTTAACATGCTCCTTAATGAATGTCAAATCCTCTTTCATAAGAACCTCTGCCTTCATAAGAAAAGTATCCCAGTTATGTCCATACAGCTTCACAGGCACATGATTTCTTATAAGTTGAACCACAATCTCCTGCCTGATTGCCGCCTGAATATAAACATCAGCCATGAAATTCTGCTGCAGCTTCTCTGCGGTCTGTGTTCCGCTGATACCCGGATACATCTTCCTTATGGCTTCCTCCTGCGTAAGCTCCGGATTATCAAACATTATTTGTGTAAATGTATTAAAAAAATAAACATTTTCACTATCCTGCTTCTTTGCCTTAAAATACACCATATCAGGGTCAGTATAGGACGCTGTGAATATCAGGTCATTATCACGCATATCATATGGCTTCAGACCGCTCTCTGCCTGCTTTGCAGCAAGCGGAAGAACAATACAGCTGTTAATATGAGGATAGGTTTCATCAACAAACTTCTTATGCATCTCATCAAGACATATTACATTCATGTTCTTTAAAGGCACTTTGAGACTGTCATGATGATAGAACGGATGGTCAAGAATATAATGCCAGACCGCTTTTCCAAGTCTGTCAAAGCAGTATCTTCCTGAATCATCACATACTGCGTCCAGCTTTGTATTAACATCAAATACATAATCAAAAGGCTGGGAGTCATACTCATCAGCCAGCACACACAGCTTATCCTTCTGTGTGGCTTTATCTAATCTGATATGCATGACTTCCCAGCCCATAGCTTTTAATTCTTCACTTATACAGTCAATAAAGTAAGTTGTTGAGTCATAGCATATAGAACCATTACTTAAGAAAAGTATTCTATCTGACACAACCAATCAGCTCCTTAATATCTGCTACATTATTCTTTTCCATATATTCCCTGATTCCATCAATAACCTTAATAGTTGTATATGGATCATTAAAATTCGCTGTTCCAACAGCAACTGCACTTGCACCAACCATAATCATTTCAAGTGCATCCTCTGCTGTTCTGATTCCACCCATTCCGATTATAGGAAGGTTAATTGCATTGGCAACCTGATAAACCATTCTTACTGCGATTGGATGAATAGCAGGTCCTGATACACCCGCAGTCTTGTTAGCTACTGCAAATGTTCTTCTGTTCACATCAATCTTCATGCCTGTAAGAGTATTGATAAGCGAAACTGCGTCAGCACCACCTGCCTCTACAGCCTTTGCCATCTCTGTAATATCAGTAACATTAGGGCTCAACTTCATAATAACCGGCTGCTTTGCCACCTTCTTAACCGCCTTAGTAATAGCTTCTGCAGAAGATGGAACCTGTCCGAAAGCAATTCCACCCTCTTTGACATTAGGGCATGAGATATTGATTTCAAGAAGGTCAACTGGCTGTTCGCCAAGCTTTTCAACAGCATCCACATAATCTGCCTCAGATTTTCCACAAACATTAACAATAATCTTAGTATCGTACTGTTTAAGAAATGGAATATCTCTTTTTACAAATATATCAAGTCCCGGATTCTGTAATCCGATAGCATTCATCATTCCACCGTAAGTCTCAGCAATTCTTGGTGTAGGATTGCCTGGCCACGGAATATTGGCAACGCCCTTTGTTGTTACCGCACCGAGTCTGTTAAGGTCAACATATTCCCCATACTCCATGCCTGAACCGAATGTTCCGGAAGCAACTGTCACAGGATTCTTTAATTCAACTCCTGCAATATTGACTGACATATTAATATCGCTCATTACAGTTCTACCTCCTTAACATTAAATACCGGGCCTTCCTTGCACACTCTCTTATTCTTAACCTGAGAATGGTCGTCAATCCCAGTTGATTTACATACACATGCAAGACATGCACCAATTCCGCATGCCATCTTCTCTTCTAATGAAACATAACACGGAATATCATTCTCAAGTGCATATGCCTTAATTGCACGAAGCATAGGAGTTGGTCCACATGCAAATATAACATCTGCCTCAACCTTTTCCTGTTTTACAGCATCTAATACATTACCCTTTGTTCCAACACTTCCATCTTCTGTTGCAATATACACATCTGTATCAGCAACTGCTTCAAAATCTTCCTTAAGGAAAGTCTGGCTGTTTCTGTAACCAACTACAACATTCTTATGGCAGTCTAATCTTCTTGCAAGCTCAAGCATAGGAGGAACACCTATTCCTCCACCGAAAAGAACAGCCTTATCAAAGCTTCTGCCTTCTGCCTTAAGCTCCGCGGCAATTTTTCCCAAATCATAACCATTGCCAAGAGGTCCCTGAATATCAAGATATTCTCCTGCCTTCATCTTAGAGAATTCCTCTGTTCCCTTTCCGGCAACCCTGAATACAATTCTTAAATCATTATCCTCAACCTTACATATACTGATAGGTCTTGGTAACATTCTTGAACCATCATTAGAATATACTGATATAAACTGTCCTGCCCTGGAAGCCGCAGCAATATCCTTTGTTTCAAACCATATCTCATAGACTCCGTCAGCAAGACAATCTGCCTTAAGAATCTTCGCATTTTCTCTGTACGCCATAATAATCTCCATTATTAAACTGTGTATAAATATGTATAATTACTTGCCAAGTGCTCCGTTGATATCAGCAATCATATCAAGAGCAGCCTGTCTTGAAGCTTCTCCGAAATTCTTCTCACCAAACTTCGCATACTGCTCCTTAGTATATGCTGCAATAATTCCTCTTGAGCTGTTTACGATTGCTCCAAGTCCGTCAGGATTAAAGAAATCAACAAGGTCCTTTCCCTGTCCGCCCTGTGCGCCATATCCCGGCACAAGAATATATGCCTTAGGCATAACCTTTCTTAATACTCTTCCCATCTCTGGGTAAGTAGCTCCAACAACCGCACCGACATTACTGTAATCTCCGTCCATGCTTGAAGCTCCCCACTCATTAACCTTCTCACCAACTAACTCGTATAATGGTCTTCCGTTGATAAGCTGATCCTGGAATTCTCCGCTTGAAGGATTAGAAGTCTTAACAAGTATAAATATACCTCTGTCCTGCTCATTACAAACCTTAATAAATGGATTGATTCCATCAGAGCCAAGATATGGATTAACAGTTGCAAAATCTTCGTCAAAAGGTGTAATTGCCTTAGATCCAACATTTACCTTTCCAAGATGTGCTACCGCATAAGCCTCAGAAGTTGAACCAATATCACCTCTCTTAACATCACCGATAACAATCATGCCTTTTTCGTGGCAATAATCAACTGTTTTCTTGAATGCCTTAAGTCCTTCAATTCCAAACTGCTCATACATTGCAATCTGTGGTTTAACAGCTGGAACAATGTCATATATATTATCTATAATGCCTTTGTTATACTGCCATATAGCCTCTGCTGCTCCCTCAAGTGTCTCACCATACTGCTCAAACGCAACATCTGCAAGATGCTTTGGAAGATACTTCATCATCGGATCAAGTCCTACAACTATTGGTGCATTAGTCTCTACAATCTTATCAACAAGCTTCTTAATCATTAATCTACTTTAGCCTCCTTAATTCATACGCAAAATCACTTTATTCTACAACTTTGGAACTTCTCTTTCAATAAGAATTTCTGTTCCATTATGGTCTGAATACACAACTCTTCCATTAACAAGCGTATATAAAACCTTTCCATACACATGCTTTCCTTCAAATGGAGTATTCTTTCCCTTTGAAGCAAATCTGTTGCTGTCAATATCATACTCTTCTGTAGGATTAACAACTGTTATATCAGCAACTTTTCCCGGTGCAAGAACTCCTCTGTCAATTCCAAGTATCTTAGCCGGATTATAACTCATTTTCTCAACCATCTGTAACGGAGTAAGCACTCCTGTTCTTACAAGCTCAGTAATAGTAACCGGAACTGCTGTTTCAAGACCTACTACACCAAACGGTGCTTCGTCAAAAGGTCTTTCCTTCTCAGTAGGATGATGTGGAGCATGGTCTGTTGCAATAACATCAATAACCCCTGATGCAAGCGCTTCTTTAAGAGCCTTTACATCATCTGCCTTTCTTAAAGGAGGGTTAATCTTAAAGTTAGCATCATCTCCATTCACCGCATCCTCTGTCAGTGTGAAATGATGTGGGGCAACCTCTGCTGTCACTGGAATCCCCTGTTCCTTGGCAATCTTTATAATAAATGCTGATTCCTTATTAGACACATGACTTATATGCAGCTTTGCACCTGTATTCTTTGCAAGAAGAATATCTCTTGCAACAATAACATCCTCAACGGCATCCATTATTCCGAAAAGACCAAGTTCCTTGGCTCTCTCTCCGGCATTCATAACACCTCTTGCAGCCAAGTTAGTATCTTCACAATGTGCAAATACCGGAATGTCAACCTCTGCTGCCTGCCTCATAGCCTGCCTTGCAGTTCTTGCATTCATAATAGTTCCGCCATTGTCACTGACTGCAACAGCACCTGCATCCTTAAGTGCCTCAAAATCAGTAAGATACTCACCCTCCTGACCTGCTGTCATGGCAGCTATTGTATACAGATTAATGTCAGTAACCTCTTCTGCCTTATCTGTTACATACTGCAGCATATCAACATTATCAATTACAGGTTTCGTGTTAGGCATCATGCAGACTGTTGTATACCCGCCTCTAGCTGCCGCTCTTGAGCCTGTTCTGATTGTTTCCTTATGCTCAAGTCCCGGTTCCCTGAAATGTGCATTAAGATCAACCAGTCCAGGCATAACCATGCATCCTGATGCATCAATTACTTCATCAGCCTGTGACTCATCAATATTCTCCTCCACTGCAGCAATAAATCCGTCCTTAATAAGCACATCAATAACTTTGTCTGTTTTACTTGCAGGGTCAAGCACTCTGCCTTCTTTAATCAGTATGTTCATTTGCCCAATCTCCCCTCTAAATTTTTCTCTTCAAAAATATTGGCTGGTACAGGCTTTCCAAAATAATATCCCTGTATATAATCCACGCCAAGACTTTTAAGCAGTTCAAACTGCTCCTTATGTTCAACACCTTCAACAACAATCTTAGTACCGATAGTCTTGGAAAGGTCAACTATAAGCTTAATAAATGCCTGTGCATAATCATCTTCAACAATATCATCAATAAATGTCTTATCAACCTTAATGATATCAAGAGGAAGCTGCTTTATATAGTTAAGTGAAGAATAACCTGTCCCAAAATCATCAAGTGCAATCCTAGGTCCTAACTTCTTAAGACCTGTAATAATATCCATAACCCTCTGCATATCATTAATTGCAAATGATTCTGTAATCTCAAGTACTATATTCTTAGGATTAACACCTGTCTTATCAAGAATTCTTTTAATATTCTCAACCACATTCTTCTGTAAAAGCTGCACTACCGACAGATTCACATTAATATAGAAATCCGGATGTCCGTTATCATTCCATAGCTTACATCTTCTGCATGCCTCTTCTAGAACATAGTCACCAATCGAAGTAATAAGTCCAAGATATTCTGCCAGCGGTATAAACTCACCTGGTCCCATAAATCCCAGTGCCTTGCTGTCCCATCTTACAAGTGCCTCACAGGAAGTACACATCTGTGTATTGACATTTACAACAGGCTGATAGAATACTACGAATTCGTCAATTCCTGTAGAAACTGCCTGTCTCATATTATTCTCTATATCTAGCCTCTTGGCTGTCGAATTCTCAACCTCGCTGCTGTAATAGGCATATCCGTTCTTTCCTGAACGCTTTGCTTCATACATTGCAACATCAGCCATTCTTGTTATCTCATGGACATCAACACTATTATCCGGGAACAACGCAATACCCATACTCATAGTACAGAAATACTCAGTTTCCATAAGATACCACGGCTTATTAAACAGTGTCTTTATGTTAGTGACTATTTTACCAAGTTCATTATATATTTCAGGCTCAATGATTATTACAAATTCATCTCCACCCATTCTGTAACAATGTCCCCTGAGTCCCGGAATACCTGTAAGTCCCGCAGCTATCTGTTGTAACAGGATATCTCCATACTGATGTCCAAGACCGTCATTAATATGCTTGAAATCATCAAGGTCAAGAAACAGTACAGCACCCTTAAGTCCGGCTTTCTCTGTTCTTCTTATAACCTTTCTTAAATCCACTTCACATTTCATACGGTTATACAGACCTGTCAGGAAATCATTATGTGCCTGATATTCTATCTTCTGCTGATTCTTCTTTTTCTGTGTAATATCTGCTGCTGTTGCCACAACAACATCTCTTCCGTCAATCCACTTCAGCTCTGAAAATCTGACTTCAAACCACAGACCAGATTCGGTATTATACCGTTCCATCGGTGTTCCTATATGACCTGATATATCCTTATTCTGAAATACTTCCTCTAAACACTCTCTTATTGTCTCCCGTACTTCAGTAACATGACTTGCCATATCATTTTCAAAAAGAATATTTCCCGAATTCTTACTGCATACAATAATTCCAGAACCAATATTATCAAGAATTTTCTGTAATACATCATAAGATGATATAAGCGAATTATTGATAACCTTGCTTTGTGCAATACTATGTATAATCATTGCAACATCTTTTATGTATTCAATAACCTTATCTTCGCCTGCAAAATCATCTGTATCCCCCATAACAAGAAGATACATTGCCTTAACATTATTAATTGTAATAGGAACAGATATACAAATCTTTGCATTACACAATGCAAGTCTTTCCTTCTCTTCATCAGATGCTGTGCTCATTGCAGTTCTCTTTAATTCGTCTGAACACAGACAACACTGACTGATATCTTCAACATCCAGCTTACTACCTATTACATCTTTAGCCTCTGCTATAGCATGCATACTTTTTCCATCAGCACTTATCTGCATAATAACAGCATCCTGTGCATGAAGATTATCCGTTATTTTCTCAATTATGTTCTTTGAAACCTCTACAAATGTTCCATTATCTTCTAACATATGTATAATCTGTGACAATTCCAAATTAACTGTTTTATTCCCGCTCAAAATAACCCTCCGATAATACATAAATCTGATAATATTATAGCCTATCATAAAGCTTTTGGAAACTGATTTTTTTAAAATCATTTATACATAAACACCCATATTTTCAATTTCACAGATAATTAATTGTTTTATATTCCAGAGGGTGTTATTATATCTTTATATCAATTTATTTATGAGGATTATTATGGATATCATTAAATTCAACACAACATTAAAAGCATCTGGAAAAGATTATACAAAAATAGTTTTCTGGAACAGATTTATAAGGAATCCCATTGAGCTTATATTATCATGGACTCCTGCTATTATTTCACTTGTACTTTTATCTTTGCATTATTATTCCAGCTTTTTGCTTATTCTTTATGCTGTATGCTGGTTTTACCCAATATATATATTTGCATACCAGTTCAGATCAAGTGTTAATTATCACTTAAAACACAGGGATCCATCAGAGGAAGCACCTTGTACAATAACTCTTATGGATAACGCTATCATGGCAGATATTCCTGAACATGACCTTGTATACACATATGAGTGGAACCAATTTACTAATGTTTATAACAAATTTGGCTACTACATGTTATTTAACAAGGGACGCATGATTGTAATGTTAAACCAGAATGACATGCCAGAAGATGTAAAATCTGCTGTTCCTGCATATATTAAGTCCCATGTTGACAGAAACATTTGTAAAATTAATTTTTAACAATAATACACAAAATGCGTTTCAACCGGTTAAAGTTGAAACGCATTTTTATTGTCACTTAAATATTCTGTTTATCTTGCGAGCCATCCGCCATCGACAGCCAGTGTAAATCCATTAACATAATCAGATGCCGCTGATGCAAGGAACACAACCGCTCCCTTCATATCATCAGGAGTTCCCCAGCGTCCTGCAGGAATTCTGTCTATAATAGCTTCACTTCTGTCAGAATCACTCCTTAACTGTGCCGTATTATTAGTAGCCATATATCCTGGTGCAATAGCATTAACATTAATGTTATGGCATGCCCACTCATTACACATAGCTTTTGTAAGTCCCATACCAGCACTCTTACTTGCTGTATAAGAAGGAACTCTTATGCCTCCCTGATATGAAAGCATGGAATTGATATTAATAATCTTGCCACCATGTCCCTGCTTAATATACTGCTTTGCAAATGCCTGGCTTAAGAAGAATACCATCTTCTGATTAACCTGAATAACACTATCCCATTCATCTTCCGTGAAATCAATAGCATCATTTCGCTTAATAAGTCCTGCATTATTAACAAGAATATCAACTTTTCCAAAAGCTGCGAGTGCACCATTCACAATAACATCTATAGCTGACATATCTGAAAGGTCTGCTATAACCTCAGCAAATTCTCCTCCATCAGCTTCAATAAGCTTCTTAGTATCCTCGCAGGATCTTCTTGCAACACCTACAACCTTAGCACCTGCCTGCGCAAGTGCAACGGACATTCCCTGTCCAAGACCTGTATTGGCACCTGTAACTACTGCAACCTTTCCATCAAGTCTGAATGCATCAATTATAGACATATATTCTTCTCCTTCTAAATCTGTTTAATTAAAACCTATTATATTATTAGCTACCTTGTATCCCTGCTTAGATATCCATCTTCCTGCAGATGTAGGGATATTAACAGACCAGCCCAAAAGACTGTGTCGTAACTTCTTGTAAAGCACTTCATCCTTATCCTTAGCATACTGCCAGAGTGCCTTCTTCTTCGCAAGATGTTCCTTTGTTCCAGATACAATTAAGAATATAGACGATACTTCCATCATAATTCTTAAATAGTTAATCATATATTTTCTACAGTTAATATTCTTAGGATTTTCTGAAAGAAAAGAATCAATCATTCTCTTATTAACAGAAAGCTGCTGGTCAATTCTTGAAATCATAACACTCTCATTAACAGACTGATCTTCTCGTCCAATAAAATATCTGTAGAAATTAGTATTTACGTAATACATATTCTTAACATACGGAAGTGGCTCAAATACAAATATGTTATCAACATAAAATGTATGCTTAGGAAGCTCTAATCCACAATCCTTTAAAAGCTGTGTTCTATATACAACAGTATGCATAAGAATATACTGGTCAACCTTAAAATCGCCTATATTAATATCATCCCATGTAAACATCTGCTCTACAGGAAATACATTCTCATAGTGGATAACTTTCTTTCTCTTGGCTCCGACCTTTTCATATACATAGTTTGCAATAACCATATCCGGCTCACTGCCTTCTTCAAAGCTTCTTAATGTAGCAAGCATTCTTTTATAGCTTTTGCCATCTACCCAGTCATCACTGTCAACAACCTTAAAGAACCTTCCTGTTGCATGCTTAAGACCTGTATTTACAGCCTCACCATGTCCACCATTCTCCTGATGTACAGCCTTGACAATATCCGGATATTCCTTTTCATATCTTTTAGCTATTTCATATGTATTATCCTTTGTTGAACCATCATCAACTATAATAACTTCAACTTCATCCCCTCCGGCAAGCACTGTTTTAATACAATGTTCCATATATTCTGCGGAGTTGTAGCATGGTATTGCAAATGATAATAATTTACCCATCAAATTTCTCCTTTACATTCTGTCAGGGCATTCAATCGCAAGTAAATCAATACACTGCTCGAGAATGCTCTTAGTAAGGCTGATAAGTGCAATATAACTTGCCTTCTTAGCCTCGTCAGGTTCTGAAAGTATCTTATTGTTATGATAAAAGCCGTTAAATGCGTTAGATACCTCATATATAAACTGACATATCTTATGTGGTGCATTATCCTTATATGCCCCATCCATTATATCTGCAAACTTAATAAGTGATAAAGAAAGATTCTTCTCACTTTCTTCTGTAGCAGCCATGATTTTAAGGTTATCTGTGCTTCCACCATTTTCTGTATATTTGTTAAGGATAGACTTAATTCTTACAATTGTGTAAAGAATATATGGTCCTGTATTTCCCTCGAAGGAGGTAAATCTCTCCACATCAAAAACATAATCCTTGGATGCCTGATTGGACAGATCACCGTATTTTAACGCGGAGATAGCTACCACGTCCGCTACCTTTCTCGCCTCGGCATCTTCCATATCGCGGCCTTCCTTGATCTTTTTGTACATCTCATCCTGGGTATCCTTGATCAGGTTCTCGAGACGCATAACACCGCCCTGTCTGGTCTTGAAGGGTTTGCCATCCTTGCCGTTCATGGTACCGAAGCCCAAGAACTTCAGCTCGGTCTCGGGTTCTACCAATTT
>ENA-OUUV01001151-OUUV01001151.1-human-gut-metagenome-genome-assembly--contig:-NODE-1151-length-13854-cov-3.564896_pt1 | contig 13854 bp, 15 predicted proteins | sample MGYA00237952_ERZ548838 | MGnify/ENA primary metagenome ERZ548838 (study PRJEB26490, sample SAMN05194705) | human gut metagenome | biome: terrestrial biome; feature: human-associated habitat; material... | reverse complement strand
GATAGCGTCCCGGACATTCTTGTTGGTCATTTGGTCCATATCCATGGCCTCTACGATCTCACGGACGCCGAGTTCCCGAATGGTGTCCGTGAGTCCTCCCAGCGCATTGACGCCGCCGATGCAAATGAACAGTTCGTTATTCGCAAGGTGGCTTGCCACGTCACCCTTCAGCGGGCCTTCCGTCAGGAAAGCCCGCTTTCTTGATGTATCCCCGGTCACGTGGACCCAGGAATAACTGCGGGTGCCGTTTGGCATATTGCGGCTGGAGAACCAACGGTACTTTCGGTTCGGTTCATCGGCGTCATCCAGACGTATCTTTAGCCCCTGTATCAGGCCATCCTTATTCCGCACCGGAATCAGAAACCCGTTGGGGCCGGAGATGGTCCACTCACCGTAGTAGGTGCGAAACCCGGGCAGGCCGCACAGCTCATATCCGTGGGAGCGAAGCAGGTCGGCCAAAAGCCGGCGGCCCCGCTCCGTTTCGGGCATACTGCGGTATCCGTTCTCCCGGATACGTTCTTCGGACAGCCCGCGTTCCAGCAGGTTTTCTCCGTGCTTATCCAGAAGCACCAGATGATCCAGCATATCCGAATATGCGGCGTGGCGCTGCTCCAATGAAACAGGCTGCCGCTCACTGTTTTGGGGAGTTGGCTGTTGAGGCATAGGATAAACCTTGCTCTCTTTCACCAGCTCCCGGTAAGCCTCTGCATTGCTGATCCCTTTGATCCTTGCGTACAGACTCACGCTGTTGCCGTGTGCGCCGCACAGGTTACAGCGGTATTGGTCTGTATCGGCATTGAGGCTCAGATGATATTTCCCTGGTCCGTGGTCATGACAGAAGGGGCAGCTCGCCTCGACCTCCTTTCGCCGCAGCGTCCGGGAGTCGAGGACGATCCCACACCGTCTGGCCGTTTCCACGATGGGGATTTTATCGTAAATTTTCACGGCCAAACGGAGTCACCCCCCATCAGGCAGCTTTCTGTTCCATATGGATGATCGGATTGACAGGCCGTACCTGCAGCGCCGTGTTGGCAATACACTTTGCCATGATGATCTGTCCCGTGGGACGGACATTGGCAAGGTCATCAACGGATTCCATGTTGTCCACGAACACAGGATAGTTCCTGCCGGTCAGCCGCTTCATCAGTTCGGAGACTTCCATGCCCGCCCGGATTTTCTCGGAAAGAGAGAGCCGGTCGTAGCGTCGGCCGCCGTAAGTAAATTTGAAGGTGTCCTTGGCCTCGCCGGTGGATTTCACCACATCATAGAGGGAAATCTCCACCTTGTTCATCTTCAGCTGGGAGAAGGTCAGCTCCGCCCGTTTGCAGATGTAGGAAACCACATCGGTCATGCTGCGCTTGATCTCCCCGATGGTATCCCGGGCCTGCTGGATCTCTTTGTCAAAGTTGGGCCTATCTGCCGCAACCATTTCCTCAAGGGCAGCCAGCTTTGCCTCGCACTGCTGCAGTTCCTTCCTGCACTCGGCCAGACGGTCATATTCCGGCTGGGTAAGGTTGCCGTAGTCCAGCTCCGCACTCAGGGTTTGGATTTCCATGCGCAGTCGTTCTACCTCTTTGGAGGCGCTGCCGGAAAGATCCGTGCAGGCCTGCTCCAGTTCAGCAGCTTCTGCCTGCCATTTGGCAAGGTCATCCGCCTTAAACTGTTCAAAGGTGTCCGCCGCTTTTTTGTCCATCTCCTGAAGTTCCGTGAGCTGCCCGCGCTGCTCGGTTCCGGCGGCATAAAGGTCCGAAATCACCTTTTTGAGCGCCGCCTGCACTTCACTCAGGCTCTGCTCCGTCACCGGACGGTGACAGGTGGGACACTCCATACCGGCATGAAACGCTTTATAGGCGGCTGTTTCCCGCTGATACCGTGCGCCCAGTTCCTTGACCTTTGCGGAAATATCCGCCAAAGCCTGCGTGAACTTGGACTGGTACTGCTCGGCCTGTCGGCGGGCGATCTTCGCACGCAGGGCGCTCAGATTGCGCTGCTGCTCGGCGGCGTCGGAACGGTCATCCCGTGCCGCCTCATCATAGCGCTGGCTCAGTTCTACCAACCGCTCCTGCATCTCGGAAGTATCCATGCCCGCAAACTGCTTGCTTTCCAGTCCTGCGATCTCCCAACGCAGCTTATCCATCTGGCTTTCCATGTCCTGATGGGTTCGCTCATAGGTCTTACGCTGAGACTCCGCAAGGTCTTTCTGACCGCCTAAGTATGTAATGCGCTCTTCAAGTCCGCGGATCTCCTCCCGGCGCCGCTTGAGCCAGACATCCGGAGAGAGCAGGGACTCGTTCTTGAGCGCTTCCCGCACAGGCTCAGAAAGCTCGGCCAGCACCGTTTCATGAGGGATCATGGGCAGATACATTTCCAGCAGGTTCTTGCCGTTCTCGCCCAGCTCCTCAATGAAGTACAGAGGGTTGAGAATAGACAAAAACACGTCACGCTCTCCGAACATATCCGTCAGGTCGATCTGGCGGATATCATACCCATCGTAGGTAATGGTCATGCGGTTTTTCCGGCGGGTACGGGTCAGTTCGTGGTGCGTACCTGTTTCATCCATGAAACACATCCGAATGGCGACATCAGGATTGTTCTCATTATGAAGCCGGTCAATCCCGCGCTCCCCGAAGAAGGGGAGCCCGGTTACGACGAAGGCAATGGCATCTGCGATGCTGGTTTTGCCTCGACCGTTGCCGCCGGTGATGACGGTGGGATTGCCGAAGACCAACTCCGTGGGGCCCTCGTAGGACTTAAAGCCGGAAATGTTCATGCCGGTGATCTGAAACTGTTCGATCTTTTTCAAATGACTACTCCTTTCTTTTTCTGATGACCGACTTTCTTACGCTGCCTGTTGTGTCTGCGGATAGATCTCATAGAACTCCAGCACATAGAAGGCCACAGTGTCCTGCTGGCGGGTAGTCAGCTTCACATTGAAAAGCTGGATACCGCGCACAAGCTCCGGATGTGCCCCACGTACATATGCGTAGAGCTGCTTCTTATTGGGCGTTTCCATGTGAACCAGCGTATTGCTGGCGCTCATACCGCCCTGAATCTTGGCGTCCAGAATGGTGTAGAGCTCCGGCAGAGGCTGTGCTGTCTGCTGCGGCGGATAAAACGGCATCGTCTTTCCGGCCGGATGGCTTTCCTGAACAGGTGCGCTGTTCGGGGCCTGCACAGTGGCAGGTGCCATCTGTCGGGAAGTCTGCTGCCACTGGGGTTGTTGACCCTGCGGCGGTGCCGGCTGCGGAGCAGGCGCCGGTCTCGGCTGGTTATTGTTCTGAGCCTGCGGCTGCTGCTGATTGGACACAGGCGCAGGATTCTCGTTTTTGGGTGCTTTCTGCTCAGACACATTCTTGGGGGTAAGCAGGGACTGGATACCGCTCGCCTGTGATGGCTGTAATCCCAACCTTTGCAAAGTGCTCAGATAGGCATTGTCCAGTTTGGGCCGCTCGCTGTCCTTGATCACATAGCTGCGCCCCCGGCGCTCAATGTCCACCCAGACTGTATCCAGGCTGTATAGGACACGACCGATGCCCCATTGATACGCGGCACGCTTCATACTGTCGGAAAGACCGCCTTTGACTGCTTCGATGTCCGAGTCCTCAGCACCGTCCCATTTGGTAATGAAGCCTCTGCCCTCAAAGTGGATGGCAATGCCGCAAAGCTGGGACTCCTTTTTCCCGTTGGAGTGCCAGGGCTTGAAGTCGTTATACCAGTTTTCCGGGCCGCAGACCTCATCCAGCCGGTTTTGAATGGCTCGGTTGGTCACGTAGGGAACGGCCATGCCGCGCATTTTGTCCTCAATCGTATTCTGTAATCTCCACTCCAGATCCTCCGGGGCAAAGGGCTGTGCAAGTGCCTGTTGTATCTCTCTCGGATTACGTTCCGGCATAGATTTACCTCCTGTTGATAAATTCGCCCAGCGTCCTACCATTCGGAACCAGAATGTCCGTATAGTAATAGGCCGGGTCTTTGTCCTTCAAATGCTCCAAAAGATCTGCATGGCTCAGCTTCAGCTTGTTATGCACCCGGTCGAACATATCATCGTTATCGGGCAGTCCAAGCAAATAGCGCGGAAAATTCTTAATGGCCGAGAGTTTTTTATACCGCGGCAGCACATTGTTTCCTGTACACACTTTCCCATCCGGATGGACGTTGGAAAAGGGGTAGAAATACATCTGTGTATCTTCCGTCGGTCTTTCATCGGCCACAACGCCCATGGAGCAGTCGGCCACCTTGCCGTTTTCCAGAATACGCAGGCCAAACACAAGCCGGGGAATGGGAAAGTTCTGATACTCCGTATCCCCATAGATCACATCGGCTCGCAGTTCTGGGTTCCAGATCATATAGCTCCGCTCTGAAGCGCTCATGGCCACATGGAGACAGTGATCCGGCAGAAAACCGGTCTCCAGAAAATCGTTGCTGGAGTAGCTGCCATTGATGGCGTAGTAAAGCTCCAGCGGACTGATCTCCCGGTAGGAGATAATGCCGCCGGTCCTGTGTTCCTCCACGATAATCGTTCCTTTTGCCTGTGACACCCGCAGAATCACATCCTGCGTGGTATCTTCGCGCACTGGCAGTGCCATTACGCCGCCTCCTTCCAGTTGTTATGTTCTTTTTCTTCTGCCTTTTGTTCTACCCGGCGCAATTCCTGCTGGACGTGCAGCAGCATATCCACCAGCGAATTACCAAGCAGTTCCGGCTCATAGCAATCCGGAGAAAGCCGGGCCTCAAATACGACCCCGCCGGTAGAAAAATGGTAATCAAAGCTATAGATGGAGTGGGATGTGCCCAGAATGTAATACTCGGCGATGTCCTGGATTTTGCGCCGCCATGCGTTGGAAAGGCTGCCGTATTCATCCCGACACCGGCTGCCCAGCTCATAGAGCCGGTCAATATCCGGGTGGGAGAAATACACGATGGCGGTTTCATCAAATTCATCAGAGTCCAGGGTCACATCATCAAAAATGCCCCACATGATTTCCTCGACCATGACGAACATTTCATCCAAGGTCAGTTCCTTGTAAAGCTCAATGACCCGTTTGGCTATATCCGGAGAACTCTGATGCAGAAACTTCAGCAGCCGAAGCACCAGCAGCACGTCGCCCTCATATTCATAGTCATACATGGTGGCACCTCAAAAGAACGCACGCTGCTGCAAATGGGCAGGCGGCGTCTTCCGGCAAAAGTGGACGACCCCTTTGGCCCAGCCATCCTTTATATGGCTATACATGCGGGTATAACCCTCCGGCGTTACGTGGCACAGGTCGAACGCATCAAAATTGATTTCCGTGAGATCCAGGCGGTTTTCTTTCTTAAAGGTGTCGATCAATGACTGGACATACTCACTATGCTCTGGTTCTTCTATGACCGGCTCGATCTTTGGCGCCGCGCAAAGCAAGGACAGGAAGCGGTCCTTGTTAAACTCAAGCATCCGTCTGCACCCCCCGACTCAGTGCGACCATGCACGCCGCGTATTTGTCGGCATGGTCTATAACTTCACGCCGTTCCTCCTCAGTTGCGGACGCACGATGCAGCGCGGCATAGTAAATGCCGCAATCGGGAACCGGCGCTCCCTCTTGGATCAGGATATTCCATACCGTGTGCGCCAGCAGTTCGGGATCACTGCCGTCCACAACCGTAGAGCACAACAGCATATCGCCGATCTTCTGCGTGCTGTTGAGGTCCGTCTTGCGGAGCATTGCCTCCACGTGATAGGCGACAGCCTCATGCTGCGCCTCTTCTCCTGCTTTGAGCAGTTTTCGGAACCCCTCCGGTTCCTGCCGACCCAGCACAACGCCAAAAGGCCGCGGGTATTTATGCTCCCAGACACTGCCAGACGGGCTAAATTGGCGGTACAGTTTTCCGAGGTCGCGGCGCAGCAGTGTTGAAACCTTCTCCCACGCCTGCAAACGCAGGGCCTCATCATTTCCTTTGAACTTGTCCACAGGGACAACGATCACCATATCGCAGGATCTCATTTTGCTTTCCTCCTTCATCAATATTCATCAGCCAGCATGATCGTGGTAATTGAACGGTCTGCCTCCGTGATGATCAGCACGCGGATCTTGCCGCTGAGCTGATACCACGACAGGATACGGGAACCTTCGCGAATCGCCCGCTCATTGGCCTGTTGATCCGCTGCGCATGTATCGCCCCAATCTCCGTGCAGGTGCCGATCCAACAGCCGAAGCAGACGCTCTTGGGAGAGCACCTCCAAAACGGCTGGCGTGGCACACACGAATCCCGGCATAAATCGGATAGGGCTGTTATCCATGGCGTATTTGTCTCCTTTCTTCATGTCAGTGCCTTAAAGCCATTTGGCGTCAGCACGTTGAATATCATCTTATTGGAAATCGTTTCTGTTAACTCGCTGCCCATATGCTTGCCCTGAGCGCTGAACTTTTCCTCGCTCTCTGTGCGCACGACCTTGACGATGCGGCCCTTGATGATGTGGGGCGTCTCACATTCAATGAGGCCGTTTATCATACCGGAGCCGCCGATCAGCCCGATTTGGCTGATGGAAAGCGGGAGTAAGGGGCGCTTGACGCCGTTGTCCAGTTCACTTCGGGACATCATTTGCGTGAAGCTGTTGGACTTACGCAGCTGCTGTTCCAACTCCTTCTGATTGAATCGCTCTCCCTTGAAGGTGTTGACCTCCATAGGCTGTGCCGGGAGTGCGTAGTGACCTTCCGGAATCTGCGTCAGCTCCGGTATGGAGCCGGGACTGACTGCAAACTGTTCCAGACAGAGTGTGTCCTGCAATTCCGTGTCTCTGCGCTTTCGGATGCCCAGCACCGCAACCTGCTTAAACTTCTTGAACTCGCTGTTGGTAAAGCGCCAAACAGAGAGATCGTCGAAGTTATCCACCAGGATGCGGCAGATATCAGGTGTCAGCCGGTAGTATGGAATGACATAGACCAGTAAGCCGCCGTACATCAAAATGGGGAGGCTTTCGATCAAAAACCGCTTTTCATGCCGGGAGCGTCCGCCGCCCTCGTTAATCACCGACAGATACGGTGGATTGAGGAACAGCAGATGAAACGCTTCATGGCTGATGCGGCTGTGAAAGAAGCTGCCAAAGCCCACTCGGTGCAGCCTTGTCTGCGCCTCTTCTGCACGGCTCTCATCCAATTCCACGCCATAGGCATAGCAGTTATTTCCCTGGGCAAGCTGCCGCAGAGCCTTCCCGCAGCCACAGCATGGGTCGATCAGATTCGTGGTGACCCCCTCCGGGAACCGGATGCCTTGGAGGATCAGCGAGATATTGCTCGGATCCGTTGGGTAATAGCCCAGCTTGATGTTGTTCATCAAGCGGCCAACCACAGCGGCATTGGTCTTTTGTCCCACAGGAAAGGATGCTGCAAACTGGCTCAGAGCCTCATAGACCGGCTTATATCCGGTGCTCATAAGGTTAAATCCGGCAAGCCCTTTTCGGAGCTGACCGGCCGCCACGGCCTGTTTGTATTCCTCCATCTCCAGCAGGAAAAGCTGCGCTTCTGCCAGATCTTCCACCAGTGTGCTTCGCGTGCGCTGCAGTTCGGAATAAGTGTCCCTTGCTGCGGCGAGATCCGTTTGCCGGAATTTCTCAATCCGTGCCCGCTGGATCACCATGCCCTGCGAGAGCTGAAGGATCTGTCCCTGAAGCTGAACAAGCCGGTCCAGTGCGTAGGGTTTTTGCGCCTGGAGGTCAGGCTGCTCGCTCATAGGTGCATCCGTCCTTTCGCAGAGCATTCATCGTGTCCAGCAACTGGCTGTAGGACCACTTCTTCAGATCAGCACGGGTGAGGTAGTGGTTATAGCCACCCTTGAAGTCTCTGGCATGGCGTACCGTCCGGTAGCAGAGCACCAATTCACGATGATAGATCGGCTGATGCAGGCAGACATAAATGCCGCCATCCTCCCACATTCCAATCAGAGTACACTCGCCGGCAACACCGATGCCGCCGGCATTGGAACTGACCGCAACTTCCCGCAGGCCCAAATCCTTGGACAGGGCGCGGAGAAACACTTTCCCCACGTTCAAAAAAGTCTTCTTGCTGCCATTGGGACCGCATTCACTGTCACCGTGAATATAGCTGAGATCCTGTCCCAGCAGAGCAGCGAGACGGCGCATATTGTTTTCCTGAGATTTTACCGACATACCGTTTCCTCCTTGTTCTGTAGATAAAAGAGGGCAAGGAACATCTCGCTCCTTGCCTCTCGTTCAGACGGCTTACGCCGCATCTTTCATGTTGCTCTCAGGCTTCGGCAGTTCCATCAGCTGCGCTTCGGCCAGCGGCATACGCTTTCCGAAATACGACAGCAGACGAATTTTTCCGTTTTCCTCCTGAAGCCCGCGATACTTCGTTTCATAAAGCACGGCACGGCCACACTCTATAACGCGGGTCTTGCTTTCAACCGTGATCTCCCACATAGGCGTTCACGCTGCACGCTGGACGATGCGCTCAGTTCCAAAGTCGAACACCGGCGCATTTTCCTCCGGGGTGCCGGGGATCAGCTTGAGGGTGTACCCCTGATCCCGGGACAGCTTGAACAGGCCGATGATGCGGTTGAGCTCTTCATCCACCACTTCCATCTCCGGCTCGGCTGCGGCCTCAGCAGGCGTCTCCTGCGCAGGGGCAGGCTGCTCCACAGGCGTTTCTTCCTGCACCTCTTCCTCCGCTTTTTCCTGAACGGGAGTAAACTCCGCGTCCATGACCTCCGGCTTCGCATTCTGTACCGTCAGAGCAGTCCAGAAAGAGCGCAGAACGGAGGCAAGGAGAGTACCGAACAGGGAACGCTTTTTAGGCTTGAGGTTCACAACCTCCTGCGCTTCCACCACGTCGATCTCGCTGATGGCCACCGTGAGCTTTCCCGTTTCCACATAAGCGGCAGACAGGAAGCAGGACACAGCGGCGCTTTCGGAAGCAAAAACCTCCGGGGCCTGCACACGCTTGGCAAGCAGGCGCTTGCAGATCACGCTGGCAGCTTCCACATCATCCATGCAGACAGTATCCGCTTCGATGGTGCCGGCATTGATGACGCCCTTGCCGTTGATAGCCTTGGCCTTGATACCGTAGGTCACATGCAGGTGGCCGTGGACCACCAGGCGCTCGGTAACCAGGGACTCATAGTGGACGGTTTCTCCCTTGGGAATGTAGACGGTTTTCATATTGTTTTCTCCTTTTCATTATTTTTGGGCGGCGTCTGCCTCCCATTGTTTTTTTGTTTTCTCAGGCGGCCAGTTCTTCCTCTTTAATGCGAACGGGCAGCACCAGGGCGAAATCGCCGCGGTTTTCTGCTTCAATCACAATAGGAGAAAAAACTCCGCTGAGCTTTACGGTCACTTCCGGTTCGTCCTTAAACTGTTTCAGGGCATCCAGCATATACCGCAGGTCAAACCCGAGGGTCAGATCACCTCGGCCCGATACAGGGATGCTGGTGCGAAACTTCCCGTTGGGCGCCGACATGGAGAGCGATTCACCGGAGAAGCGTACATAGGGCTTGGTGGTCCCGGATGCACACTCTTTAAGGTAGTTCAGCTCATTGATGAAATCGGCAGTCCTCACAGTAACAGCCTCCTGATACTGCTTCGGGACAGCCGAATCCACATCAAAGGTGTCAACTCCGTGCCGATGGACATACAGGCTTACCTCGCCGTCCGTAAACAGGACATACCGATCACCGACCTGCACCGTAACGTCACTCTTTCCAAAGACCTTCAGATAGGCAAGAGAGCTTCCATAGGCCAGAAACGGCACAGGAAAGGTCAGATCCTCCTGGGTGTCGCAAGCCATGCGGTATCCATCCAGAGAAAAGACCCGCTGGCTCTTGAACTGCACGCAGGTGTTGAAGGGCTTCGTATTCGCACCCAGCTTCATGGTGGCATAGCGTACACGCTCGATGCGCGCCAAAAACTGTGCTGCATTCGTTTGGAACACCTTATCCGACGCAACGGAAACAAGGCTGGGGTAGTCTTCATCGGAGGTGGCGTCGTATTCCGCTGCACGCTGTCCGCAGTAGAGCCGCAGTCTCCGCGCATCTTTTCGTTTCTCTGGTTGCTCATACAGTTCGATGGTCAGTTCACCGTCAAAATGGGAACAAGCCTTCATAACATCCTTGGTCTTAAAGAACGTAAAAGACATATCGTCACCCTTGACCGGGAGCCGGGCGGTGAGCCAGGTCTCCAGATCCGTTGCCGTCAGGGTGCAGACCCCATCTTTAACGCTGACCCGGATCTCCTCCAGAATGGGGATGGCGCTCTTTTTCAGGACTCGGCTGACTTTGTTCATAGCCTCCGAAAATGCTTTGGCATCCACAATCATGCCTTTCACGCTGCTTTCCTCCTTTGCTTTTCAACGACCGTCTGCATCCGCACCGTCTTGGTGGAGAAGTCCGTTTGACGGGCAAGATTTTCCCCGTGTGCCAGGATGTTGTAGACCATGATCACAACAGCCGTGGCAGCTGCGATATTGGCGGCGATACTCTGGGGATCTTCCTGCGCAGCTTCAGCGCAGCTCACTTCCGACGGGAACTTATCGGTTGCTTTCAACATTTCCGGGTGGACACCGCCAATAGATTTGAGTACCGTGCGCCCGTTTCTCCGAACGCCGCACACCACCTGTCCGGTGTATTCGCCATTGCCGCTGTCGATGTAGATCAAGTTCTCACACTGATTGAACGCCTGATGGCAGAGCTGGCGGGTCTTGTTGTTGTCCACGCAGCCCAGCAGGATCACCATGTCCTTGGTTTGTCGGTAAGAGTAAGGATTCTCCTTCCAGCTCTCAGGCTCGATCAGCTCCATCAAATCGGGCAGCTTCTCAATAAAGTTGGGAACATACTCTGTCTCTATGCCCAGAACCGTAGAATAGCGTTCTGCCAGCACACGGGCTTTGTTCTCACCAAGGTCAGCAGGCACAAAGTTCTGCCGGATCAGGTTCTTCGACTCCACGATGTCACCATCGCATATGATGAACCGTGCAGGGCGGTCAAGAACATGGAGCAGGCGGTAAACATGGGGCGCAATATAAGCCCCTGTCCCACCGGCACCCAGCATGACCACCTTTACCGGGCGATCCGTAGGGAATTTCATAGCCCCACCTCCGCCAGCATATCGAAAAGGCCGCGCTTCTTCTCTCGGGCAGGTGCTACTCTTTCGCTCTTTCGCTTCTGAATAGTGACCTGCTGCAGCCACTTCTCGGGGAACTGCTGCTCCAGCCCCTCGATCACCGTATCCGGGTCGATGGGCACGAAGGTGTCACCACAGAAGATGCGGGCTTTGATGTCAGGATAGAACCGATCCAGATTGCCCAGCACGAAGTACAGTCCCGTGGAGCGCTCGTCGCTATCATCCTTGGGAGAGAAAAAGGCGTCCATACTGTTGTGAGAGTGGATATCCGCATAGCAGATATACCGCTCCGCATCATCGTAGGGACAGTCGTGGAGGTTGGCCTCGATTTCCACCTTGCAGACAGTCTGCTTGGGTACGTAGGCAAAAAACTCCCGCTTGACCTTATCCCAGTAAATCAAGGCCAGCGCCTCGTTTTCTTCGTTCTCCGTCATGAAGGCACGAAAAAAGGCAATGATCTGCCCCATCAGACTGGCTGGTATCTTAGGCAGAGCCGGGGTGAACCCGGCTCTGACCTCAGCAAAATCGGTCACATTGTTTTTGGGGGCGATGAACTCGCCCTGCTCCATCTTGCGAAGCTCGTAGATCCTGCCATCGTTGGAGGGAATCAGGCAGATGACCTTGTCGGAGGCGCGGGCCTCCTCCAGACTGCCGAACTTTCCCTTATACGTGGCAGCATTACCCTTGGTCTTCATCTCCACCTTGGGCTTGACATAGCAGCACGGATTCTTGTCTTTCGTTTTCTTGAGGGCTTCCAGGAACTCGCGGGAGCGCTCGATCATCTCTTTCATGGAAATAATCGTGGTGCCCTTGGGGTCCTTGACCTCCTTGCGGATACCGCAGTATTCCACGCTCCAGGACACACGCTTGCCTTCCTCCAGATCCGTAAAATCCTCCGACTTTCTGATGCGCAGTTCCTCAAAGGTCATAGATGCGTCCTCGATGTCCTCTTTCACGCCCTTGTGGTAGAACACCGGGGGCTTTTCCAGAAGACCCTGCTTGGTATTCTCCGCTGTCTTTTGCTCGAAGGCAGCCGCAATGGGGTTTTCTGCGGGGGCCTCGGCAGCAGGCTTTTCAGGAGCAGATGCTTTGGGCGCCGGGGCAGCAGGGGCAGCGACAGGGGCCGGTGCAGGTGCTGCAACGGGAGCCGAAGGCGTTTCCTGCGTCACCGGCGCGGGAGCAGGCTCTGCAACAGATACAGGGGCAGCCGCCGCAAAGGGATCTGCCTGGGCTGCGCTGTTTCCGGTGCCAAAAATCTTGTCGATGTCAAATCCTTCGCTTTCACCAATCTCGGCAAAGGGCCACGCGCTGTTGCTGGGTTCACTCATACAATTTTTCTCCTTTCGATTTTGAGACAAAAAAAGACCGCAACTGCTCCCATGAGCAATTACGGTTTCATTCTTGTCCCTTATTTCGTTCCAGGTCGTTTTGAGGCTGGCGGAGGGCGCACTTACCCCCTTTCCGTCGCTGTTCCTCCCTAACTTACTCCGCCCTAACTTACTTCGCCCTGAAATACACCCTTATTGTAGCATTGCCAGTGCGACCCGTATAGTTGGAGTTTTTCCATAGTCCTTTATCTGAACCTCCGCCCATCTAAGCTATGCTTTCTTGACGAAAGCGACTATCTCCAGTACAATGTTGGCAAGGATATATTTATTTTTTCTTTAGGAGATAGGCTATGAAGAAATGCTTAATTACAATATTGCTGATCGTTGCTACGTTTTCATTTTGTTCCTGCTCACAAAAAGGAGCTGAATTATCATGGCAGGAACACTATGATTTAGGCGTTCGGTACTTATCGGAAGGGAATTATGAAGATGCCATCATTGCCTTTACTGCCGCCATCGAGATTGACCCGAAACAGGCGGATGCCTACTTTTCTTTGGCAGACGCATATATGGGCACCGGTGACTATGAAAGCGCAGAGGCAACCATTAAAAAAGGTCGTGAGGCTTGTGGAGACATGGAAGGTTTTGATCGCCTTGCAGACAACATTCAGTTTTTGACCTCTGGAGAGACAGGAATTAGGATCACCGATTTCTATTTCGACAAAGAAGTCTATCTGTCCGGAGAAAAAACAGAGTTTCTTGTATCCGTGGCCTATCGTTGCCCTGAAAACGAGGACTGCATCCTGATGATTGGTGCTAACACAGTCGAGCCCCATAGTTTCCGTATGTTGGACGAGGATCATGCCGTATCCGGAAGCGGTGGGTATCAGTTCTTTGTATCTGTTACTCCCTATCAGTGGGAGGAAACGTACTTCGGTATCTATGTCAATCTGTCGGAGGCTGATCACGGTGAGACTTGGACACCGTTTGATTCGGATACTCTATACATTAATCCAGATGGGAATGTAATGAGCGATGCTCCTTATAAGGAAGACGATTTCGATAACTACGGCGATTCCCTGTTGGCAAAGGGTTTTACCGACAATATGGTACGCGCCGATGAGGTTCTATTTTTTAACAATCCCATGCTCTGACTGGTGTCAACATTCATTTTCGGGGATAAAGAAGAATAATAGAGATAAAGGTGTAGGGTATAACGAAATATGAAAAAGAGAGTCTTGATAGTGCAATGAAAAGAAATGCGAGCTTGTTTTTAGTTCTTCTTATGTGTCTGACGCTTTGCGCCTGCGGGTCGGGGACAAATACATGGCAGGAGCAATATGACCTTGGCGTGCGGTACTTGTCCGAAGGCAACTACGAGGAGGCAATTATTGCCTTCACCGCAGCCATTGAGGT
>ENA-OUUV01001150-OUUV01001150.1-human-gut-metagenome-genome-assembly--contig:-NODE-1150-length-13857-cov-3.879872_pt1 | contig 13857 bp, 12 predicted proteins | sample MGYA00237952_ERZ548838 | MGnify/ENA primary metagenome ERZ548838 (study PRJEB26490, sample SAMN05194705) | human gut metagenome | biome: terrestrial biome; feature: human-associated habitat; material... | reverse complement strand
GTGGTCGATGAATTTGCTGAACTAAAGGCTGAACAACCCGAATTCATGAAGGAACTCATTAGTGCAGCGCGTATTGGCCGCAGTCTTGGTATCCACTTGATTTTGGCCACACAAAAACCCGCCGGACAGGTTAATGAGCAAATCTGGAGCAACTCCAAATTTAAGATTTGCCTGAAGGTTGCTACAAGAGAAGACAGTAATGAGGTAATCAAAACTGCGGTTGCTGCCAAAATTAAGGAGCCTGGTCGTGCGTACCTTCAGGTGGGCAATAATGAGGTTTTTGAGTTGTTCCAGTCTGGTTACAGCGGCGTTACTGTTGAGCAGGATTTGACCCAGTTGGATGCGTTGGTGGAAAAAATGGCTGCATATTGTCGTGAGAAAGGCATCCAGAAGCTTCCTGCCATCTGCTGTGATCCGCTGCCCGAAACGGTCGTATGCCCTGAAAGAGGAAGCCCCAGAGAGTTTGGTGAAATCAATCTTGGTATCCTCGATGCTCCCGATGCGCAATATCAGGGAGTAACAACGCTCAATGTTGTCAAGAACAACACCTTAATTATCGGTGCGTCCCAAATGGGAAAGACCAATCTGATCCAAAGCGCGGTTCGTCAGCTTGCAAGTAATTATACACCGAGCGAGATAAGTTTCTATCTTATTGATTTGGGCGCCATGACGCTACGTGTATTTGAACCTATGCACCATGTAGGCGGAGTCGTTACCGCTATGGAGCAGGAAAAGCTGAAGAATCTTTTCAAGTTGCTTTCCGAGGAAATCGAGCGTAGAAAACAACTCTTCTCCAAAAACGGAGTAGGATCTTTTGCTGCATATCGGGAAGATACTTTGGAACCGCTGCCGCAAATTGTTGTTTTTGTAGACAATCTTAGCGTCTTTAAGGATGTGTTCGGAGATCAATATGAGGAGATGTTGGTGCGGCTCCTACGAGAAGGCGTAACATACGGTATAGCCTTTGTGATCACCAGCTCGCAGACTAGCGGACTCAGCTACAAGTATCTGTCTTCCATTGGAACAAGAATTGCTCTTGCGTGTAACGATGCCAGCGAATACTCCTACATTCTGGAACGGTGCAGAATAGAGCCGGCCAATTTGCCTGGTCGTGCGCTAATTTCTGTGGACAAGAGCATATATGAAGTTCAGACCTTCCTGGCTTTTGCCGGGGAGACGGAAGCTATTCGATCCTCAGCAATCCGCAATTTTGTGCAGAGCATGAACGAAGCGTACCCGGAAATGCGCGCAAAAAAAATCCCCGAAGTTCCTGAGCAGTTGACCCGGGAATTCTTTGCACAGAACTATGCTGATATCCTCATTCGAGATGTACTTCCTATTGCGATCGACTACAATACGGTGAACTATGTGGCATTGAATTGCTATTCTCAGTTTATGCTGACTTTGGCAGGTAAAAATACTGTAGCTAAGGATCGGTTTGTTACTGCGGTGATTGAGGATATAGGCAAGAACTATTTCAAACGACCGGTTAGCCTCTATATCGTTGATGGGTTTGAACGCAAGCTGGGAAAATACAAAGACGCTGCGTTCATTAAAACCTATACGACCTCTTCTGATGCAATGAGTGAGATTTTGGAAGAAGTCTGCGACGAATTGGAAGAGCGCATTGATAAACTGGAGGACGGCGGCAGTTGCGCACTGGAAAAGGAACCCTGGATCATCGTATTGATCAATAATAAGCGAGCATTGGATGTTATGGCCGATGACGATAACGCTCAGGATTATTTCAATGAAATTGCCAAGAAGTATTCTGCAATGAAGATTCTGTTCATTCTTGCTGATATGGAGGACGCAAGTATTCGTTCCTCTGCTCCTTCCATTTTCCGTAAGGTCAGAGATGATAAAAAGATCCTTTATTTCGGGTCTCTCAAGGAAATCAAAATCGTAGATGTTTACAGTTCTAGTACCCGTAATCTGGGAGAACTGACAGCAACGGATGATGCCTATTTGTTTGTCGGTGAAGAAATCAGTCGAGTTAAAACTGTCCAGGAGGTGTGATGCATGGAGAATGATAATTTCTATCTCGACACAAGAAATATGGATGCGATCATTACTCAGGTACAGAAGATTGCCGAAACTATGCAAACTGCAAAAGAGGACTATCGGAGAGCAATAACATCGCTTACCGCGAGTTGGGATGGAAAGAGCAAAAAGATGTTTGATAAGAAGTCCGCACAACTTCTGCGCACGCTGACTGATGTTAGCCAGTCATTCTATGACATCGGTGAAGATCTTCTGGATGGATGCGTTATAAATCTGGCGAGGTCATTAAAAAGAATGGCTCGTTCTTCCAGAATATTAAAACGACCTACCTTGAAAAGGCTGGCTACACCTTTAAGCGCACACCTGTATATAACAAATACTCACTAACCGACGGCAAAATGACGGTTCTGAAGCACGATTACAAAAAAGCGTTTAGCCTGAAGTTCTTTGAAGGATACGGTAAAACATTCAGTAAAAATGGCATTAAGGTTACGAGCTTTGAGTTGGGGTTCTTGAATAGCGCCAAGCTGTTCAAAAACTTTGATGGGCTTATATCCAATATCGAAACTGTTCATGACTATAATCGCGGTGAAACCTCTGGGTTCAAGGACGGTTATGATGCGTTTAAAGCCCTAATTGATATCAACCAAAACACTTCTTTCTTGCAGTATTTGAAGAAGTTCTCACGGATGCGATTGAGCAGTTTGAAGCAGTTTTGGAAAAGGCTGAATCAATTAAGATTGATTTACCTTAATACAGTGCTTTAGTCAAAGCGCAGATCATTTATTCAAACAACCCCCTCATTTGAGGTTGTAAACAAACAGAAAGGGAGAATTATTATGTTGTATCTCGACAAGCCCAATGCGGAAAAAGTGATCGGTGATGTCACCGGCAAGATTAGAGAGATGGAGGATCTGGCTGCTCAGATCGACCGACTGATTGCAAACCAGCTGCCCGAATATTGGAAGGGAGCTTCTGCCGATAAGGCACAGAGCACCTACGCAGATGAGTACAAGAGCTTCCTGCAGAAAAAGGTTCCTGAGATGGTAACTGCCCTGAAGGATTACATGCAGGATTGCGTAAAGAGCATTACCGACGTTGATAATCAGCTGGCCGGAAAGTAATTCTTTGCTTATACAATCAATCGACATTTTTCACCGCTATGATTGCAGTACAGAGCCCTTCTCTGTGTTGCAATAGAGAACATAAGACAATAGGGGTGGCGGGTGACCCGTTACCCCTATTGTTGCACTAAGGCTTTTATTTAACCTTTAACTGAGTTTGAAATTTATCATCTACTTTAGGTGTCACGATATACTTTTGGAGGATCTTTTTACGATGAAAAAACTGCTATATCTCCTGGTTTTGAGCTGCCTGCTCTTGACTTCATGCGCCCCCAAAATGGATACTACTTTATCTGTTGAAGATCTTTCTTGGCAAGATCATTATGATCTGGGTGTTCGGTACTTATCCGAGGGTAATTACGAGGAGGCAATTCTGGCGTTCAACGCCGCTATCGAGATCGACCCAAAGCAGCCGGATGCCTATGAGAAACTGGCTGAAATTTACATTGCAACAGGCGATACCGAGCAAGCCCGAAAGATACTGGAGGATGGCTACGCGATTACAGGAAGCGAGACCCTGCAGATACGGTTGGCTGAGATAATTGCGTCTTTGGTGAACGGTGAGCTGCGGGAGTACTTTGATGAAGATGATAAGTTGGTCAACTACGATATTTTCTACGTTGACCCAACTACCGGATATGATCGGAATGATTCCTACAGCCCAGATGGTGTTCTACAGAATTATTATCTGTACTACTACAGCGAAGACGGCCTAACACAAACTACCGAGTGCTATTCCCCTACCGACGAGTTGCTGCATTGCTCTACAGTGGTGCAGGACGAGAACGGCCGTGTGCTTTCGAGCGTGACCGACGACGGAAGAGAAACGAAGTATATTTACAATGAGGACGGAGATACGTTGGGCTGGGATAACTATGATGACGGTGTTTTAACTAGCTATGCTCGGTTTGAGGGAGAAACCACGGTTTACTATGATGCTGACGGAAACAAGACAGGCCACGACTGACTGAAAAATAGGCTTTAATAAAGTAATAGAGCCTTGAGAAAGAGACAGACAGAATGAAACATATTAAACATGTTATCAGCCTGTACTTAATACTCGTATTGGCTTTGGCACTCTGTGCTTGCGGACAGAAAGCGGATATAGCTTTGTCTAACGATACCGCTACCTGGCAAGAACACTATGATCTCGGTATACGTTATTTAACTGAGGGCAATTACGAGGAGGCTATTATCGCTTTTGCTGCCGCAATCGAAATTGATCCCAAGCAGTCCGACGCATACCGCAAGGCTGCGGAGGCTTACGAAGGTCTGGGCGACATTGACAGTGCCGTTGCCATTTTGCAGCAAGGTATAGATGCTACAGGAGATCAAGCATTGATGGATTTGTTAAAAGAAAAGGAGACTGCGCTTGAAGACCAACAGGCCTCTCTTGAGGGAGTGCAGCTAACACTATCGCTTACAGATCCTAATTTGAGGGAAAGCTATCCGATTAACAAGTCAGAGATCGGAGACGGTGACCTGGAGTATCGCTGGTCCGTGGCCTTCAATGATGGCACAAATTTCTGCGAGGTGGGCACAGCTCACTTCAAAGATCCCGGAGATGAGCCCAGAAATGCTACACTGTATGAAATGCAGTCCAATGTTTGGTTTCGGACATATGAGGACAGCCGTACTACACGCTATTCAACCATTGCAATAGCCGAGTTGACGATCGATGGTTCGACTCTAAGTTGGACCTTTACTATTCCTGCGGAATACAACTTTGATGTTGAGAAAATGGAAGTTACAGGGACAAAGATAGTGTGTAAAGGTCTATTTGTAAAATGAAGTTGGACACCTAAGAAAAAAATCCATAGTGATTTTCCCCACATGGTAGAATGAAGTTTGCACACAACTTCTTCCAAGGGAGGGCAATCACTATGGACTGCCAAGATTATATCACAGAATCGGTAGAACGCAAGAAGGGACAGCACTTACAGCGAGAGGAACGAGGAGCAATCCAGCATCTCAAGAACGCAGGCTACACGAACAGAGCCATTGCCAGAGCGATCGGATGTTCACCAACCACCGTTGGAAACGAGCTAAAGCGCGGCACACCGCCCCGAAAGAGCAGCAAGGGCAGGAAACCCGGATACTCGGCAAGGCGCGGAGAAGCGGTCTACAAGGCTAACAGAAAGCGTTCTCGGAAACCACACCGGATCTGTCACTGCACTCGCTTCATTCGCTGGATAATTGAACAGGTCAAAGAACACAAGTGGTCGTTGGATGCCTGCGTCGGATATGCTCGTCTGCACGGGCTGTTTTCAGCAGAGGAGATGGTCTGCACCCACACGCTTTACAATGAGGTCTGGGCAGGCAGCCTTGACTTGTCTGTGACAGAACTGCCCGAAGCCATGAAACGCAAGCAGCACAAGGACTCCAAGCCCCGTGAGCACAAGAAGAACTTCGGCACAGACAATTCTCGGAGACCTGAGATCGCGGCTCTGCGCATCGAGGAAGGTCATTGGGAAGGTGACACCGTGGTCGGCAAGAGGGACGGTAAAGAGGCTGTTGTCCTCTCCCTGTTGGAGAAGAAAACGGAGAACTATATTGCCATCCGGATTCCCGGCAAGGATGCAAACTCCGTTCTGAACGCCATGCAGTCACTCAGGGAAGAATTCGGAGACAAGTTCTCACAGGTATTCAAGACCATTACTGTGGACAACGGCTCGGAGTTCTCTGCGTTCAGTCAGGTCGAGAACTGGGGCTGTGCAGTCTACTTTGCGCATCCCTACACCTCGTGGGAACGTCCCCAAAACGAACGCCACAACGGGCTGTTTCGAGCCTTCGTTCCGAAGGGCGTGTCCATTGAGGCTTTCTCTGCCGAGTATATCTTGGCTGCAGCTGATGAATTAAACGGACGGCCTCGCAAGAAGCTTGGCTACCGCACCCCGGAGGAACTGTTTGACGAGTTCCTCGACTCTGGTTATGCAGCCGAAGGCTACGGTAGCATCGCCCAGGACGGAAGCCAGCGGCTTCCATCCTGACCGACGCTCTGATTCACTTAGTTCTACCGTGCAGGTGTCCAACTTGCACTTGCAATTTGAGGAAGCTCAACCCAACTAAACTTTACATTGCTGTGAGCGATAAGCCCATCAGCCACGAAAGGGAGTCTTGTATATGAAGCGTATCAGTGGTCTGTTATTGTGCTTTTGCATATTTTTTGGCATGTGTGCCTGCGGGAGCAAAGACACTCTCCCCGAATGGCAGGAGCAGTACGACTTAGGTGTAAGGTACTTATCTGAAGGAAACTACGAAGAAGCAATTCTTGCGTTCACTGCTGCCATCGAAATTGATCCCAAGCAGCCTGTCCTATATATTGGCCGAGCCGATGCATATATCGGTTCCGGAGAGACAGAAGAAAATCTCGCAGCAGCATTGAGCGACTACAAAGATGCCATCGCATTGGATGAAACCAATGCAGACGCATGGTTGGGTATTGCGGACGTATATATCCGTTGCGGCGAGTATGACAAAGCTTTGGATGTGCTGAAAGATGGCTTGGCTAAGACGGGAGGCAACGAGAAAATTGCTCTGAAAATAGCGGATATGGAAGCCGGTACGTTCGCTGATAAGGACGGAAAAACCAGAAAGAGCGTTCACATCGAAAATGGTGAAGTAATTGAGTATTGGCTCTATGAGTATGATGAAAACGGCTACAACATAAAAACTACGAAGCATGAAGCAGACGGCACCTTGGCCCGTACGGAGGAATCCAGTTTTGACTCGAACGGATTAGAAATGAAGTGTGTTGGAACCAGTGTCGATGGAAGATATTCTGTCACCACATTTGAATACGATTCGCAAGGGCGATGTATCAAGGAAATTAGAGAAGATACCCATGGGGATGAACATGGAACACAAACCCATACTTACTATACCTATACAATCATCACTTATGACGACAACCTTCGTACTGAGACACACGATGAATACACAACTCTGGATGGTGTTGATGAGTTAAGCCAAAGATTTGTCATGGAATATGACGAGAACTGGGTTCGTTTTCGAGGGAGCAACTACCGGCCGGATGAAAATGGAGAATTATATTTAGATTACTATGTCGAATACATCTGGAATGAAGATGGTTCCTATGGCGGTTACGAGTACATTCAAGTTGCGCCGATAGAGGAAAATAAAGAATGATGCACGCTCATCTGAGGTGGAGAAATGACGAATAAATATCAGATCGGTGCCACAGTGTTTGGCGACTGGATTATCAAACGTAAAATCGGTGAGGGCAGTTTCGGTCAGGTCCTTGAAATCCAACGCGAGGATTTTGGTCAAGTATATCGTGCTGCACTAAAGGTAATCACCGTCCCGCAGAGTGAGGCGGAGCTTCGCGGTGCTCTGGAGGAGGGTATGAGCCCATCTCAGGCGGAGCAGTATTTCTATAGCGTGGTGGAGGATATCGTCCGGGAGTTTGCTATCATGGCTCGACTCAAGGGTACGGCTAATGTGGTCAGCTATGAAGATCACAAGGTTATCCGCCATGCCGATGGTATCGGTTGGGACATTCTGATTCGCATGGAATTGCTCAATCCGTTACTCTCCTATGCCTATCAGCACCCTTTTTCCAGACGGGACATTATCAAGCTCGGCATTGATATGTGTCGGGCTTTGGAACTATGCCAAAAGTACAACATCATTCACCGTGATATTAAACCTGAGAACATTTTTGTCTCGGATAATGGCGATTTCAAGCTGGGAGATTTCGGTATTGCACGAACCGTGGAGAAAACTGTGTCTGGCTTGTCCAAAAAGGGTACCTACAATTATATGGCACCAGAAGTATACCGAGGTGAAAACTACGGCTTTGACGTTGACATCTATTCTCTTGGCATCGTACTGTATCGCCTGCTGAATAAAAACAGGACTCCATTTCTACCCCCTGCCCCGGAGACAATCACCTACCATAAACGCGAGGAGGCATTAACTCGCAGAGTAAGTGGAGAAAAGATTCCTAAACCTATCCATGCAGAGGGACGCTTGGCAGAAATTGTCTTGAAAGCCTGCGCATTTGAACCTAAAGACCGCTATTCCAGTCCCGTTCAGATGCGGCATGAGTTAGAGGCTATCCTATATAATCAGGAAGAATCAGAGTTAATTTATCCCGACGGGGATGAACTGACATTGCTTGCCAACGAATATGCCTCTAAGACTGCATCTAAGACAACAGAACCATCAGCGGCCACAGCACCAGAGCAGACTGAGAGTACGCAGTCTATGTTCTCCGGCCAGAATTCTTATCGTGGTTCGGTTTATGATTCCTCTCGCACAGAGAGCATGTTCCACGGTAGTCGGGATCGAGTGATCGGAGAAAATGAAGATCGCACAGAGAGCATTTTTGGAAAGGCCACATCGCATGGAAAAGCAGCGGCTGCCCAGCCTGTTCAAAAAACCAAGTCTCAAAAGAAGAGCAGAAAGCCAGCTATTATTGCTGTTGTTGCCATACTCGTTCTTTTAGCTGGCGGAGGAGTTTTCTTTGTTCAGTCGCAGCGCCAGCAGGAGGCAGAAAAACTGGCTGCTTATCAGCAGTTGATGCAGCAAGGAACAGATGCGTGTGCAACTGATCCCACACAGGCAGCGCAAATGTTTTTGGATGCGCAGAAGCTTTTCCCGGAAGAAACTGCCCCCTACACATCCTATGCGTATGCGCTGTATTGTGCTCAGGAGTTTGATGACTGCATTTCTTACATTGAAGATGACTTGGCTTTGGGAAAAAACTATGATGTTGTAACTCAGAGCAAGCTGAGCGAAATCTTGGGTGCTGCATATTTTGAGAAGGACGATTACGCAGCGGCGGCTTCTTTCTTCCGTTTAAGTACGGCCGGCGGCGATATTACTGTTTCCGCAATGCGTGACTTTGCAGTTTCCCTTGGCCGGTTAGGTGATGTTGAGGCTGCCGATGAGGTGCTTCAAAAAATGTATGCTGCAGGCGCTGAAAGCGATGTGACGGACTATGTACAGGCCGAGGTTGATTATGCGCTGGAGAATTATGTAGATGCAGAAGATGGTTTCCGTAGTGTGTTGAACGCTACTGATGATATCGTATTGCAGAAAAGAGCTCTGCGTTCCTTGGGCGAAGTGTATAGAGACTGTGCAGCGTTGGCTCGTACTAACTCTTCTCCTATTTCTTATCCAGCTACAAAGGCTGCAGAACTGCTGTCTGACGGCATCGTAACTTATGGATTGCGTTATGATAGCACTTTGTGGGAAATGTTGGCCTTGGCATACTTTGAGTCGTACCATACGGATGCCTCTGTGGGCGAAAATTACCTGGTGAAAGCAGCAGAATGTTTCAATCGTGTGATCGAGCTGGGTGTGAGCAAGGATTATCTCTACCGCAATCTTTACACGATTTATTATGAACTGAAAGACTATGAATCAGCCGAAGAGTCCTTGTTACGGTATGAGGAGGCTTTCCCCAATGACTATATGCCTCATGCCCTGCGCGCAATGATGCTCATAACGATTGAGAATGAGAAAGCCCAGTCTGTGCGTAACTACAAAAAAGTTGTGAGCGAATATGAAATTGCCGGAAACATGATTCGAAGCTCCGATGATGCTACTTACTATCAGCAACTGGAAAGCCTAATTGAGCGGTTGAAGGCTGAAGGCTGGATTTAATCAATAGCGTCGCACTGGAGGTGCTATCATGCGAAAATTTATCTCAGCATGTGGCTGCAATATAGGCCGCATCAGAAACAACAATGAAGATAACTTCTGCTTTAATGGCATTATTCTACAGGCAGAAAATCGGGGGTTACGTGATGTTCTGTTTGCCTCTGGCACACTGGATAAGCCGTTTTGCATGGGTGTCTTCGATGGCATGGGTGGTGAGGCTTTCGGTGAAGAGGCCTCCTATATCGCAGCCACGGTCTTGAAAGCAAGAAGCTCAAGCTGTATTGGCGTCCCAGAGAAAATTTTGCTTGATGCCTGTAATGAGGCAAATAATCTTATCTGCGCAGAAGCGCGCAAGCGCGCATCGGGTGTCATTGGCTCAACTATGACAGCTCTTTGGTTAGAGGGAAATGATGCTGTACTGATGAATTTGGGAGACAGCAAAGCGTTCCTTCTTCGTGATGGCAGTCTGGATCAAATTTCCGTAGAACATACTGACCGGGCAAGGTTAGAGGCTCTTGGAATTACCATGCGGAAACCACGCCTGACACAGCACTTGGGAATAGATCCTGCTGATATGATTCTTGAGCCTGCAATTTGGCATGGAAACATCCTGCCCGGAGACCGTTTTCTCCTATGTAGCGATGGCCTGACCGATATGGTCTTTGAATCTGAAATTGCTGATGTCCTTCTCTCTCTATCAGAGCCGTCTGATTGTGTCAGAAAACTAATCAATGCAGCCATCGCAAATGGTGGTCGAGACAATATTACCGTCGTTGTCTGTAACATCCTTTAGTCATGGCTGAAGTCGGGAAATGAGGTCCAACATGAGACGAATCGCTAGCTTTCTTTTGAGTGTGTGCATGATACTTAGCCTTTGTGCGTGCGGACAAAAGGCAGATGTCGAAGTTCCCTCCAATGTATCCTCTTGGCAGGAACAGTATGACCTTGGTGTGCGGTATCTGTCTGACGGCAATTATGAGGAGGCCATCATTGCCTTCACGGTGGCTATCAAAATCGACTCCAAGCGCCCAGAGGCCTATCTGGGTTTGGCTGATGCGTATACCGGCACCGGAGATCTGGATGCCGCCCGAAAAGCATTGGAGGATGGCTTGGCTGCAACAGGGAATACGGAGATCCAGGCAAGGCTGGATGAGCTTTCGGCAGAAGCTGGCAATCTCACCGGTCAGCCGCCGTTTTCCCTTCAAGATCTGGAGGACTGGGGATATCCCTATGGCATAGATGCGTATACGTTGGAGCGGGAAGGAAAAATTGAAACTGGAAGAATTGAAGATTTGCTTGAAGATTATGAACGATCGCCAGCGGGATTTCCAGACGGGAGCGGAACCGGAATTGGTGGAAAGGGACTGACGATCTTTGTCGAAAATGATATGAGTCTTCATGATATTAATATAGATGTAGACCATGGTGATACCGCTGAAGGTCCGCGCGGTTTGTATTTGGGAATGAGCGCTGAGGCTGCCCTAAACCTGTTTCAATGTGATAATCCTGATGCAATCAAGTACTTGCAGTCGGGAGATGAAAACTTGATGACACAGAACGGAGACCTTCGGGAGATGTCTCTTTATGATCCGTATGAGGATGAAGATAATGCGCTGGCATACACGGGTAGCTTATATCTCAGCAATCAAAGCCACTACGAAGACGGTGTTCTGATTGATGAGGAGGAGCGAGTGATACTTAACTATGAAATTATAGAACTGGCATCATTGCATATTGACGTTACAGGAGGAGTTGTTTCCAGAATTGATGTTAGATACTGGAATTGAATTTGCTATGCGAGGAATTAGGAAATGAATCATACATATGCCATCGGTTCCACTGTATTTGAAAAGTGGATCATCAAGCACAAACTGGGCGAAGGCAGTTTGTGCACGGTTTATGAGATTCAGCGTGAGGATTTCGGCGAGGTCTACAGGGCCGCGCTGAAGGTCATTACCGTGCCCCAAAGTGATGTGGAATTTCAAGGTGCGCTGGATGAGGGCATGTCCAGGATCCAGGCAGAGGAATATTTCTATAGCGTGGTGGAGGATATCGTCCGGAAGTTCGCTATCATGGCCAAGCTCAAGGACACGGATCACCAATATAACACGTCAAAGACCTACTCCATGGATGTAGTGCTGCTGGCAGAGAATGATGGGTACAACAATACCCTGTATCTCTATGATTCCGAAGGAAAGCTGGTGCGTACCCTCAGCTTTGCAAGGGCTGCGTCATAAAGGGCAATCGTTCGATAAAAGGATCGCAACACGTGCTGAGCAATGTTTAAAAGGCATTCTTTACCCAAAGCAACAGTGAAGTAAACGGTAAATAACACGTACCTGTAAATTGGCAATGTCGTATGCCATACTGTAGCGGGAAATCTCGAGATTTCCCGCTACAACAATAACGGGGGCAGAGTTACTCTATGCAGGCAAATGAATGTAAGCGTCAATTCTGACAACGTATAAAAATCTCCACCTTGGTGCGAATGCGCTGAGGTGGAGATCAATCATTAAAAAAATCCTCATTGAGGAACATGACATTCTTGTGGGGCGTTGGCTGGCAGAAGTTTTTCAGCCCAGAATTCGTCAGCTTGGCTCAGCCCCGGCGCACTCTGCAGAACCCAAAGAAGGTATTTGTACGGGTCAAGTTTGTTTTCCTTCGCCGTTTCAATCAAACTGTAGATCACGGCGCTGGCCTGTGCACCACCGGGCGTATTGGCAAAGAGCCAGTTCTTCCTGCCCATCACAAAGGGCTTCATGCTGCGCTCGGCACGGTTGTTGCTCAGCTCCAGACGGCCATCCTCCAGATACCTTGTCAGGTATGGCCACTGCTCCAACAGGTAGTGGATGGCCCTGCCCAACGCGGATTTCGGTGCTGTTTTCACCTGCATCTCATTTACCCATGACAACAGCGCGTCTAAAACAGGTTTCTCCTGTTCCAGCCGCTTTTCATATCGCTCCTCCGGTGTCAGCTCTGCAAACGCCTGCTCCAGCTTGAAAAGTCGGGAGCAATAGCATTCGCCAATCGCTGCCGGAGCGTCCTTCTGCATCTCCTTGGGCAGCGTTTGCAGAGCCTCATCAAATTTTCGCCTCGCATGTGCCCAGCAGCCTACCACACGGATGTTGCCCGGCAGCTTGTGGTATCCCTGGTATCCGTCTGCGTGCAGCCGCTGGTGCGGTACAGCCACATGTAGGACTTGCTGGTGGAGGAACGTCCCGGCTCTTTCAACACCTGCAGCGTTGTCTCATCGGCGTGCAGCACCGACTCCTTACGAAGCTGCTCGCGCAGCGTATCGTAGATAGGCTGCAGCCACTTCTCCGAAGTGTTCAGCAGCCAGTTAGCCATGGTCTGCCGGGACAGCTTCAAGCCCTGGCGGTTAAACTCCTGCTCCAGGCGGTACAGCGGCGAGTACATGACGAATTTCTGTGCTGCCAGATACGCCACCGCCTCCGCAGAGGCAAAGCTGCCGGGCAGCAGCGCAGGCTCTTTTGCTGTCTTTGCAATGTTGGCTTCACCGGTCTCCTGCTCGCAATTCTTGCAGGCGTAGGTGTAGTACACGTCCTCGCGCACCCAGAACTTTGCCGGCTTCATCTGCAGTGTTCTGCGAACCTCTTTGCCGATCTCAACCATCTGGCTGCCGCAAGCAGCGCAGATTCGCTCATTCTCCGGCAGACGGTGCTCCACTACCTCGGTGGGAGTACCCTCCGGAACAACATCCAGCACATTGCCGGATTGCCGTTTGCGCTCGTGTGCCTTCACGGTGATCTGCTTCTCTGTGGCGGCTTTGGTGCCAAAGGCGTAGGCCTCCAGCTCGTTGTAGGTCAGGCTCAGCTGCTCCATGACCATCTGCTCCGCCTGCTCTGAAGAACGGCCAAACAGCTTCTTCTTGGACAGCTTCAGCTGCTCCAGCAGCCACTCATTCTGCAGTGTCAGGCTGGTGATGACCTGCGCCTGTTCCTGTTCACGGGCGGCAAGCTTTGCTTCCAATCTTGCATGCGTCTCTTCAGCTTGGCGCTCTTTGCTTCCAACTGCGCATTTTCCTGCTGCAAGCGCTCATATTCCGCACGGGAAATGGTCACCATTTCTTCCGTGTTAC
>ENA-OUUV01001146-OUUV01001146.1-human-gut-metagenome-genome-assembly--contig:-NODE-1146-length-13909-cov-6.830735_pt1 | contig 13909 bp, 8 predicted proteins | sample MGYA00237952_ERZ548838 | MGnify/ENA primary metagenome ERZ548838 (study PRJEB26490, sample SAMN05194705) | human gut metagenome | biome: terrestrial biome; feature: human-associated habitat; material... | reverse complement strand
TGTACCAGCTGTCGCAGAGAAAATACGCAGCATTCGGCGGCACAGGCAGCTCTTGGCGAAATCACCTGCGTAGACATTAGTGCGGGTGCTGACACGGCCAGGGTTCGCATGACCGTTAAAATTATAGCAATTCTCAAAAATCTGTTCAATAACCATCAGCAGTAAACCAGCCGAAACAATCCTCCGGTGAAACGAGAGCAAGTGCCTCGGTGACCATCTGGGGCAAAAGAGCAGGAATGTTGCAGCCCAGCTTCCGCAAAATAGCCTTCATCTTCGACCACAGCATTTCAATCGGATTCAAATCTGGGCTGTATGGCGGCAGATAGAGTGGAATCATGCCCGCTGCGCGCAACACTTCTTCCACGCCCTTGACATGGTGTGAACGCATGTTGTCCATGACGACGATGTCGCCTTTGTGAAGCGTCGGAATGAGCACGTTTTTCAGATAGTCCAGAAAACGTTCGCCGCTTGTTCCGCCGGGATACATGGTGTAGGTGATTTGACCGTTCAAGCGGACAGAGGCCAGAACAGTTTGAATTGTCGGCACATTCAGCGGTGCGCTGCCATGCACCCGCGCTTTCCCGATGGCTCGTCCGTACCTGCGTGTCATCCCGATGTTCACGCCACTTTCGTCCAGAAACACAAGTCTCCAATGTTCAATCGCCAATTTTAACTATTTCCACTTGATACGTTTTGCCTGCACATCGGGGACGCTCCCATTCTGTCGCCGAAAGCCCGACTTTTTTCACTCGAAACCCCAATGCTCGAACCACTCGGCTCATTGTTGAAATTCGACTTCCTTTATTGTAGTCTCAGCAACTTCAATTAAAAGTCATCTATGCTCTTTTTGCAACCCTTTTTTGTCTCACCCCCCAAGATTCCGTGATGAACCCAAAATCGAGAGACGATGTAAGTCTCTTGATTTGGCATTGCAAATGCTGTATAATGTAGGAGTATGCAGCGGTGTGTGCTTCCATGCCCAGTAGCTTTCTGCGCTTGTACTCGCACAGCGCACGGGCGACATTGACCTTTGCGGCATAAATGCTACCATTATCGTGGATGTTCGGTCAGCTTGACCGACAGTGGGCAGTTTAACCATCCGTAACTTGCGCAACTGTGTACTGCAGTTGTCGAATAGTTGCTGCGAACTGTATGGCGAACCTTGGAACAGGAGGGAAAGCAAGCAGATGCGAATGCGTTGTAATAAGCTGTGGAAGCTGCTGGTCGTTATGGGCATCGGAGCGTTCTATAATAGTATAAATATTATATGTGAATTTTAGCATCAAAGTAAAACTTGAACAAAACACGGTTGATACCGTTCGGGGAAGGATTCGCCAATGAAAATATTGGACAATATTAGTTCGCTCGTCAAGGATGATTTGCGTCAAACCATTAAGAGGGGAAGCCGTGTATCCATTGCCGCGGCTTGTTTCTCCATGTATGCCTTTGAGGAACTGAAAAAACAGCTTGAGCAAGTAGATGAGTTTCGCTTCATCTTTACTTCGCCGACCTTCATCAAAGAGCGTGCAGAAAAGCAGAAGCGCGAATTTTACATCCCCCGCATCAGTCGCGAGAGCAGCCTGTACGGTACTGAGTTTGAGATTAAACTGCGTAATGAAATGACGCAGCGCGCTATTGCAAAAGAATGTGCTCGGTGGATCAGCAGCAAGGCAACGTTCAAATCCAACACAACTGGCGAGAATATGGGCGGTTTTATGACCGTTACCTCGAAAACGGAGCAAACGGCCTATATGCCGATCAACGGTTTCACCACAGTTGATATTGGCTGTGAGCGCGGCAACAACACCTACAACATGGTTAACTGCATGGAAGCGCCGTTCGCCACGCAGTACATGCAGCTGTTCGATTCCCTTTGGAATGACAAAACCAAGATGCAGGATGTGACGGATGTTGTGCTGGACAACATCAGCCACGCCTACAATGAAAACTCTCCGGAATTCATTTACTTTATGACGCTGTACCATGTGTTCAGCGAGTTTCTCGAAGATATTTCCGAAGATGTTCTTCCAAACGAGGCGACCGGCTTCAAACAGAGCAAAATCTGGAGCATGCTATACGACTTCCAGCGCGATGCCGTGCTGGCAATCATCAATAAGCTGGAAAAGTTCAACGGCTGTATTCTGGCAGACAGCGTTGGCCTTGGTAAAACGTTCACAGCGCTGGCGGTCATCAAGTATTATGAAAACCGCAATAAATCCGTGCTTGTGCTCTGTCCCAAGCGGCTGTCCGAGAACTGGAACACCTTCAAAGACAATTATGTCAACAATCCGATTGCAGCAGACCGCCTGAATTACGATGTGCTTTTCCATACCGACCTTTCGCGCAAGGGCGGTATGTCGAATGGGCTTGACCTTGACCGACTGAACTGGGGGAACTACGACCTCGTCGTTATCGATGAGTCCCATAACTTTCGCAATGGCGAAGGCGGCGCTGGTACGCATAAGCGCGACGGCGAAAATCGCTATCAGCTTCTGATGCGCAAGATCATCCGCTCCGGCGTAAAGACGAAAGTGCTGATGCTTTCGGCAACGCCAGTCAACAATCGCTTCCTCGATCTGCGCAATCAGCTTGCACTGGCCTACGAGGGCAACCCGGAAATGCTCGAAAAGGAGCTGAATACGAAAAAATCCGAAAAAATCCATTGATGAAATCTTCCGTCAGGCACAGCGCGCTTTCAATGAATGGAGCGATTTGGAGCCGGAAAAGCGCACGACGGACGCGCTACTCAAGATGCTCGATTTTGATTTCTTTGAGCTTCTGGACAGCGTGACGATTGCCCGCTCCCGAAAGCACATCGAAAAGTATTACAATGCCGCTGCCATCGGCAAATTCCCGGAAAGGCTGAAACCCATCAGCCTCCGCCCGAATCTGACCGACCTGAACAGCGCAATCAACTATAATGAAATATTCGAGCAGCTGGGGCTGCTGTCGCTATGCGTCTATACGCCGTCCAGCTACATTCTTTCCAGTAAGCTGGCGAAATATCTTGACTTGGAAAAGGTCGCTAACATGTCCATGCGCGGGCGCGAATCCGGCATCAGGCGTCTGATGAGCATCAACCTGCTGAAGCGTCTTGAAAGCTCGGTCTATTCTTTTCGCTTGACGCTTGGGCGCATACTGGGTATAATCAATTCGACCATCACCATCATCGATAACTTTATGGCGGGAGGCGGCGGAGAAATCGAGATGCGCGATGTGTCGGACAACGACTTTGACGCGGAAGATGAAAACACGGATTTCACCCGAATCGGCAAAAAAATCAAGATTGATATTGCCGACATGGACTACGTTTCATGGCGAAGCGAGCTGGCGAAGGACGCGGAGAATCTGGAGCTGCTGCTTCTGATGATGAACGACATCACACCGGAGCATGACAGCAAGCTTCAGACGCTCTTTCAGCTGCTGGACGATAAGATCGCCCATCCGATTAATCCGGGCAACAGGAAGGTCATCATTTTCTCGGCGTTTGCGGACACGGCAAACTACCTGTATGATCAGGTCAGCGCCCGTATGAAATCGCGCCACGGACTGGACACGGCGGTCATTACCGGCAGTGCGGACGGCAAAACGACCATTCGCGGCGTGAAAGCGACGCTCAATAATGTGCTGACCTGCTTCTCTCCGGTTTCCAAGAACAAAGATGTGCTCATGCCGGACAATCCCGCCGAAATCGACATTCTGATTGCTACGGACTGTATTTCTGAAGGTCAGAACCTGCAGGACTGCGACTATCTGGTCAACTACGATATTCACTGGAATCCTGTGCGCATCATTCAGCGCTTCGGGCGTATCGACCGCATCGGCAGCCGCAACAGCGTCATACAGCTCGTGAACTTCTGGCCGGATATGACGCTGGATGAGTATATCAATCTGAAATCCCGTGTGGAAACGCGCATGAAGATTTCGGTCATGACCTCCACCGGTGACGACGACCTCATCAACGCGGAAGAAAAAGGCGACCTCGAATACCGCAAGGCGCAGCTCAAGCGGCTGCAAGAAGAGGTGGTTGATATCGAGGATATGTCCACAGGCATCTCCATCATGGATTTGGGGCTGAATGAATTCCGTCTCGACCTGCTGGACTACATGAAGACGCACGGCAGCCTGGAAAGCAAACCGAAAGGATTGCACGCCGTCGTTCCCGCGACGGAGGAATGCCCGGAAGGCGTTATCTTCGTGTTGAAGAACGTCAACGATGGCGTCAACATCAATAACCAGAACCGCATCCATCCCTTCTACATGGTGTATATTGGGACGGATGGCGAAATCATCTGCGACTATCTGAACCCGAAGAAGCTGCTCGACTCCGTCCGCCTGCTCTGTCGCGGGCAGGACAAGCCCGTACCGGTTCTCTGCAATGCGTTCAACGCCGAGACGGACGATGGACGAAACATGGCGGAGATGTCAGAGCTTCTGAGCCTTGCAATCGACTCCATCATCGAGACAAAGGACGAAAGCGACGTTGATTCCTTCCTGAAGGGAAATCAGATGAGCTTTCTGTCCAGGGCGATTAACGGACTGGACGACTTCGAGCTCATATGCTTCCTTGTCGTAAAGTGAGGTGCGTTTCATGCTGGGATTACCATTGTCCACAGAGGTCAGGAAGATTATTCCCAAGAAAAAGGTGCTTGAGCATTTTGCCGCGGATATGAGTGCCGAGCGGCGCAAGAGCTTTGATGCCGATGTAGCGCGGATTGCGGTCTGCAACGAAGTATCCACGGTTTCGCTCAATCTGGCGGATGGCAAGGACATTCACGCCTTCTTTGTGGTGCAAGTCAGCCTGCGCCGGAAGGATTTTGACAAGCAGAACATCGTTTTCATTGCCCGAACCTTCGGGCAGAACCTCGTGCTTGTTCTCACCTATGAGCAATCGGAACGTCTCGCCCTGTGGCAGACAAAGCTCATCATGGATGAATGGCAGCTTGCCGGAAGTCAGACGCTTTGTCTTCAAGGCTTGAACATGGACGCAGTTTGGGAAAGCGTGGTCACGCAGATTGGGCACATAGAAGTCGAAAGCGGACACACGCTGAACGAGCAGATTGCGCTGGATGACAAACGGGCAAAGCTGCAAAAGGAAATTGCCAAGCTGGAAAAGCAGGCATGGGCGGAGAAACAGCCGAAGAGAAAATTTGAGCTGATGCGGAAGATAAGGGAAATGCGGAATTCGGAATGCGGAATGCGTAATTAGAAGTGCGGAATTGCATGATGGAGGTAATGCTGTGAATGATGGAAATGTTATTCGTTCCAAGAGCAAGGCGTTTGCGTTGCGTATTATACGGATGTATCAGTACTTATGTAATGAAAAAAAAGAATTTGTTCTTTCAAAGCAGGTCTTGAGGAGTGGGACAAGCATTGGAGCCAATGTAAGCGAAGCTCTGCGCGGTCAATCCAGAGCAGATTTTTTCGCTAAGCTGAATATTGCGCTCAAGGAAGCCAGCGAAACTGAATACTGGCTTGAACTCCTGCATGAAAGCGGCTATATTGACAAAGGTGCCTTTGATAGTCTCTATTCCGACAATCAGGAATTGCTCAGAATTCTGGTGGCAATTACAAAAACACAAAAAGAGGGAAATTAATTCGGAATGCGAAATTAGAAGTGTGGAATTAGAAATGTGGAATTGGAGTTACCCCAATAATTCCGAATTACGCATTCCGAATTCCGAATTTGAAAGGAGCTTATTATGATGAACAAACTCACCATGCACACTCCCAATTTGGCCGACGAGAATTTCAAGAAGCTGGCGGCGCTGTTCCCGAACGCGGTCACGGAGACCGTGGACGCAGACGGCAAGGTCGTGCGCGCCATTGACAAGGATGTGCTGATGCAGGAGATTTCCACGACGGTGGTGGAGGGGCGCGAGGAGCGCTATCAGTTCACCTGGCCGGACAAGAAGAAGACGATGCTGGCGGCGAACGCGCCCATTTCGGCGACGCTGCGCCCCGTTAAGGCGGACAGCGTGGGCAAGGACGGCACGCCCGGCGGCTGGGACAGCGAGAATCTGTATATTGAGGGCGACAATCTGGATGTGCTGAAACTGCTGCGGGAAACGTATCTGGGCAAGGTGAAGATGATTTACATCGACCCGCCCTACAACACCGGCAACGACTTTGTGTATGAGGATGATTTTGCCGAGGACACGGACAGCTACATGGGCAGAAGCGGGCAGTATGACGAGCAGGGCAACCAGCTCGTGCAGAACACCGACAGCAACGGCCGATACCATACGGATTGGCTGAATATGATTTATCCGCGGCTGAGAGTGGCGAAAGACTTGCTGACGGAGGATGGTGTGATATTCATATCCATTGATGACAATGAAGATGAGAACCTCCGCAAATGCTGTGATGAAGTTTTTGGCGAACAGAATTTCGTTGCGCAGCTTATTTGGGAAAGAGCATATGCCCCGAAAAATGATGCTCGATTCATTTCCAATAGTCACGATTATGTATTAATGTATGCGCGAGACATAAATAATTTTACGATTGGTAGATTACCTCGAACAGAGGAGGCAAACGCCCGCTATCAAAATCCTGATAATGATCCACGTGGTGTTTGGAAACCAAGTGACTTGTCTGTAAAAACATATAATGCTGCCTGTGATTATCCTATTACCGCCCCTTCGGGGCGAGTAATAGAGCCTCCAGCAGGACGCTGCTGGAGTCTCTCCAAAAATGCATTTTTGGAGAGACTCCATGACAACAGAATTTACTTTGGTGTCGATGGAAATAGTGTTCCATGCATGAAGAGATTTCTAACCGAACTGAAGTATGATGGCATGGCTCCCACTTCCATCATGTTTTATAAAGATGTAGGACATAGTCAAGAAGGCGCTAAAGAGGTAACCACCTTAATGGATGCTGGCGTATTTGATGGCCCTAAGCCGGTTAGGCTACTAATCCGCCTGCTTACTTTAGCAAACCTGAACGACGATTCTCTCGTGTTGGATTTCTTCTCTGGCTCTGCAACGACGGCACATGCACTTATGCAGTACAATGCAGAAAAAGGAAAGCACTGCAAGTTCATCACCGTCCAAGTCCCGGAAGAAACCGATAAATCCGGTACAGCCTACAAGGCTGGCTACAAGAACATCTGCGAAATTGGCAAGGAGCGTATTCGCCGCGCCGCCAAGAAAATCCGTGAGGACGCAGGGCTGACGCTGTCCAAGGACTTTGATGGCGGCTTCCGCTGCCTGCGGCTGGATTCCTCCAACATGCAGGACGTCTACTACACGCCCGACGCAACGCGGCAGGATTTGCTTTCCTTCACGACGGACAACATCAAGCCCGACCGCACGCCGGAAGACCTGCTGTTCCAGGTGATGCTGGAGCTGGGTGTGCTGCCCTCCAGCACGATTGTCGAGACGGAAATCGGCGGCAAAAAGGTGTTCGACGTGGCGGACGGCTTCCTGCTGGCGTGCTTCGATAAAGGTGTAACCACCGAAACCGTCACCGCCATTGCGAAAAAGCAGCCCTACTACGCCGTTTTCCGCGACGCCTCCATGGCGGACGACAGCACAGCCACCAACTTTGACCAGATTTTCGAGACCTATTCGCCCTCGACGGTAAGGAAAGTGCTGTAAATAAGGGAGCAGTTATTAAGAAATACTTAATAACTGCAACGAAAAAGAAAAGTAGAGGGCAAAAGCTATGAAATTTCGATTTAAGATACAGCAATATCAGACCGATGCCGTTAATAGCGTTGTGAGTGTGTTCAAAGGACAGCCTTATTCCGATGGTGTGTCCTATCGCCGCGATTTGGGCGAAGTTAAGCCTGGGGCAGAACAAGTAAGCCTATTCGATACCGGCTATCTGAACGAGGCGCTGCAGTTGACCGACGAGCAGCTGCTGAAAAACATCCGTGATGTGCAGCAGGATAACGACATTTATCAGTCCGCATCCCTTGCGAAGGGGCTGGGGCGCTGTGCGCTGGACGTGGAAATGGAAACCGGCACGGGCAAAACCTATGTGTATATCAAGACAATGTTCGAGCTGAACAAGCGTTATGGCTGGAGCAAGTTCATCGTGGTTGTGCCGTCCATCGCCATTCGCGAGGGCGTGAAGAAGTCCTTTGAAATTACCGTTGACCATTTCATGGAGCATTACGGGAAAAAGGCGCGGTTCTTCATCTACTCCAGCGCCAACCTGAACCAGCTGGACAGCTTTTCTGCCGATAGCGGCATCAATGTGATGATTATCAACACGCAGGCGTTTGCCGCTTCTTTGAAAGAGGATGGCAAGAGCAAGGAAGCGCGCATCATCTACTCAAAGCGCGACGAGTTCCAGAGCCGCCGCCCGATTGACGTCATTGCCGCAAATCGCCCGATTATCATCATGGATGAACCCCAGAAGATGGGCGGCGACGTGACGCAAAAGGCGCTGAAGTCCTTCAATCCGCTTTTCACGCTCAACTACTCCGCAACGCACAAGGAGCGGCACAACCTGATTTATGTGCTGGACGCGCTGGACGCGTATAACAAGCGCCTGGTGAAACGCATTGAGGTTAAGGGCTTTGAAGTAAAGAATTTCCGCGGCACGGACGGCTATCTGTATTTGGAGAGCTTCATTCTTTCGCCGAAACAGCCGCCGAAGGTGCGCATGGAATTGGAAATCAGATACAACAAGTCCATCAACCGCGAAACTCGGCAGCTGACAGTGGGGGACAACCTATATTTCCTCTCTGGCGAAATGGAACAGTATCGTGGATTTTCCGTTTCACAGATCGATCCCATTGACGGAACCGTCACCTTCACCAATGGTGATATCATCCACAAGGGCGAAGTCGTCGGCGATGTTTCCGAAAGCGACATGCGCCGTGTGCAGATTCGGGAAACAATCATCTCACACTTCCAGAAGGAAGCCCAGCTGTTCCACAAGGGAATCAAGACGCTGTCGCTGTTCTTCATCGACGAGGTGGCGCATTATCGGCAATACGATGCGGACGGCAATGAGGTGCTGGGCGAGTTCGGACGGGTGTTCGAGGAAGAATACATGTCCGTTATGAACGACTATCGGACACTGCTTGATCCGGCGTATGTCGCGTATCTGGATGGCATCGATGTACACGCCACGCATCGCGGCTATTTCAGCATCGACAAGAAGACCGGGCGCGCCATCGACAGTCAGCTTAAGCGCGGCAGTGAGTTCAGCGATGATATTTCTGCGTATGACCTGATTCTCAAGAACAAGGAACGTCTGCTCAGCTTCGAAGAGCCGACACGCTTCATCTTCTCGCACTCCGCACTGCGCGAGGGCTGGGATAACCCAAATGTATTCCAGATTTGCACGCTCAAGCACGGCGGCGACAGCACCACGCAGAAGCGGCAGGAGGTCGGACGCGGCCTGCGCCTGTGCGTCAATCAGGCTGGTGAGCGCATGGACGCGGAAACCGTCGGTGCAGACGTTCATGTTCTGAATACCCTGACGGTCATTGCCAGCGAGGGCTATGCAGAGTTTGTAAAGGCGCTTCAGGAGGAGACGAAAGCGGTTCTGTACGACCGTCCAAGAAAGGCGACTGTGGAGTATTTCGAGGGCAAAAACGTTTTGACATTGGATGGTTCCAAAGTCAAGCTGGATGAAAAGCAAGCCAAGACGATCTGGAAGTATCTTGCCAAGAACGATTATATCGACGAGGATGACGGAATTACGCAGGAATACCGAAATGATGCCGCTTCCGGCCATTTGCAGCCTTTGCCGGAAACACTCCAGCCGATGAGCGAAGGAATCCATCGGTTGATTCAAGCCATCTTCGATGACAAGGTTCTTGAAGATATGATCAAAGACGGCAATAAAACGCCTGCGCCCGAAAACCCGCTGAATGACCGCTTCTACAAGAAGGAGTTCCAGACGCTCTGGAATACCATTAACCACAAATATGCTTATACAGTTGACTTTGATGGCGACGAGTTGATAAAAAAGTCCATTGCGCGCATAAACAGCGAGCTTTTTGTCAGCCAGCTTCAATACACGGTTTCCGCAGCCGGTCAAAAAGAGCAGATTACCGGCGACGATATGCGTGTAGGCGACAGTTTCGGCAAAGTAGCAACGCATACGGAAACACTGAAACATGCCAGTACCAGCCAGCTAAAATACGATCTTGTGGGCAAGGTGGCTGAAGGGACTGTTCTTACTCGTAGGACTGCTGCTGCAATTCTTATGGGGATTACGCCGGATAAGTTTTCCATGTACCGCAACAACCCGGAAGAATTTATCTCCAAGGTCATCCGGCTCATAAAAGAGCAGAAGGCTACGATGATCGTCGAACACATTACCTACGATCAGATTGAAGGAAGCTATGACAGCAGCATTTTCACGGCTGAGAAGCACGGCAAGACGCTTGATCAGGCTTTCCACGCTGACAAGGCGATTCAGGATTATGTGTTCACAGACGGCACGGCAGAGGACAGTGTCGAGCGCCGCTTTGCGCAGTCGCTGGATGGCTCTCAGGACGTGTTCATCTACGCAAAACTGCCGAAGGGTTTTGCCATCCCGACACCGGTAGGACACTATTCGCCGGACTGGGCAATCGTATTCCACGAGGGCGCTGTACGACATATCTACTTCATTGCTGAAACGAAAGGCACGATGGACAGTCTAAACCTGCGCCCGATTGAGAAGGCAAAAATCGACTGCACGAAGAAGCTGTTCACGACGCTGTCGAATGGAATGGTCACCTATGATCATGTGGATGACTTTCAGCAGTTGTTGAATAAAGTCATGGCTTAAGTCAAACCTTCCACGGTTTTGCAGTTCATGCTATTCTTCATTACCACGCTTTTCAGATGCTTCTTCACGACTCGACGAACAAAAGAGTCATAGCCATTCACAAGCACGTCTTTTCCAGAGAGACGGCTATGTGCATTCTTCGTTAAGTATCGAAGTGCATTGCTGCGGATGAACCGGAATTGCACTTGTATCACAAGGGCGTCCGAAACGATGCAGATATGATACAGTATCCCGGACTTGTTCGTAGATTAAGCAGGAGGAACGGCAGATGCAGCAAATTTTTAGCAATACGACTTTGACAGTCAATCAGCTGATCGAAAAGATTGATACAGGAGAACTTGGTCTTCCGGAGCTTCAGAGACCATTCGTCTGGAAGGATTCAAAAGTACGTGATTTGTTCGATTCCATGATGAGCGGGTATCCCATTGGCTATTTGATGCTGTGGGAGTGCCCGACGCTTGAGAAGAAGAAAACCATTGGAACAGCCCAGCACAACTATGAATCTCCGAAACAGGTTATCATTGATGGACAGCAGAGATTGACTTCTCTGTATGCCGTTATGAAGGGGAAAAAGGTTATCAACTCAAAATATGATGAGAAGGCCATTGTTATTTCCTATCGCCCGTTGAAGAACAAGTTCGAGGTTGGTTATCAAGCTACGAAAAACGACCCAGAGTGGATTTACAACATCAGCGAGGTTTTCACCACAGCAAATATTACAAAAATGATCATCAATTTTACTAAAAAACTGGTCGAATATCGGGCTTCTAAGGGCGAAGCATTGAGCGACGAAGAACAAGATCTCATATCTGAAAACATCACTGCACTTTCTAACTTGAAGCAGTACACGCTCCCGGTGTTTGATATCAAGGCGAATGCTGAGGAAGAGGATGTATCTGAAATCTTTGTTCGTGTTAATTCCAGCGGCGTAGCATTGAAGCAGAACGACTTTATTCTGACGCTTCTTTCGCTCTATTGGGAAGATGGTCGAAAAGAGATCGAACAGTTCAGCATGGAGTCAACCTATCCCTCCAAGGACAAAATCACATCGTACAACCAGCTTACCGAGGTCACAGCGCAGGATGTTATTCGTGTGGTTATGGCGTATGCTTTTGACAGAGCCCGTTTGAAATATGGATACAAGCTGCTTCGTGGCGCTGATTTCGACAGAAAAGGTGCTGTTGATAACGTTTTGCGTGATCAGCGTTTCGATGTGCTTAAGGCAAAACTCCCAGACGTTCTCAACATTCATAACTGGCACGAGTTCTTAAAATCTATCATGAATGCCGGATACTTGTCTGGAGACTTAATTCTCTCGGGGAATGCGATTTATTACACCTATGCGTTATACCTGATTGCAAAGTACAGATTCAATGCATCATACAATGAAAATATGCATCTGACTTCATTGTGGTTTTTCTACGCATCATTGGTGTCCCTATACACTGGCGCGTTTGAGTCTACTGTTGAAAATCACTTGAACGCCATCAAGAAACTTACATCAATGGAAGAATACAAGCAATTCATTCTTTCGAGAGTTCAGGAACGTCTTACAAATGACTACTTTGACATTACCCTTATCGGCTCTGAAGGTCTGGCCGTATCCGGCAGAGGCAATAATGCTTGGAATGCGTATGTGGCTGCTTTGAACATTCTAAATGCTAAAATCCTGTTTTCAAAGAGTAATCTGCTCCTCTGCAAGCTGTTCGAGCCCGGTACCGACGGCAAGAGAAAGTCATTGGAGAAGCATCATTTGTTCCCGAAGGCTCACCTGAAGACGCTGGGATATAACGACGCTAAGATAAACCAGATGGCAAACTATGCCTTCATCGATTGGAAAGATAATATGGAGATACTCGATGAGGCTCCTTCGGTTTATTATCCTGTCGTTTGTGTGGGCCGTAATCCGGAAGAAATTCAGAGAATGGAAGCAGAAAACGCACTCCCGCACGGGTGGGAGAACATGCACTACGAGGACTTTCTGATTGAGCGGAGAAAGCTGATGGCAGCAAAGATAAAACAGGCCTTTGAGATTTTGAAGAACAATGCAGAGTGAAATGCGAGGGTAAGAATATGATGAAGCTCATGGAAGATGTCATTATCCGCTGTGGTAGATGTGGGAAAGTTAGTGAAATACACAAAGCAGATGTTGATTTTGAGTCCTATGTATATGATCATGGCGATAATAGAATGGGTGAAGAAATCGAATTTTATCACAAGGGCTACATTGAATGTGCTCAATGCGGTAATGAAATCTCCTTCAGAATATCTGGCTATGAATATCCCGTAGGCGCATTTGATTACGAAGATAACGAAATAGTGGGAGGTCAGTTTGAGGAAGAACCTCACATGGGAGTCATATATAGCCAAGCTGATTTTGACCTTGATGACGCATACCTTGCTCTTACACAGGTAGAGCAAAGCATTGTTGATGTTGCCCAAAACCATGAGTTAATCTATGACATCTCTCCCAGAGAGTTTGAGAAAGTTATCGAACGTTTGCTTCAAGATGAAGGCTTTGAAACAACATTGACACAGCAAACCAGAGATGGTGGACGAGATATTATTGCAACGAAATATGAAATGGGAAAGCCGGTCGTTTTCTACATCGAGTGTAAACGCTACGGGCACCAGAACTCTGTAGGTGTAAATGTCGTTCGTTCCCTATATGGTGTCCAGTCGGCTGATAAAATAAACAAAGCGATTCTCGTGACAACTGGACATGTTACCCGTGATGCACGCAAATTTGTTGATAATCAGAAGACAATGATGAGCATCATCGATGTTGAAGAAATATACGAACTGATTCAAAGAAGCGCAAGAAGATATAGAGGCTATTGAATTTTACGCTTTTCGTGCTTTTGAATTGTTCATCCGTCAACTGTTTTTGAGGGGGACGTTCCGAAAACACAGAACCACTTGAAGAGTATTAGGCAAGCCGGAACCTTGCGCCCCAAGCATTTTGCGTCACTTTCACAAGTGCCTAATAATCCCTTATCATGAACGGAACAGTTTTAGCCCCTGTGCTGTGTATGCGGTTCAATGTCAAGGCGACAATAAGAACAGGAGGTTTTTTCTTTGATGAAAATGACGATGACTAACGAACTGCCTGCCGAAATCATGGAGAACGGCATTCACTACACCCTTGTGGGCGACTACTACTTTC
>ENA-OUUV01001142-OUUV01001142.1-human-gut-metagenome-genome-assembly--contig:-NODE-1142-length-13944-cov-6.351717_pt1 | contig 13944 bp, 7 predicted proteins | sample MGYA00237952_ERZ548838 | MGnify/ENA primary metagenome ERZ548838 (study PRJEB26490, sample SAMN05194705) | human gut metagenome | biome: terrestrial biome; feature: human-associated habitat; material... | reverse complement strand
TAGTAGCAACGTTATCACACAGAATAGCGAACCCGAGAAGTGCTATCCTACAAACAGAACTATCGGTAGCCTGATATCATTGTTAATTACTAAAGCAATATAATAGGAGCAAACCATACAAAAAAGCGAGCCTTACGCACTATCCTTTGCGCTTCGACTCACTTTTTCTTTTTTCGGGTTGTGCCACAACCCCATTTTATACAACTATACCGCGGTTCATACCACATAAACTTAATATTCGGTTAAATCAAGGAGAATATAATCTATACAGTTCAATTTGCTTAAAGAAAACGGAGGAAATAATATGTTCCATATAATGGTAGTAGAGGACGACACAAATACCAGAAAGCTGATGTGCACGGTGCTTAAGCAAAACGGCTATGAGCCTGTACCTGCCGTTGACGGCGTTGATGCGCTCGATATACTCGACAGACAGCACGTTGACCTTATACTGCTTGATGTAATGATGCCGAGAATGGACGGCTATGAGTTTGTCAAAACGCTCCGTGAGGGCGGCTGTAATACGCCTGTCCTTATGGTTACGGCAAGGGAAACCTCCGCCGATAAGATCGCCGGTTTCCGTGCCGGAACTGACGACTATATGGTGAAGCCCGTTGACGATGAGGAAATGCTCCTTCGTATATCGGCACTTCTTCGCCGCAGTAATATAGCGAATGAGCACAAGCTCCACGCAGGCGGCACGGTACTTGACTATGATGCGCTCACAGTGACAAGCGGCGGCAATACATATGAGCTTCCGAACAAGGAGTTTATGCTGCTGTTCAAGCTTCTCAGCTATCAGAACAAGATATTCACACGCCGTCAGCTTATGGATGAGCTGTGGGATATGGAAACAGAAACGGACGAGCGTACTATAGATGTTCATATAAATCGCCTGCGTGATAAGTTTCACGACAACCCGGATTTTGAGATAGTAACTGTCAGAGGACTGGGCTACAAGGCTGTGCTGAAACAGCATTAAGTGTCAGGAGGATTCTGATGCACAGAAAAATCAGTGATGAGGAAAAGCGACTGCGCTCCATAAATACCTATGTCGTATTGTTCGTATTCTTCATAATGGTATCGGCAGGCGTTATCTGCGTGCTGATATTCAATATACTTGACGCATTCGGACTGATTAAGCATATAGAGGTAGTACCGATGCTACTGCCGTTTATTATGCTGTGCGCCTGTATAATAATCGGCAGTATACTGTCGGCTATGCTATCGGGTATACTGCTCCGTCCGCTCAATGATCTCAAGGAAGGTCTGCTTAAAGTATCAAAGGGTGACTTTACTGTACGACTTGAGGAAAACGGAAACAGCGAACTTTCGCATATACAGGAAAGCTTCAATATAATGGTAAAGGAGCTTGGCAATACCGAGCTTTTCAGAAATGATTTCATAAACGACTTCTCACACGAATTTAAAACGCCGATGGTGTCTGTTTACGGCTTTGCAAAACAGCTTAAAAAAGGCGGACTTACTAAGGAGCAGGAGCAGGAATACATTGACATAATCATAAACGAGTCACAGCGGCTCATAAATATGTCAAGCAATATTCTTATGCTCAGTAAGCTCGAAAACCAGGAAATAATCACCGACAAGAAAGATTTTTCGCTCGATGAGGAACTGCGCAGGTGCGTTCTGCAATTACAGGGGCAGTGGGGAGAAAAAAATCAGGAGGTTATTCCGGATCTTTGCGAGATTACCTATTACGGCAACAGCGGAATGCTTAAACAGGTGTGGCTGAATGTCATCGGCAACGCTGTAAAGTATACACCGGACGGCGGTACGATCGAGGTAAAGCTTGATATCAATCCGAAGAATGAACAGGAAGTAAGAGTGCGTATCACCGATAACGGCATAGGCATGGATAAGGCTACCGCCGAACGTATTTTTGAAAAGTTCTATCAGGGTGACAGCTCGCACGCAACCGGCGGAAACGGTCTTGGCCTTGCTATGGTAAAGCGAATTGTCGAGCTTTGCGGCGGCAGGATAAGAGTAAAGAGTGAGCCCGATAAAGGTACGCAGTTTACCGTTTATCTTCCGATAGAGGACAAAGATAAGGAAGATAAGAAAAAGAAAAGTTTAAATGCGGTTAACACAGCCGGATTAAAATAAACAATCACGGTGTTTAGCAGACTATAAAGCGGCTTTTGCCGTTTACATATAACTTTAAAGTTCTTATGAAGAGGATATTACGATGCTTCAACTGAAAAACATAACCAAAGATTATAAGGTTGGTGATGAAAAGGTACACGCACTTAAAGGGGTCAGCATAGATTTCCGCGAGAGTGAATTTGTATCAATACTGGGTCAGTCGGGCTGCGGCAAGACAACGCTTTTAAATATTATCGGCGGACTTGACAGATACACGGAAGGCGACCTTATAATAGGCGGAAAATCGACAAAGGAATTTAAAAATGCCGACTGGGATACATATCGCAATCACTCGATCGGCTTTGTGTTCCAGAGCTATAATCTGATCCCGCACCAGACGGTACTTGCAAACGTTGAGCTTGCACTGACTTTATCGGGCGTATCAAAAACCGAAAGAAGACAGAGGGCAAAGGATGCGCTTGTAAAGGTAGGACTTGGGGATCAGCTTAAGAAAAAGCCGAATCAGATGTCCGGCGGTCAGATGCAGAGAGTTGCTATTGCAAGAGCGCTTGTAAACGAACCCGATATACTCCTTGCCGATGAACCGACAGGTGCGCTTGACAGTGAAACGAGCGTTCAGATAATGGAGCTTTTGAAGGAGATATCCAAAGATAAGCTTATCATTATGGTAACTCATAACCCCGAGCTTGCCGAGAAATATTCCAACAGAATAATAAGACTGCTTGACGGTAGGGTAGTTGACGATACCAATCCTTACGACAGAAATGTAGTCGAGCCTATCGAAAAGAAAAAGGCGGGTAAGGAAAAGAAGATAAAGAAACCGTCGATGTCATACTTTACTGCACTGTCACTGAGTTTAAACAACCTGATGACCAAAAAGGGCAGAACCTTTATGACTTCCTTTGCGGGAAGCATAGGCATTATCGGCATTGCACTCATTCTGTCAATATCGAGCGGTGCGCAGCTTTATATAAAGTCGGTCGAGGAGGAAACGCTCGCCAGCTATCCTATTGCCATAGAACGCAACGCTATGGATATGTCGTCTATGATGACTTCAATGATGAAAGACAACACAAGTGACGGAAACGACGACGGAAAAGTTCACTCCAATAACATAATGGGCAGTATGGTAAACACCATGCTTACTCAGCTTAAATCCAACGATTTAAAGAGCTTCAAAACTTACCTTGAAAATGACGGCAAGGAAATCAACGATTATGTAAGCGATATCAAGTACGGCTATTCCACTCCGCTCAATATTTTCAGAAACGATAAGGATAAAGGCATAATTCAGGTAAACCCCGCTACCCTGTTTGAAGATATGGGTATGACTAACGCAATGTACGACTCACAGCTTATGAGCAACGTTGTAAGCACAAGCTATGACACCTGGACTGAGCTTCTTGACAATGATAAGCTGTTAAACGAGCAGTACAAGGTGCTTGCAGGAAGAATGCCGAGTGCTTACAATGAAGTTGTCGTAATGGTAAACAAGGATAACGAGATTTCCGACTACAGCCTTTACTGTATGGGACTTATGGACAGCGAAGAGCTTATCAATGCAGTAAAAAGCGCTATGAGCAACAATAACGAAAAGGTCGAATTCACAAGCAAATTACAGACTTACACCTATGACGAGCTTCTCGGACTTGAATTCAGACTTGTGACAAACCCCGAATTCTACGAAAAGGAAAACGGTATCTGGACAGACAAGAGCGATGACAAGATTTATATGACAAAGGTTGTCGAGGACGCAGAACCGATAAAGGTTGTAGGTATCATCAAGCCTGAAGAGAACAGCATAATGTCGTCAAGCTCTTCCTCAGCTATCGGTTATACCCACGCTCTTACCGAGTATCTCGTAAACAAGGTAAATGACAGCGAGATAGTAAAGGCACAGAAAGACTCTCCCGACACCGATATTTTCACAGGAAAGGAATTTGCAAAGGACGAGGACAAGAAAACCCTCACAATGGAAGATATACAGGCGTATATAGCTGCATTACCGCAAGAACAGCAGGCTCAGGTAATGGCACAGCTTCAGCAGGCACAGCAGATGGGAATGACCGAACAGCAGATAGTCGATGCATTCTCGCAGCAGATGAACACAGAGTCCGACGCAACCTACGATGGAAATATGACGCTCCTCGGTGTGGCTTCGCTTGATGAGCCCAGTCGTATAAATATCTATCCCAAGGATTTCGACTCAAAGGAAAAGATCGAGCAGATCATAAGTGACTACAACGACAAAGTAAAGGCTGACGGCAACGAAAACCTCAAGATAGAATATACCGATATAGTCGGACTGATGATGACCTCGGTATCTACTATTATCGATGCTATAAGCGTTATCCTTATTGCATTCGTAGCGATCTCACTTGTTGTATCGTCAATAATGATAGGTATTATCACCTATATTTCCGTTCTCGAAAGAACAAAGGAGATCGGTATACTGCGTGCTATGGGCGCAAGCAAGAGAGATATTTCCCGTGTGTTCAACGCAGAAACGCTTATTGTCGGCTTTGCCGCAGGCGCTATCGGTATAGGTGTAACGCTGCTTCTGCTTATCCCGGCAAACGCAATAATATACAACCTCACCGGCATTTCAGGTATGTGCGTACTGCCGTGGCAGGGCGCTGTTATACTGGTAATAATCAGTATGCTCCTTACCCTTATTGCAGGACTTATTCCGTCACACTATGCGGCTAAGAAAGATCCTGTACTGGCACTCAGAAGTGAATAAATCGTTTTCAATGAAAATATCCCCTGTCGAATTAAACGCGACAGGGGATTTGCATATTTACAAGCACGTTTTACATCAGTGTACGAAAAATTGTACAGATATATTTTTAACTGTAGACAAAGCTGATAATTTGTGATAATATTATAGGAAAGGGAGTGATAATACGAAAAAGAAAATAACCGCACTTGTGCTTGCTCTGATTATGTTGTCGGGCTGCTCTGCAAAAGAGGTAAATTCATCACCTGAAAGCAGAGCAGAGAATATAACTGGTACAGCTGTAACAGAATCGTCCCCGGGTGACGACAGATCTTCAGACAGCGAAGAGCCGACCGTATCCGATAAAACGACAGCGGCAGAAAGCACAGAACAGACTGTGTCGGATAAAACAATCGTGTCGGAAAGTAATGAGCCGTCATCGGCAGAAGAAACCGAAAGCGAAAGTTCGGGAAGCAGCACGACAGGCAATGAGCTTAAGGTGCATTTTCTTGATGTCGGACAGGGTGACAGCATATTTATAGAACTGCCCGATAACAAAACTATGCTTATTGACGCATCGGAAAAAGAGTATGCGGACAGGATAACTACATATATATATTCCTGCGGATATAATTCGCTTGATTATGTTGTGGCAACGCACCCGCACAGCGACCATATAGGCGGTATGGCAGACGTTATAGGTTCGTTCAGCGTTGGAAATGTTATATTAAGTCCCGCAACGCACACTACCAAGACATATACGAATATGCTGACCGCGATTGACAACAGCGGTGCAAAGGTAACGCTTGGTACTGCAGGTACGGAGCTGTTCTCCGACGGTGATTTGTCGGCTGTGGTGATCGCACCTGTAACGGAGGACTACAGCAACCTTAACAATTCATCCGTTATGATAATGCTGACTTATGGTGACAGGAAATTTCTGTTTACCGGGGACGCTGAGGAAGAGGAAGAACGCACAGTTACAGCCGATATAGATTGCGATGTGCTTAAGGTCGGACACCATGGAAGCAGTACGTCTACCGGCAGTGCATTTCTCACAGCGGCAAGTCCGGAATATGCGGTGATATCCTGTGGCGCGGGTAATTCATACGGACATCCTCATACCGAAACGATCGACAAGCTGAAAAAGGCAGGCGTAAATATCTACCGTACCGATTTGCAGGGCGATATTGTAATGACGTGTGACGGCAAGAATATTACGGTGAATGTATCGCCGACCACAGCAGACGGTGCACAGTCAGGTGAGAGCAAGCCCGAAACAACTACGGTAGTCACAACACCTGCGCCTGCAACACAAGCGCCTGCGGCGGCTGAATCTGTAAGTTATTCGTATGTGCTGAATACAAACACTATGAAGATACACCGTGCAAGCTGTTCATCGGTTAAGCAGATGAGCGAAGAAAACACGGACTACACGAATGATTATGATGCGGCGATAGCGGCAGGATATGTTCCATGCAAGAGGTGCAAGCCGTGAGTAGGTATGCAAGATATCTTTGGGCAGACCTGACTTTTTCTCCGTACTGTTCGTATAAGTCATAGTATTTTTTTCGTGCTTTATCTTCTACATTCTCGTTGACTTTATAATCTATGCTAGGATAAGTCGGTGTCCACGCATCACCACCGTAAACCTTATTTCTTTTATCGACTTTCGGATCAATCGTTGATTTGTTAAAAACAAAGGAGCATTCACCATAATTTTCGTGTCCCATATCAGCTTTTGTGACTGCTATTGAGGGCATTGGGAAACCACCAAGCTTTAACGATTTACTTATCTTGTTCGCATAGATATTATGCACAGCTATAAGGTCGTTCTTTTCCTCGACAGGTTCAGAAAGGGAAAATTTTAATTTGCTTTCTGTTTCAGATTGTTCAGTTTCTTCAGAAAGTCCACTTCCGGAAGATTTTCCTCCACTAACACGTTCACCTCGTCCAGTAGATTTTTTGAGCCTATAATATCTGCCGCTTTGAGGACTGAATCTTTTGAATATCTGTCCATCATCAAATTTATTGTTTTGTAATAAAGCCTCGATTTCTCTTTGCGTGTATCCATCTCTTACTCCTTTCGCAATTATAACCGCTGGATCTTCGTTTTCGCTATGAATATTATAATCGTAATTTTCTATCTGATAAACTTCTGTTATTTGAAAGTCAAATCCATCGTCAGATAAATTATAACATACAATCTTAATTTTGTACACATCGTTTTTATTCGTTACACGAATAGCACAATCTTCAATTATTGCACTTGTATCGCCGTTCATAAATGCAGCTGTTGCACGCTTGTATTCTTCTTTTGTCAAAGCGTTTTTTTCTGCTTTTGAATATTTCACCCCACCGCTACTCTCCGTAGCGGTGTTTTCTTTTACGTCGGTCATCCTAGCATGATTATCAACCGCCGCCTTTAAAGCATCTCTCCAAAGCTTCTCAATCTTTTCAAGCGCCTTTACATCTTCCGACAGTTCCCTTGCTATCTGATGATTTACGGTTCTGCCTTTGAGATAATCTTTGATCGAATTGATTATATCATGCAGAGTGTCGAGAAATTTGCGTACAAAGCCTTTGTTTTCGCCGCACATACACATAAGAGTACACGATTTCAGACACACACACGCAACGTTGCTAATAAACGAGGGGATAAATGTTCAAGAGATAGCGAGAAGACTAGGACATAGCAGTATCAAAGAAATATTAGAAACGTATGCTCGCCTTTACCCGAGAGAGGAAGAACGCTCTATAAGGATACTTGATAAAATTTTTTTAAAATAATTCGTGTAAAATTCGTGTAGTAAAAAAATAAACCGCATAACAATGCGGTTTAAATGGTATTTGGCTGGGGTGGAAGGATTTGAACCCTCGAAATGGCGGAGTCAGAGTCCGATGCCTTACCACTTGGCGACACCCCAATATTCGGTTTTGTTGCTACTGTCGTGACAACGTAGATTATTATATCACAACAAAACCTTGATGTCAAGCACTTTTTTAAAAAAATCTCACTTTTTTATGAAAAACAAAAGCTGTTTTAAATACAAATTGTATAAAGCTGCTCTATTATAACAATAAGGCTTAAGTTGTCAGTCTTTTTGTTCCTGTCCTTTGTTGACTATGAAAATTCCGAGGCTGATAAGCACAAGTGCGATAAGCGCTTCCGGGCGGAATGCCTGCTGAGCTTCGCCGAGCAGAAGTGCAGAGAGCAGAACTCCGCACACCGGGTTCATAAAGCCGAACACCGCAATTTTAGATACCGGGTTATATTTCAGCAGGGTACTCCATATCGAATATGCGCAGGCTGAGATGAATGCAAGATAAATGAGCATAAGCACAGCGGGTGCCGGACTGCCGGAAATGCTCAGACTTCCGCCGGCGATCAGACCTATAGCGGTCATTACCGCACCACCGAACAGAAATTGCCAGCCGCTGAGCATCATGGTGTCGGTATCGACCGAAAAACGCTTTATAAGCACCGAGGACAGGGCATAGGCGACTGTCGATATAAGGATAAACCCGTCACCTGTAAGATTGAAGCCGCTGAGCAGCGAGCTGTCGAGATTGATAACGATAATACCCGCCGTGCCGAGCACACAGCCGATTATCTTAAGCCATGTCAGCTTCTCCAAGCGGAATATTAGTGATGAAATCAGAATGCAGACAAACACGCTCATGCCCTCGATAACGGAGGACTTTACGCCGCTTGTATTGGCAAGTCCTATGTAGAAAAACAGATATTGCAGAATTGTCTGGAACAGGCTCAGGGAGATAACCTTCGGTACTTCGCGAAGCTTCGGTATCATCGGTTTTTTGTGCATAATACTGCCGATTATGATAACCATAATTCCGGCTATGAAAAACCTTACTCCGGCGAAAAGTATCAGTGACGCGGAATTTTCCGTGTTTACCGAGAACAGTCCGTAGCCTATCTTAACACAGGGGAATGCACTGCCCCAGAGCGCAGAGCAGAGCATGGCGAGCAACGCCGCGATATATGTCTTTTTAAGGGTATCCGCTTTCATAAAAACCTCGTTTAACAAAAAATCAAGCGGCACTGTCTTAAACGGACAGCACCGCTATATATTCTATCACCCGACAGCGCCGCGGTCAATACTATTTATGCGGATACTTGCTATTTACTCAGCCGCATGGCTATTACGGAAATATCGTCGCTTTTTTCTTCTCCCGCATAGAACCTTGCGGTAGCGGCAACCTCTTTGGAAAACTCCTTTAAGTCGGGCTCTTTGTCCATTTCGCGGTAAAGCCATTTTTCATTAAGCTCCGCGCCGTCACTTGTCATTACTATCATATCGCGACTGCCTATCGTGAAAGTCCTGCGGTCGTAGCTAGGCTCGTCCTTTACGCCGACAGGAAGCCCCTTACAGCCAAGGCGCATACAGCGGCTTCCGCACTTGATGTAGGTGTTGGCACTGCCCGCCTTATACAGATCGGTCTTACCGCTGTAGAGGTCAACGGCGCATATTTCCAGCGTGGCGAAGCTCTCATCGGAGGACTTGCACATAAGGGAGGTGTTTATGACGTTTATCGCCGCGTCAATGCCTACTCCCGCCTGCAAAAGCCGTATCAGCATACCGCAGGCAAAGGACGAATCAACGCGCGCTCTGCTTCCGCTACCCATACCGTCCGACAAGACTACATAGGCTATGCCGCTTTTGTCGATGAAGCTCTCGTAATAATCCCCGCAGGCAGTGCCCTCCGTCTTGCTGAGCTGACATATCTCTATATCAAGCGTGTAGGTGGTCTGCGAGAAGACGCTGAGCTTACAGCCGCCGCCCACGCGGCTTATCGTCGGCAGGTCGAAGCGGCGGCGGAAAGCAAGCGTCAGCGCCTCGCAGATGTCCTGCTTTGAAGCAAAGAAGCCTGTATCAGAATAGGCTTCTACCGACATTCTGCCTTGCTCACCGAGCTGAACGCTCACCGCCTGGGCATCCTCACAGCCAAGCTTGTACAGGACGTTGACGGCGGTTTCGTTGTATTCGGGCTCAATTTCGCCGCTGTTTTCAATTTCGTCCGATAACTGGGATAGAATTTGCTCTGTTGCCGATAACTGAGCGGTAAGGACGGAACGCATACGCGCTATTCTTCTGCGCTCGGCTTCATTATTTGACAACGTGGTGTAAAGCTTATTGATCTTATTGCATAGCTGTTCCTTGTGGGGGCAACGCTCCGACAAGGGGGCGGAAAACAGCTCCGGTGTGGGCTCTTCGCCGCTTTTAACGGCATTTGTAAGCTTGGCAAACTGCTTTATGCTGTCGCCGTATTCCTTTCCCCAGCACTGCATATTATATCTGCACTTTCTGCAAATTTCATCACACGCGGTATTATACACCCAGCTTATATCACGCGAGGGAACATTGTCGAGCTTTTCGGCGGTAAGTCCGACCGTCCGCCGCACCTCCGCGATAGCTCCCTCGGCAAATTTAAGGCGTTTTGCGAACAGCCTGCGGATACTGTTTTCGGCGGCTGACAGCTTTACCATATCGGTCTGTTCGGCAGTGAGCTTCGCGGGGAGGAGCATAAATACTGCCGAGGACATAAAAATATCTGCCGCCACGGCAAGCTTTGTGTTATCCATTGTAAAAAAGGCGGTGCATATTGTCGCGGTGAGCACGAACGCTCCCGCCGCGCTTATTTTCTTCCCGCCCGAAAACATACCTGCGAGAGCCGCCGCAGGTGCAAGAGCCGCCGCGAGGAATGCGTTTGCGTCAGTACCTACCGCTGTACCAAGAGCACCGGCGGCGGCACACACCGCGCCCGCTCCGCTCCCGTACTTCATGGCGGCGCAGAGAGCCAGTCCCGACGCAAAGATAATGCCAAAATTGAATATGCCTATGCTGTAGTGGGAGAGAATGCCCGACACTATGGCACAGCCGCCTATTACACAGATGAAGCTGAGAGGATCGCTCCTGACAGTCACCTTGACAAGCTCGCGCTTTGACGACAGACGTATAAGCCTTAGTGCCACGACTGCGCCGCCGCCCGCCATAGCCGACAGGATAATGCAGTTCATTATATCGCTGACGGAGGACGAGGTGAGAAAGTTAGCGGCAAAGACCGAGCCTGCCGCAGTTATAGCCGATACCGCATCGGAAGCGGCGGTTTTTCGGCGGGAAACGATAAGACGTATAGCGACTACCGACAGCAGAGCCGAGGTGACGGTCACGCCGTCCGAATAATTGCCGCCGAGAATATAGCCTGCGACACTGCCTACAAAAGCGCTTATGCAATCAATGCCGCTCATCGCCGCCGCAAATGATGCCGCAAAGGGTGACGGCTTACCGAGCACCGTACTCATTGAAATGACTGCCGCGATAAGCATTACCGAACCGCACCTTATGACCGAATGCTCACGGATATGTACGCTGTTTTTTGTTACTGCCCTTGACATTGTAAACTTCCTTTCGCAAATGCAGATATTCCCGATGAAAAACGAAAAAAGCGGGAATATCGATATGTTATTATTTTACAATTGAGAAGCGGCGCTTTTTGTCGCAGTAAGTAACGGCGAAATGCAAAGGAAAGCGGGAAATGTCGGGCAAAGTATTATATCGGGGCAGGCGAGGTTTTTCGCAGGAAATTGATAATATGTGACGGTTTTTATGTGGCGGTATCAATAGCGCGAACGCTATAGCGGCATCACATTTTTGCAAATACTTGACAAGGGGTGTTTGCGGTGATATACTTATGATAGTATACAGTTAATACTGATGAAATGTAAAGGTGAGAGATATGTGTATGACTTCGGATACCAATTTGTGTAAATTGGGTGGGCTGAGTAACAGCACCTCTGTAAGTAATGCACAAAACTCTTGCGTAAAACTCAATATGGTAATAAAGGCATAGTACACGAGGGGTGGACTGTGCCTTATTGTATTTTAAAAGGAAAGAGGTATGTATTTATGAAAGTGAAGAAGTGGCTGCTGGGGCTGGTCACCTTTGCGGCGATGGCTGTGCTGTGCGCGGTGTGCGCGGGAGCGGAAACTTATGGGGATTTCCAGTATAGCGCGCTTGATGATGGTACGGTGGAGATTACAGGGTATAATGGCAGTGCGGAAAAGGTTGATATTCCTGCTGAAATTGATGGGAAGAGTGTGACAAGTATAGGCAATAGAGCTTTCAACGGTTGTACAAGCCTTACAAGCATAACGATACCTAATAGTGTGACAGAGATAGGAAGCGGCGCTTTCTCCAGTTGCACGAGCCTTACAAGTATAAAAATACCTGACAGCGTAATGCAAATAGGTGACTATGTTTTTGTGGGGTGTACAAATCTTATTGAAATACAAGTAGAAACAGATAATAAATTCTATTCTTCTGATAAAGGTGTTCTTTTTAATAAAAACAAAACTGAAATAATTTGTTATCCCGCAGGAATAAAAGATACTATATATCTCATACCAAGTAGCGTGACGAGCATTGGCAAAAGAGCTTTCCAAAACTGCTCAAACCTAATAAATATTAAAATACCAGATAGGGTGTCATATATAGGTTCAATTGCTTTTGCCGATTGCACAAGCCTAACAAGTATAACGATACCGAACAGTGTAACAAGTTTAGGCAATAGTGCTTTCAGAGGTTGTGCAAGTCTTACAAGTATAACGATACCGGACAGCGTGACGAGCATAAGTGGTGGTGCTTTCGGTAATTGCACAAGTCTTACAAGCATAACGATACCGGACAGTGTAACGAGTATAGGTGGAAATGCATTTAGTAATACCGCATTACTAAAAAATCAAACAACATCCGAAAAATACGTAGGCAAATGGGTTATAGATTGCGATGATGATGCAAAAAGTGTCACAATAAAAAATGGCACAGTAGGTATAGCCGATTTTGCTTTTTATGATTGCCCAAGCCTAACAAGTGTAACAATTCCGAACAGTGTGACAAGTATGGGTGAGCAAGCTTTCGGAGAATGCGTTAGTCTTTTAGGTATAACTATACCTAATGGCATGACAAGTATAGATGAATACACTTTCTATAATTGCACAAGCCTTACAAGCGTAACAATACCGAACAGAGTGACAAGTATAGGCAATTACGCTTTCAAAGAATGCGCTAGTCTTGCAAGTATAACGATACCGGGCAGTATAACTGAAATAGGTTATGAAGCTTTTATGGGTTGCACTTCGTTAAAATCAGTTACAATACCTGCAAGTGTTTTATCAATAGATAGTGAAGCGTTCGGATATATTGATCGTGATGAAAAAATTGACGATTTTAAAATAGACTATGTAAAATACACCGAGGGTCATCGCTATGCCGTCAGAAACGGATTTACAGAAGAAGTATATTTTGCAACATCGGAACTTGATGACGGCTCATTACGCATAACCGGTTATATAGATAACTTATCTTCAGTGTCGCTTATAATACCGTCAGAAATAAACGGCAAACAGGTTACCGGAATAGGCGGACAGGCTTTCGAAGGCTGCACCGGTCTTGCAAATATAACGATACCCGACAGTGTGACGGAGATAGGTTTGGAGGCTTTCAGCGGTTGCACAAGCCTTACAAATATAACGATACCGGACAGTGTGACGAAGATAGGCAGTAGTGCTTTCAGCGGTTGCTCAAGCCTTACAGCAATAGATGTAGAAGTTGGGAACAACAATTATACATCTGTGAATGGGGTTTTATTTAACAAGGGTAAAACTGAGTTGATATGTTATCCTGCCGGAAAAACAGATAAGAGTTATAATATACCGAACAGTGTGACGAGTATAGGCTATAGTGCTTTCATCGATTGCACAAGCATTACAAGCATAACGATACCAGACAGTGTGACGAGTATAGACAGTAGCGCTTTCGGTGGTTGCTCAAGCCTTAAAAGTATAACGATACCGAACAGTGTGACGAGTATAGGCTATTATGCTTTCTACGGCTGCACAAGTCTTACAAGTGTAACAATACCAAAAAGTGTGACAGGTATAGACGATTGGGCTTTCGGTTACTATTATGATAACGACTACAAGAAGATCAACAACTTTAAAATCTACTGCTACAGCGGTACGGCGGGAGAGCAGTACGCAAAGGGTAACGGCTTTGACTATGTGCTTCTTGACAAGTTG
>ENA-OUUV01001128-OUUV01001128.1-human-gut-metagenome-genome-assembly--contig:-NODE-1128-length-14168-cov-5.036208_pt1 | contig 14168 bp, 18 predicted proteins | sample MGYA00237952_ERZ548838 | MGnify/ENA primary metagenome ERZ548838 (study PRJEB26490, sample SAMN05194705) | human gut metagenome | biome: terrestrial biome; feature: human-associated habitat; material... | reverse complement strand
CATCTGAGCAATTGATAAATATTCAGACATAACATTTAAAACTTTAACTATTTTTTCTTCCATGCTGGTACCTCCTATGAATACCAGCATCCTTCAACCATTTTTCTTCTATAACATTTCCTTTTCTTTATAACATTCAAAAATATAGTTCAGATTTTCATAATAGACGCTGCTATTATAATCATCTATTTTTGAACTGATAAACGAATTGTACACCTCTATCAATGCATCAACATACTCCATTTTTTCATCCTGTGCGACCATTTTTATAAGGCGCTTATATACCTTTCCTATATCCCAATGCGAAGGCACTGCATAACCGCAATCTACTACATTGTCATATTCTCCAGAGCAAATGTTTGCCTCTTTAATAAAAAAATCGCTAACACTGTCGATATTGTCGCAATGATATACATCAGCAAGGTCATAAATCTTACTGATTCTATCTTTTCCAAGCTCATTCACTACATCGGCACGAATATTTTTAGTCTTGCGAAAGATGTATTCAATCAAACTACATGTAAAAAATAAATCATTATCTTTTTGAGATTCTCTTCCTTGACCAACCATTAACGTACCTCCTCATACAATTTTTGTATTGTAACGTCTTGCCCATCTCTGTGCCTGTTCCTTTATAACAGTACAATAAAAACCGGTTCCGAAATCCTTTGTATTCTTATTTACTCGTATATCAGGTCTTTCAACTGCTTGGCAGCCTCCATAATATACTGTCATCAATGCCATATTCTTCCTACTTTAAGGCTAACTTAGAAATATTTTATCCAAAATATTGTTGCATCAGCGAATCAAACAATAACTGCGTTTCACCCAAGGCTTTCTGAACCGCAACTTTTGATTTGTCGACTTGGTTAGCAAACATCTCAAACTCAATTTGCTGTTCTACATTCGGTAACAGAATCAATAAATCACTTATATCCTGTAAACTCAAATTTGCCCGTCCTGTATCTGACTTCATCGAATCATACATGCGCTGTGCCCTATCTGAATTAAGGTATGTGAGCAAATACTTATCCCTCACCCTACTATCATTAACTCTAACTAGAGCTGCTGCTTGATTCATATTTGCCTTACAATCCAAATTGAACTGTGCAGCTCTACCTATAGAAGCCCCAACGATGTTAATAAGAAAATCTCCCTTATGGATAACTGATCTTTTCTGCTTTTCATTAAATCCATCTTCTATATATTTAGGGGACGACAAATCAATATATCCTTCTCTAACATTCTCGCTAGTGACAAATATAGTTTGAGAACTATCATCAGTATATGAAAAGCCCTGCCAACTCGGAGAAGCTCCCTTGGTAATTAATTCGCTCAATTCTCCTAAAGCAACTATCGGCAATCCCTTTGGATTAGTTACGGGATCTCCAAACATCTCGACAAATCGGGCTTTGATGAGGTCATCCAGCTTAATAAGTTCACGTTCGCGAAAAGATATCATATTCTTAACTAAATCGATAATACGTGAAATATGTTGCTGTTCCCCCATCGAAAAAATCGGTAACTCAAGAGCTGCAAGAACATCAATTTTTATTCCTTTAATAGTCGCACCACGAGCCTGTAAATTCAGATAGCCGCTTTTAGCTTGTATAAATTTGCAAAGGAAATCTTTGCTCCATTCATCCTCATCAATGTCAATAAGCGAAATAATATCTTGACTTGTAGACATATCCACTACGTTGATTGCAACTTTCCCAACACCAACACGCGTCCCAACCATAATTGAAAATGCAGGCACAATTTTGGCTGCACTTTCCTTGATTGCCTTCTCTGTAATCCAATCAACCGCATTATGTTCGTCTATCTTTCCCCCATTCAAAGCTGTTGTTGTAATCCATGGAATACTACCTCCAAAATATTCTACATTTCTCTTTTTGGGAGTTCCCCCTGATTGAAATTTGCAGATTTCTCCTAATGTTACACTCATCTACCTTACCCTTACAAATCCGAATTTGTATTTCCTTTCTATACTATCTGTTCTTCCGCATTTAACCTAGTGAATCATCTTTAAAATCTTGACATATAATACAAGTGTGTTATATTAATAATAGTCAACTTGTGACGGATTAAAGCTGGGTTCCCAAATGGGAGTAGGCACTCTGTGCTTAGAATCCTTTGCTCCTGGGGTTGACTATTTTTTTGTCAATTTTTGCTTTAAGTCATCAAGAATCATACTTGGTGCTTTCTTTATTTCGTCATAAATAAAATCTATTGCCTGTTGTGAATAACTATACTGTGGCTGGGTAGATATTTGATATGTAAAACACATTTTTTCATTCTCTTTTATTCCAAAATATGATGTAAAATTCTGAAAATGATACCTATTTAGTTCTGTAGCAGTGCCATTGTATAGTAATGTTATTTTATCCTTTTTTAAACGCTTATTTATTTCTTTAATACAAGCTTTAGCATTATATTTATGAGTTTCATTCGGATTTTTTATTTCTTTAATGAGTCTTACACCTTCTGTTGCTTCTTTCTCAATATGGTAAAACTCTGTTGCTTCTTCCCTTTTTTTCGTTGCATAATGATAGTGTTCTACTTTTATTGCAAATGCGCTATTGTTTTCATCCAAAAGTGGTTGTAAAGCGTCATTCGTCGCAAGCAATCGTTCAGCGACCTGCTTTTCATATTTTCCCCTTATTTCGGTCTCATCCAATGATTTTAACCTTACTGATAACGTAATAAAATTTTCTGGAATTACTTGTGTCATATCAATATTATGAAATTCCATCATTTTATCTACAAAATTGAAAACGCAAGCCTGTAACACAGAGACATATACAGCCTCATATTCCTCTGTGATAAAATGTGTACTTGTGTTTCTCAATTCTATTACCTTTTCAAGGTTTTTTCGTAGCGGAGCCTTCTCATTTGTAAAAATTGCTTTAACACAACGTTCTAAAGTAATTGTTCGATAGGGTTTATCTGTAAAATAGATAGATTTCTCTCCAAATTTATTTATCATATGTGCCTTCAGCATCAATTCCCATGCATTACAAATAAAAAAACTAAAGCCCTCTAACCTGTACTTAATTGATGGTTTATTGTATATTTCAATTGCTAATACGAAAGCTTCTTTTGATTTATCTATCAGTTGTTCCTGTACTGTCATCTTTCCTCCCATTACAAATTCAGCAATTTCTCCAACTCTTCCATCTCATTGCCAATCTCCAACTCAATCTCACGGATATTAGCCATAATCTCTGATGTCGGTGGATACTCTACCGGCACATACTCGACTTCTTTGTATTTATTGATACTGAGATCATACGCATTATCAACGATTTCCTGCTTCGGAACCATAAATGACTGATCTGTACGTTTTCTGTCTACTTCAGCATCACGATTACGGAATCTTGCAATAATATCCGGAATATCGTTGTCAGCAATTGGAGACCGCTTATCATCCAGACTCAATCCATCTGCCTGCATATCATAGAACCATACATTGTCGGTCCCGCCATGCTCTGTCTTTGTAAAAATCAGAATAGCCGTCGATACGCCCGCATATGGTTTGAATACACCGGAAGGCATTGAGATCACAGCTTCCAATCTCTGATTTTCTACGATTTCTTTTCGAATATCCTTGTGTGCCTTAGAAGAACCAAATAATACTCCGTCAGGAACAATACAGGCGCATCTGCCGCCAACTTTAAGCATACGAACAAATAATGCTAAGAAAAGAAGTTCTGTTTTCTTTGTCTTACACACCTTCAGCAAATCTGCGGATACAATATCTGCATCAAGACTTCCCTTAAAAGGTGGATTTGCAAGAATCAGTGAATATTTATCTTTATCCGGATTCTGATCCGACAAACTGTCTCTGTATTCAATAAACGGACTTTCTACTCTATGATTCATCATGTTCATGGCACCAATACGAAGCATTGTTCTATCCATATCATAGCCATGGAACATGTGATTCATAAAATGATCCTTTTTCCGCTTGTCATAGAAGATTTCTTCCTTCTTATTCGCCCACAGATACTCTCCTGCTTCTACAAGGAAACCGGCTGTACCGCAGCTCGGATCACAAATAATATCATCCGCCTTAGGCTCCATGAGTTCTACCATCATCTTAATAATATGACGCGGCGTTCTAAATTGACCATTTACGCCTGCTGTTGCAAGTTTTGAAAGGAGATATTCATACACATCGCCTCTTGCATCGGAATCATTCAGTTTTGCCATCTGTGTATACAAATCATCCATCGCATCCACAACCTTAGAAAGCATCAATGGTGTAGGAAGTTTGAAGATTGCATCATCCATATATTTTGAAAACGCGCTTTCTTTATTCGCATGGAGATTCTTAATAAACGGGAATACCATTTCCTGCACTACAGAATACATTCTGTCAGCCGGATAGTCCCTGAAAACAGACCACTTAAGCTGTGTTCCATCAATCGTTCTCTCACCGATTTTCACTTCCTCAGCAAATACACTTTCGTAAGGAAGACCTAGCATAGCACTTTCTTTTGCATGCATATTATCCGATACATCTAAATCATGAATGAACATAAGATATGTCATCTGCTCAATGACATCCAACGGATTTGTAAGACCACCTGTCCAGAAAATCTCCCATAAGCTGTCGATTCTGTTTTTTAACTCGCCTGTAATCATCTTCTAAATCTCCTTATCCCAGTTCCATTTATACTTTGTATAACGACCGTTTCCAATCTTTATGATCTTCTCTGCCTTAACCAACTCCGTTAGAGTTCTCTGCACCGTCGTGGTACTTATTCCCGGTGTAGCATCAACAATCTCTGCTTTTGTTATAGTACCCAGGTGATTCTTTATCAGTTCCTCAATCCTATCCGGTTTAGACACTTTCTTTTCTTCCACAATCTGCGCTCTGTCAAAGAATTCCCGGTATGCTGCCGTAATAATTCCCAGAATATATTTAGCAAAAGGCTCATAGTTATTTTCATCCTCCATCCATCCTTGCGAACTTTCCTGTAAGGCATCATAATAACTATCCTTTGTGTCCTCTATCAGTTTTTCCAAACTGATATATTTTCCAACAATATAGTCATTCTGATAAAGCAATAATAAAGTCAACAATCTGCTCATTCTTCCATTTCCATCGTTAAACGGATAAATGCACAAGAAATCTATGATAAACATTGGTATTAACAAAAGCGAATCCGCTTTGCCCATGTTAATTGCCTCATTATATGCAGTGCATAAATTTATAATTGCTTCTGGAGTTTCCCATGCAGATAGAGGTCTGAATCTGACAAACTTATTCCCCCTTGCATCTTCTTCCTCAATTATGTTGTCAGAAGTCTTAAATTGCCCTCCATTAGAAGCATTTTCAAATTTATACAGATCTCTATGAAGTTGTAATATGAACGTATCCCGAATTGGAATGTGTGGGAAATTCTCATGTATCGTATTAAGCACATCTCTGTATCCGGCAATCTCTCGCTCGTTTCTTGTCTTAGGCATTGTCTTATCCAAAACAATTTTTTTCAAACGATCATCTGAAGTATAGATTCCCTCAATTTTATTAGAACTCTCTGTACTTTGAATCTTTGCTACTTCAACAAGGCTTTCTAATACATCTGCATGACGTTCCGCAATTAAGCGCTGTTCCCCCTTATATTCATGAATTGTTGTAAGGTAACCAACAATCTCCGGCGTAAGCAATTTTTCCCATTTTTCTGTATAATCAAATGGTCTCATTATATTACCTCATTTTAAATTTGTGTTTGTTATTTAACGACTAATAATTTAATTAAATTTTATATGTTATTATCGTCAAAGTCAAGTTCAATTTCGTCATTTTTATCAGAATGACGAAATTGCGTTTTATTTTGACATAATTAGAAAAAACCTGCCGGAACGCATATTTATCCCGCAGGCTTCTTCTATTCATTATTTAATTTCCAACAATGGTTGCCATAACTTTATCATTCTGGTCAAGATAAAATCTTAATCCTATGTCATCCTCATTATAGAAATCTAAGAGGCTTTAGCAAGAAGTTCCAGTCCTGCAGCTCTGTGGATCGCACCATCTACACCACCTCCTCCAAGAAGAGAGTTATTTGCTGCATTCACAATTGCCTGCACATCTGTTACTTTTGTTATATCTCCTTTTACTGTCTTAATCAAATACATCTTTCTTACCTGCCTGTTTATTATATTACCTCTGCCCCAAATGGCATCAGAGACAATTTAGCAATTTTGAAAAACTGCTTTCCGAAAGGAATTCCGATAATTGTTATACAACATATCAGACCTGCCACAGCATTTCCAACTGCCATAGGGATTCCTGACACAATCAGCCAGATAATATTTGCAATTAAGCTAACTGCACCGCCGCCATATACCACTTCTTTTCCAAACGGAAAAAATGCCAAACCTGCAAACTTAAAGCACTGTAAGCCTATCGGTATTCCTATTATTGAAATGCACCACAGGCAACCTGCCAAAACCCACGACAGTCCACTCAACAATCCACCACATATAAACCAAAGTATATTTCCTAATATGCTCATATCAATATTCCTCCTCTATCTTACCTGTATGAATGTCCTTAAAGCCTGCAACCTGCTCACCATTACATATGCTTGCCTTGATTACTGGTTTCTTATTTTCTTTATCATATGTCTTTATAACTGTCTTTTTCTTAAAGAATCCCACTCTGAGCACCTTCTTTTGACTTTGCCATCAGTATAACAACTGCCTATACCATTCATCCTTCGTCATATCATCACCACAAATTGTATGGTTTCATGGTTTCTGAATTTCGATATTCATGTTTCTCATAATATCCTATCAGCTTACTCTCATCTCTGAGTGCCACCATGTAAACATCTTTATTCTGTTTCTCATTATGAAAAGTATAAACGATATTATGGCTTTCATCTGCTGCAAACCAGTCCACTACCTGCTGTATTTTATCCCTGGATTCCGGATTATGACAATCTAACAGACTTCTTCCAATAAGTTTATCTCCGCCTCGCTTCGCATAGCTGGTAACAGCTGCCGGATTCATGTAGATAATCTCATGTTTGAGATTGCATATAACAACGGATGCCCTGTCCTGATCAACAATACTCTTATAAAAGCTGACATAGGATTTAAACTTAATTACCTTTTCATTATCCAGCCTCTTTTGAAGTTGTGGTTTCTTTCTTCGATAATAATCGTATATCTCTCCATCAGGTATCCAGATTTGTGCCTCATTTATCTTATCAAGTACAGCTTCAACAATCTGTTCATCTGCCCGTAAATCAGGTGCTTTATCATGCTCTGTTACATACTTTTTGTATTCTTCATACACCCATCCTGTAATCTTATCCTTCTGTTTCATCTTGAGATTACTAAATGTCTTATTCATCTGTAAAAGCTGACCATCTACCTTTTTATGTATTTTTGTCTTTTTACTTTTTGTCAAATTTCTCCCACCTTCCTATAATTTCAAGCCCTAAATCATTAATTTTTGGACTTTTTTCTTTAAACAGTTACCTCACAACAAGTGCTAAAGTGTATGAACATTCATTGTATCAAGTACTGAATAGTTGAAAACAGGTACACCAAATAAAGCATCCATTGTTTTTGCTTTATAAAGGCTATAATTCCTCTGTTCAACTATGATGATGAACCTTCCGTGTCTAATGGCATCGTATGCCAACTTCCTTCGTCCCATCTGCTCATACACTGAGTGCCAGCTAAGCTTTCAAACAGGGTCATGCCCTACGGAGAGAACTACTGCCAGCTACAGCTCTTGTTTGTTTTGATTTTTACCGGCCTTCCTTTGCTGCAGGGACTCTTTTCAGTGGACGCCTCCCCTGCTTTATCAGTTGGTCTTGGTGCTGATGTAGTGCACTTCACACTCCATCTGGTTTACGGGTTTCTTTTCCAGAACCCTGCCCAAATCCAGATAAACTCTGAATCCCGGCAAGGGTCTGGAATTGTAATGCAATCTTAAGTAATACTTATGCTGCCTGTGGTACTGCCTGATTTGGTCTTACAATGTCTCCCAACAGTTTCTTCGGATCATATGTTGTCCCCTTTGTCAGGATTGTAAAAATCACCCTCAGTATCTTGCAGGCAATCACTATGAGTGACTGCATCTTCTTTAGCGGATTTTGCTTCCTTGTCGTATAGTAAACATGAAGTTCCTTAAATTCCTCCGAATGTGCCACTGCCGACTTCGCTGCCTGGAATAACCAATATCTGAGTCGTTTGCGTCCTCTGTGACTAATTTTGGTCTCTCCGGTATGCTTACCCGAACTGCAGGCTACCAATCCTAATCCGCTTAACTTCTGTATTTCCTTTACATCGTCAAATCTTGATATGTCCCCCATCTCTGCAAGTATCCCTGACAGGATGTTTTCGCCGATTCCCGATATTGCCAGAATGTTCTTTGCATGTGGAATCTCCATACATCTTTAATTTAACTTGTTTTCTATATCTGAAAGCTGCCCATCCAGCTCAATAATCCGGCTGACGAACCACTTAACAGCCTGTCTGCTGGCATCCGCTCCATCCTTGATTCCTACGCTTTTCCTTGCGTATTCCAGAATAGATGATGCATTGGCATAGCCTCGCCCACGAAGCTTCGCCTCATGCCATATCTGTTTCATCCCCTCTGTTCCAAGGGCAGCCAATTCATCCGGAAATGGTGCCGCCTTAAGCAGCTCTAAACTAAATGTCCCGTCTATTTTTCCAAATGCGTCCTTGTATTCTGGAAAATAGATTTTCATCTCTCTGTGAAGCCGGTTAAGATTCCGGATCCTATCTTCATTCAATTGGTCCCGAAACATCGAAAGACGTCTGATATCTGCATAAAGTTTTTCTGGAAGATATGGCATTCCAAAGTTGCCATCCTTCACCAGATTTGCAATAAGCTTCGGATCCTTTATGTCATCCTTAAGCTGGCTGTTGTCTTCCACCTCTTTTGTCTGTTTTACTGCGTATGGATTCACCTGCACAACACTGATCCCCTTTGCAACCAGCCAGGTTGTCAGGCAGAACCAGTAATGGCCGGTAGGCTCCAGACCTAAGACAATCTGCTTCTTATCATTTGCTACCGCAAGCTTAGCGCTCCAGTCTAACATGCTTTCAAAGCCTTCTGCCGTATTACTAAAGCCAAAAGCGGACTTACTGAGTTCTCTTCCTCTGGTATCAATTGCCCTCACATAATGAGTCTCGCTGCCAATATCGCATCCTAATATCAGCATGTCATCACTGACAAATGAAAGCTTATCGTTTTTGTCAAACTTACCTCTTGTTTCCAACTCATGCCAGGTAGATGCTTTTAACCCTGCCTTAATAGCATCAGCTTTCGCAATAATCCCCTGCTGTTCAAAAATGTTTACTGATAAAACTTGATTTTTCTTCTTTGAGCCTTTAATATTCATTGTAGATACCTCTTGTATTCGTTAGATTTTACCAACTCGTCAGGTCAGTAATAATCTAATTTTACTTGAGGTATTTTTTTCGTCAATCTCTTGACCTATTTAAAGTATACAGGAAGCTTCCATTCTGTATTAAAAAAGGAAGAAGTATACACAACTACATATTACACATTTGAGGAGGCTAAATCAGCACTCTTTGAATATATAGAGTCATTCTACAACCGAAAAAGGCGCCATAGTGCTCTTGATTACAAGACACCACAACAGGTTGAAGATGAGGCTCTAGCAGCCTAAGAAATAATTCTCTCGGCATATGTTATGCTGGGAGAAAAGTTCAACTTTTTGTGTCCAAAGTATTGACATAGATCCATTTATATCCTCTTCTGGTAGAGAGTTAAACAACACACTTGTGTCAGTATAGTAATCATAACCACAATTAGGTAATCTATATATTCCTAATGCTCTAGCAATGCAATATTCAATAAATGCTTTGCCTATTTTATCTATACTCGCTTGAACATATCCAGTAAATTTCACGCTTTTATATAAACACGACTGATCTCCCCATATTGCTGCACGCAATAACGGATTATCTATTAACGCCACATCTTTTTCAATTCGCATCATTTCTTCCTCATTTTATATCTAGATTTTTTTATATCTTTCGGTACCAACGGAATCTTTACCGTCATGAATAACATTTTTTACTTCACCACTATCAACATTCTGATACAACCAACGCCCAATAAGCGCTGGTGGTGTATCAATCAAATCTCGAATAATAAAGGTTGTCCCTGGTTCTAGTTTCTCAATTCTTTCTATTAGTTGTTTGTATAGTGATGCATACGAGCGATCACCACACGCTCTAGCCTTACATAGCTCTGATATATTAGGATAACCGTCCTTTCTCATATCTTCTTCAAGCTTAATTTTCTGCTCATCAGATATCGTGAACTGTACTCTATAGCTCATATTTCAACCTCCATTTCTATATACAGATGATTGTTCATTCATCTGTATATAAGATACCATGGGATTGAACAATCGTCAAGACTATTCTTCCATTTCAGCAACGATTTTTATATGTTCAAGAGCTATTCTTCTTCTTTTATCCGTTTTCATCCCTTTCATCAATGAAACAACAGCAGCTATATACGGATCCTCGTCAGCTGGAGATTCTCCATTCATGATATATTCTGGTGTAGAATGTAATAACTTAGCAAGGTCAACAAGAATATCACCACTTATTCCTCTTCTATTTGATTCATACCCATAGATAACACTTTTCCCCTCCATGTGAAGAGCAAATCCTAATTCCTCTTGGCTCATTCCCATTTCAGTACGTAACTTCTTAATTCTTCCACCAACTGTTGTTACATCAATTGCTCTATTGTTTCTGTTTACCTTCTTCATAATCTGCACCCTTTCCGGTGCCTTCCAAAACAGAAGCGAACCGAAAAAAGAGCGCAAAAATAAAAAGAGCACTGCAAAACAACCACTAAATCTCTTAGTATGTAAAAACATACTTCAAGTTAGCTTCTGTTTTGCAGGCCCTTTTTAATCTGAATAGATGTCTTACGCCCTTGCTGCATCTATCCGTAGTAAATACGACTCTCTTCACAAACTCTTGAATGCCAGACGTCACTCATTTGTAAGTCTTTTAACGCCATACCGACGACCAATCCAGCAATCTCCCTAGCATCCTCATGAATATTAAATTGTAAATCTAATTGCTACTTACCTAATTTGTTAAGCTTCGCAGCGTATCCGGTTAAGCGAGCATGCCGTTTCTTAGCAAGCTCCTCCTCGGATCTATTGTCATCGAATACGGATACCTTGCCTTTCTTCACGCACACAACAAGGCGAGCACCGCATTCCGGGCAGACCATATACGAAGTTGTACTAGCTGACTCCATAAGAAATCCACCACATCTGTGGCAGCAAACCACGCATTCCCCAATTTTTTCCTCCGCTGAACTCATCAACATCACGCCTCCTTTGTCTTTCAAGCTTGATATCTCTCATTCGGAAAAGGGAAAGAAACCGATATGATGAGCATACTGTAATCTCCCGACAATGGCCTTTCCGTAGTGTAGTCAACACTGCCATTATCAATGCACGACTGGTCTGATCTGTAAAAACTGTTTAGCACACATTACGCTAGGTCTTTAATGACCTTAACAGCCACACCCTGAATCTCACAGTCTGAAACAATGATGTCCTTCATAGTCTTGTTCTCAGGATGAAGTCTGATCTTCTGATTCTCTTTGTCTACAAAATAGCGCTTCAGCGTGTTCTCATTTTCTACAAGTGCAACAACAATATCGCCATCCATGGCTTCCGACTGCTTTCTGACAAGTACCAGATCTCCGGGAGAGATTCCAGCATCAATCATGGACTCGCCGTTAGCTCTAAGTAGGAAAAAAGTTCCGTTGCCAAACATAGAAACAGGCAATGACACATAACTTTCAGCGTACTCTTCCTCCAGTGTGGGAACGCCGCAGGAAACAGCACCAAGAAGTGCTACGCTTGTAAACTCTGTCTGAACCTTCTCGGTCTGCTCAGTAGAAATCTGCTGGCCATCATATCTGATCATGCCATTGTCACTCATGGCTAACAGATACTTATATGCAGTTCCTCTAGCAATACCGACCGCATTGGCAATCTCTGTCGTAGACGGTGAGTGGCGATAATTCTTGTAGTATTCCTCTACAAATGCCTTAATAGTACCCATAAGCTCTGTAGATTTATGTCTCATACGCCGCTCCTTTCTAAAGGAAGCAATCTGCTTTCGTTACTTCCTATTTGGATAGTATATCATAACGAACGCTTGTTTGCAACGCTGATCTACAAAATATCAAAAATATCTGACAGCCGCGAAAATCGTGACTCCCCCTTTTATGATACCTATGGTAACAAAAAGCCTGTCCTTTTATAGTGACAGGCTAGAACGGCTATGCTATACGATTATCCTTAAACATGTATTGTAGCGGGACATTATGATTTTTCGAGTAATTACATATTAGGGCCTTTATATCTTCATCTACATAATCCCAATTAGCATAAACCAATACTGTTGAGAATTTCTCCTGAGCAAGATCTACAGCTTCTTGAATATCCCATATTGAACTAATATTCATATCGTGTACGCATGCAGGCTGCATACGCTTTCCATTCAATTTGCAGAATTTCTCCATTTTTTTGTATTTAAAATGCCTTGTAATTATAGTATCATTTCCCAATAATATTGGAACATACCAATCACCTTTTGCTACTTTCTCAATTGGTTCACAATATTTAAAATCTAAATAATCACTTCCAAAATTATTTGCTATTACATGTTGCTTCGCTTCATTGTAAATCTCCTCAAGAGCGCTAGTCAGTTCTGGAGATGGACTATATATACCATTTATAACTAGCATCAGTTGCCATCTTGATACATTGAATCCATACTCATAACGAAGGACTTTTGACACAAGCTCATAACCTGGAAAAACTATTTTAAATCTGTTTCGTAAGCTCCTATCATTAGCATCGTTCCACCTATAGTCTGATTTAATATTTTTAGAATATACTGGTTCCTTATCATAACGATTTAATACTTCTTCTACATCATCAAGGAATTCACTCGGTGCAATCATTTTTCCATCAAAAACTCTTTTCATATTGAACGGACTAATTTTATATGGACCGAAATAAAAAAGGTAATGTGCCATAAGAATACATCCAGCCCTAACCTTTTCCTCTTTTCATTAAGAGACAATTGACGTTCAACTATCTTTTTCTTTTCATACTCTGGATCAAATGCCACGCTTTCTGGAATCATAACCTTCTCATATTCAACCGATATGGCATCCAACAAGCATTTTAGCTGTGAAATATTACGAGGGCAATGAACCTTCGTTGTCCAATCCAAAACAGATCTACCAGAAGGCATATTCATTTCATCCTTTTGGGGCAAAGAATCAACATAATTTTGTATACCTTCTTTACCTCGTCTTATATCTAGTTCTGCATTCAAAGCGTCAACATCAATGTAATATGTTATGCCATTATCAATGTAAGTCTTTTCCATAAAATTCATGTCTTATTCCTCCTTCAGATAAAACCCTATCACAAAATCAAGCAAAACATGAACGCGAGATGGTTTTCAAGGAGCGCGACTTACTTTTTTAACATTATTCTAACCTTTTTCATATTTTCCGGCTTCTATTGTTCATCCGAAAAATCAATTTGAAACACGCTATCTATAATTTGATCTAGGCCTTCTATATATTTTTGCTCCTTTTTATCAAATACTCTCATGTATGTATGAATCACCAAGTTGCCTTTTTCATCATGCAGAGTATCCATACTATAATGTACTTCTCGTTCCAAGAGTTTATATAATTCGACGGTGAATATTTTTTCTATATCATTTATAGTTTGATCTTCGCCTCTGTTCTGTTGATATTTTTGTCCAACAAGCGCAAAATGTTCTTTAATCCAGTTCTTATAATTACTGTCTTGTTGATCAATCATTCCAATATATTGGTTCCACTCTTCCGTAATTCCTGAGGCAGTGCTCTTTGCTATTCTTTCATAAATATCCTTATTAAGAATATTCATCATATGAAATTGAACCATTTTATTTAGATAACCAATCAAACCACTATCATCTTTTTCGATTGAATTAATATATGCGACCGGAGTAATGCTCTTATTTCCAGCTAATAAATTTAACTCTACTAAAAATATTTCAAATGATATAAGAGCATAATTCTCTGTTTT
>ENA-OUUV01001124-OUUV01001124.1-human-gut-metagenome-genome-assembly--contig:-NODE-1124-length-14212-cov-4.479975_pt1 | contig 14212 bp, 11 predicted proteins | sample MGYA00237952_ERZ548838 | MGnify/ENA primary metagenome ERZ548838 (study PRJEB26490, sample SAMN05194705) | human gut metagenome | biome: terrestrial biome; feature: human-associated habitat; material... | reverse complement strand
AAAAAAGTTAGTCCTGAAGAAGTAAATATTGGGGATATTATCTTAGTAAAACCAGGAGAAAAAGTACCTTTAGATGGTATAGTTATTGAAGGAAATAGCTACCTAGATACAGTTGCTTTAACTGGTGAATCAGTACCTCGTAAGGTCAATAAAGATGATGAAATATTAAGTGGATGTATTAATAAAACAAGTGTCTTAACAGTTAAAGTAACTAAAGAATTTAGTCAATCAACAGCATCTAAAATACTTGATCTTGTAGAAAATGCAAGTAATAAAAAATCTAAATCAGAAGACTTTATAACTAAATTTGCTCATTATTATACACCGATTGTTGTAATATCAGCTTTATTATTAGCTCTTATTCCACCAATAATCTTTAAAGACCTAACTTTTATAGCTTGTATCAAACGTGCTATGACCTTTCTTGTTATTTCTTGCCCATGTGCTTTAGTAATATCTGTTCCTTTAAGCTTCTTTGGCGGCATAGGTGGTGCTTCTAAAAATGGAATTCTTATTAAAGGAAGCAACTATCTTGAAAACTTATCAAAAACTAAAGTAATCGTTTTCGATAAAACAGGAACCTTAACTAAAGGAACATTCAATGTAACTAAAGTTAATCCTATTGATATAACTGAAGAAGAATTATTAAAAATAGTAGCAACAGCTGAAAGCTATTCACCACATCCTATTGCTGAATCTATAAAACGTGCTTACAACAAAAAAATTAACGCTAAAGAAATCAAAAAATACGAAGAACTTTCAGGTTTAGGTATTCATGTAAAGACAGCTTCTAAAGATATCTACATAGGTAACAAGAAATTGATGCAAACTTTAAAAATAAAAGTAACAACTCCAGACATTGGAACAACTCTTCATGTTGCTATAGATAACAAATATATTGGAAATATAATTATTGCAGATGAAGTAAAATTAGAAGCAGCTACTTCATTATCTAAACTAAAAAAAGAAAATAATATTTCTAAATTAGTTATGCTTACAGGAGATAATAAAAAAATTGCTGAACAAGTAAGCAAACAAATAAAACTAGATGAATACTACGCTAGTCTTCTTCCGGAAGACAAAGTTAAAAAAATTGAAGAAATAATTAATTCCCAACCAGAAAATGCTAAAGTAGCTTTCGTAGGTGATGGTATAAATGATGCTCCTGTCTTAACTCGTAGTGATATTGGTATATCTATGGGAGCTTTAGGATCTGATGCAGCAATTGAAGCTTCTGACATTGTTATTATGGATGATGACTTAGAAAAACTAAATACAGCTATAACAATTTCTCAAAAGACTTTAAAAATAGTTAAAGAAAATATCTGTTTTGCTCTAACTATCAAAATATTATTTTTAATCCTTGGGGCTTTAGGTTTATCTAATATGATGATGGCTGTTTTTGCTGACGTTGGTGTATCAATTATCGCTATCTTAAATGCAATGCGTACTTTAAAAATAAAAATACAATAGATATGGCTTTTTCCATATCTTTTTTATTAAATAATATAGATAAAATTTATAAAAAATGATATGCTTTTTTATGAAAAAATCAATTGTTTATCACATAAAAAAGACAAATAATAACTACCAAGCTGATGGTGCGGCTAGAAGCTAAGAAAGGAATAATCATATGAAAAAAAATATTTTAACAATTAGTTTATTTCTTATTATTATCATCTTAACAATTACTATTGCAGTAATTGCTAACATTCATCATAATTTTAAAGAAAACATAAGTCCTTTACAATCTTTAATAATTAAAAATACTAGTATAAATCTTCAAGATAAAACAAAAAAATATTCTATAACAATACCTTGTGATGAAATAAAAGATTTAAATGAACAAATCATTTACTATCAATTAAAACCTAATTTTCAAGATAGTAAAGTTCAAGTTTCTACTCAATTATTAAACAACAATCAAATAGTAACTGATTTAAAAAAAGGTTTAACAAGTCTTAACATTACTATAGATATAACAACACCTGAAGGTCTTGAACAACTTTATAATATAGAAGCGACATGTCAAAAATAAAATAAGGGGGAATAACATGAGTAAAACAGACGAAGTATTATCATTAATTAAAGAAGGCTATTCACTTAATGAAATTCCTAAATTGCTATCTTTAAATATTCGTGAATATAATGATATTTTAAAACAAATCAAAAATCGTGGTTATAATTTTAATAAAACCATAACCAGTAGTGGTCAAATAATCTTAAAACCCAATAAAAGTTTAAATTTTGATAATAACTCTCGTCGTTTACGTATCAATGTTAAAGATCGTTTCTTTCGTTGTATTTTTATTTCTGATTTACATATTGGAAGTATCTATGAAAGACCAAAACTACTACCTAAAGTATTTGACTATGCCAAAGCTCATGACATTCATATCATTATTAATGCTGGCGACACTATTGACAATATTTATCCAGAAAGTAACCAAGTTCTTGTTAATAAAACATTACCATCCCAGATCAAAAAACTAATAAGAGTTTATCCTTACGCTGAAGATATTATTACTCTAAATCTAGGTGGTAATCATGAATATAAAAGTATTATTGAAGATGGTTATGATATTTTAAGAAAAGTAGAAAGTAGTCGTTATGATATGGTCTCCCTTGGTTATGGAATGTGTAAAATTTTATTAAAAGATGATTCCATAGCAGTCATTCATGATCTAAAAAAGTCTAATAAGTTAGATATTCCTAATGATGTATCTATGATTTATAAAGGTCATAGTCATAAAGCCAAAAATAGTTATAAAGAACAAAAAAAGACTTTCATTCCAGCTTTTTCTGAAGATGGAACAGGTGCCTATGAATATAAACCATTAATGGGCTTTTTAGATGTTCAATATATCTTTTATGACAAACTTATTGAACGAATAAATACCAAACAACTAGCGATCGTTAATGGTCAAATACGTCAAGCAAACGAAGAATCTGTAATCTTAAGAAAAATACCTCATCCAAGAAATATTGACAAAAAAGAGTGAATTTAATATAATTTAATCACAAACGAAGAAGAAGAAGAGTAAATAAGACTTTATATCAAAGAGAACTCTTGGTTGGTGAAAAAGAGTATATAAACTTATTGAAGAAACTTTGGAGTTGAATACTGTATACAAGGTATTCCGCTAATCACGTTAAGATTTTAAGAAGTAATTAAGGTGGTACCACGGCTAGCTCGTCCTTTAGGATGAACTAGCTTTTTTTAGAAAGGATTGATAAAAATGACTACCAAAGAATTAGCTGATTTAATATTTCCTAATATTACCAAAACAATTGAAGATTATGAAAAAGAATATCCAGAAAGAAATTTAAAAGAGGGGGCTAAAGTAACTCGTTATGCTCCATCACCAACTGGCTTTATGCATATTGGTAATTTCTATTCTGTTACAATCGACTATTTATTAGCTCGTCAAAGTGGTGGAGTTTTCTATCTTCGAAATGAAGATACAGACTCAGCTCGTGAAGTAGAAGGAGCAGTGGAATATATTCGTCATATCTTAGAACATTATAATATGAATCCAGATGAATACGAATATCGTGATAATGGTAAAACAGCTGGTATTTATGGACCTTATATCCAATCAGAAAGAAAAGAAATCTATCATGCTTTCATTAAACACTTAATAGCTGAAGGTAAAGCATATCCATGTTTCTTAACTCAAGAAGAAATGGATTCAATTAGACAAAGTCAAAAAGAAGATAAAAGAAGAATTGGTATATATGGTCGTTATGCTAAATATCGTAATTTATCTCCAGATGAAGCGGCAGAACGCATTAAAAATGGTGAAAAATATACTATACGTTTAAAGAGTAGTGGAGACTTCAATAAAAAGTTTAAATTTGATGATTTAGCTAATGGAACAATGGAATTTCCTGAAAATGATACTGACTTACCAATCATGAAATCTTCTAATTTACTTCCAACATACCATTTTGCTCATCTTGTTGATGACCATTTAATGCGTACAACTCATGTTGTTAGAGGCCAAGAATGGATAAGTTCAATTCCATATCATTATGAATTATTTAAAACATTTGGTTTTAAAATGCCTAAATACATTCATACACCATTAATTCTAAAAAAAGATGGCGATAAAATTAGAAAAATTTCTAAACGTTTAGATCCCGAAGCACGTATGACATATTATGAAGAAAAAGGCTATCCCGTTGAAGCTTTAATCGAAGCTATCATGACTATTGCCAATTCTAACTATGAAGCATGGCGTGAAAATCATCCTGATGCTCCATTTACAGAATTTGAATTTTCTCCAAAGAAAATGAGTGCTTCAGGAGCCTTGTTCGATTTAGATAAACTAGACAATATCTCCCGTAATTACGTTAGTAAACTAAAAGCTACCGAAGTATTTAAATTACTTGATGACTGGTCAAAAGAATATGATAAAGACTTTAATGAATTAATTAATAAATACAAAGACTATACCATTTCTGTTTTAAATATCGAAAGAGAACAAAAGAAACCTCGTAAAGATTATGGTTGCTTAAGTGAAGTAAAAGGTCAAATTTGGTATATGTTTGATGAATTATTTACTGATGTAAATTATGACTTTGATCCACGTTTTTCTAAAGAAACAATCAACGAAGTTATCAACACCTACTTTAATGAATACTTCGATGAAGCAGATGACAAAGATACTTGGTTCAATAAAATGAAAGAAATGACTGATAAATTAGGTTTTTGTTCTAATATGAAAGAATATAAAAATAATCCTGATAATTATAAAGGAAGTATTGCTGATATTTCTAATATTATCAGAGTATCAGTAACTAGCTTAAAACAAACTCCTGACTTATATGTTATTTTAAAACTATTAGGTAACACTCGTTTAAAAGAACGCATTAATAAAATTAACTAATTAAATTAAAACCTTGCTTACTTTAAAAGCAAGGTTTTAATTTGATAAATTTGACTAAAAAAAATATTAATAGTATTATCTAAACCAATAAGGGGGCTTAATTATGCATTTAAAAAATATTAATCATCAAGCCCTTAAAAGACTTCAAAAAAAATCATTAAAAAAATTAACTTATAAAGCCTTTATGTTAACAACAATTACTAGTTTTTTACTTTTTAGTAATGATAATCCTCCTTTAAAAACTAAAGTTATCTCTGTAAGTACTACATCTTCTTTTGATAAAATAGAAACAGAATTAAATAATCTTTCAGATGATAAAATATATAATTTTACTAACAATAAAGTTAAAGAAGAAATCTTAAAAATACTAAATAAAACTATGGATGAACCAATTACATATGGTGAACTAAAGAAAATAACAAGTTTAGAATTAACAGATCAAGTAACATCTGATGCTTTAACTGACGTAAAATATTTAACTAATTTAAAAATATTAACACTTAATAAATGTAATGTTGATTGTTCCGATTTAGAACATAATCAAAAACTGGAAGAAATAACTATAGCTTATAGTAATATTACTAATAATGATAAATTACCTAATCCTTTGAAAAAAATCTCACTAATTAATTCTACATGTAAAGAAGAAGTCTTTAATTTACCTTATCATACTAAAGAATTAAATGTATTATATAGTTATATAAATAATTTATCTTTTAAAAATCCTCTTTCTTTAACCAAGTTAGTTTATAATTCTTCATCAGTTTTAGATTTAAATATTTTAGAAAAATGTTCTAACCTAGAAAGTTTAGATTTATCTTCATCTCTCAATATTAAAAATGTTTCTAAGTTATTAGATTATTTTCAAATAAAAAAAATAACTCTTGATGATTATGCTCCTATTTGGCTTAACGAAGATACTTATATTAAACTAAATAGTTCTAAAAAAGTATCAGTTCCTTATGATTTAACTTCAGAATGTTATTACTTAGATAAAGTTACTGAAGAAATTCAAAAACGTCATAGTAATATCCAAAATCAAATTGATGAGGCAATTAATTACATTGTAAGTACTTTCTTTTATAATGAAGAATTATCTATGCAAGAAGAATTAACCACCTCTCAACATCAAATGCTAACTAACTATAATACATATCCTATTAAAACATCATTTAGTAAATCAGGAATAATTTGTATCAATTATGCTTCATTGTATCAAGCACTTTTAAATCGTCTTAACATAGAATGTTATACACTTCAAAGTACTAACCATGCTTGGAATTTATATAATAATAACAATGACTTAGAACAAATAGATCTAACTAACATTGATCAAGTTCCTCTAATCTATGATGAAGAAAGTAAACAAACATCTCTATTAGATATGACAGGGGCTATTAATTTAATTAGTTTTGGTACAGATACTAATACTACTAATCAAATATATCAACCTTTAAACTATCCTATTATCTTAAAGAAAATAGCTCCATCTGAACTAGGCTATTTAACTAAAAATAATAATTATCTATATGAAATACTTTATAATAACCGTAAATATATCCTTACACCATTAGCTCTTATATTACTTATCCAAGCCTTAAATGAAATAAAAAAATATTATCAAATAACTAAAAAAGAACGAAAACTTCAAGAAAAAGAACAAAAACTTACTAATGAAATAATCGAAACAATAAAAGAAATATCTTTAAAATAACAGTTAATTGACACCTCAACTTCTAATAAAATCTATAAATATTAAAAAATGCGTTAAAATATAAATAGGATACGAATTTGTCATATCATAAAATATATGGTATAATTTGGAAGTCTGAGGTGAAAAAGATGACAAAAAAAAGCAAAGAAGAATTTTACTCCTTAGTCGAAGACATAACTAATAATAAAGATTTTAATAAATTAAATAAAGAATTACATCATGGTATAACTCGTTATGAACACTCTATGCGTGTTGCTAAACATACTTATATTATCGGTAAAGTCCTTAATATGAAAAATCTTAATGAAACAACTCGTGCTGCTCTATTACATGACTTTTATATTAACGATGATTTAAAAGGACAGAGTAGTACTAAAAAATTAGGAACACATCCTGAAGTAGCACTTCATAACAGTCTTAAATACTATGATTTAAATGAAATGCAACAGGATATTATAAAATCTCATATGTTTCCTTGTAACTTAACTGTTCCCAAGTATAAAGAATCATGGCTAGTTTCAACAGTTGATAAAACAGTTGGTTTATATGAAATGCTTCGCTTTAAAGTTTCTCTTTATACAGGAATATACTTATTATTCCTATTTGAAATTATTAAATTACCTAGATAAATTATAGTCGAAACTATAATTTTTTTATTGTCAAAAATATATCAATTTTCTTATTTTAAATTAAAACATATTTAAAAAAAATGGTTTTAATGATAAAATTAAACCAACAATTAATTTTTTGTTTCTTTTTTTAAAAAAAAGTGTTATTATCGTTAGTGACAAACAGCTTGAAAAACTTTTCATCAAGGATTTAGAAAGGGTTTTTATTTATGGAAGAAATTAACTTAAAAGAGTTATTTGACTATTTTAAAGAAAGAATTATAGGAATGTTAATAATTCTCTTAATCGTCGTTGTAGTAGGAAGTGCTTATTCAATCTTCCTAAAGAAACCAAAATACCGTAGTACATCAACTATTGTTTTGGTTAGCGAAAATGGTGCTCAAGGACAACAAACAACACAAAGTGATGTTAACTTAAACCAAAGCTTAGTAGCAACTTATAGTGAAATTGTTAAAAGTCGTAAGATAGCTGATAACGTTATTAAAAATCTGTCTTTAGACTATGATACAGATGAACTGCTAAATCATGTTACTGTTTCAACCAAACAAGATACGGAAATCATTAAAGTTGAAGTAGTTGATTCAGACAAAGGTTTAGCTGCTGATATTACTAATGAGATAATCAAAGAATTTAGTAAAGAAATATCATCTATCTATAAACTTCAAAACGTTTCACAAATAGATGTGGCTGAAGAAGCTGAAGAACCATATAACATCAATATTGTTAAAGATATGGTTATTTACTTATTTGTTGGAATCGTTTTAGCCTTCGGTGTAGTATTCGTTATATATTACTTTGATACAACTATTAAATCATCTGATGAAGTTGAAAATAGATTCGACTTACCAGTTATTGGTGTTGTACCAAAAGTAAAACGTAAAGAAAAGTAGGTGACAAAAATGAATAATGAAACTGATTTATTAATAAATATAAATCCTAAATCAATGTTTAGTGAATCAATTAAAAGTATTCGTACTAATCTTCAGTTTTCTGCCGTAGACAAAGAATTAAAAGTAATTTTAAGTACTTCCCCAGAAGCTGGTGATGGTAAAAGTTTTATTACTGCCAACCTTGCTGCAGCTTATGCCCAAGACGGCAAAAAAGTACTAATTATAGACTGTGATTTACGTCGTGGTCGTCAACATACTATATTTAACATTATGAATCCAACTAATGCTGGCTATTCTAATTTGATTTTAAATTATAAAGACGAAATAAAAATGAGTCGTTATATTGTCAAAACAGATGTTAAAAATATAGATTTATTACCAACTGGTCCAATACCACCAAATCCAATTGAATTACTATCATCTAAGAGTAATGCTGATCTTTTAGAAGCTCTAAGAGAACATTACGATATAATCTTACTTGATTGTCCACCTATCTTAGGTATGTCAGATACATCAATATTAACTAAATACTCAGATGCTAATATTTTAGTTGTATCAAGTGGTAAAACGCAAATTGATATGATTGAAAAAGCTAAAAAAGCATTTGAAACTGCCAATAGTAAAATCAATGGTGTTATCATAAATCGTGCTAACACCAAAGGAAGTAGCTATTATTCATATTATGCTAATAGCTATTATGAGAAAAAAGAAAGATAAAGCATTAGAAAACTAATGCTTTATTAAAAGTGTTACGAAATTTTATAAAGAAAAGTGGGGGAATTATAATGAATGATGTGGCAACAGTTCAAAGCATAAGCTTAAAAGAGGTTTTTTATTTAGTAATCAAACGTACCTTTGATATTATTTGTGGTTTAATAGGAGTTCTTATTTTAATACCTATAAGTATAATTATTAAAATAATATATATTTGTAATAAGGATTTCTCACCAATCTTTTTTACACAAAATAGAATTGGTAAGAATGGCAAAGAATTTAAATTTTATAAATACCGTTCTATGGTAGCCAATGCCGATGAGGTTTTATTTAGAATGCTTAAAGAAGATAAAGAAATTGCTAAAGAATATAAAAAGAATAAAAAATTAAAAAATGATCCACGTATAACTAAAGTAGGTGAGTTCTTACGTAAAACGTCTCTAGATGAACTACCTCAGTTAATTAATGTTTTAAAAGGTGATATGTCTATCATTGGTAATCGTCCTTATCTACCTCGTGAAAAAAAAGATATGGGAGAATATTATGATGATATTGTTAAAACTAAACCTGGTATTACTGGTTATTGGCAAGTAAGTGGTCGTAGTGATCTTTCGTTTAAAAAACGCTTAGAATTAGAACAATTCTATTCTAATCAAATATCATTAAAATTAGATATCAAAATATTCTTTAAAACTTTCCTAGTTGTCTTTCTAAAAAAAGGTGCAAAATAAATTTGATAAACAAGTATAGTCATAAAAAGATGAAAGTCATCTTTTTATGGCTTTTTTTAAAATCAAATTACTTTTTTCTTGTTAATTACTATCATTATAAATATAATAAAGAACTAGAAAGAAGTGAAGAGTATGGAAAATATTCCTAATACAATAAGTGTTATTATTTCAACTATTGCCTTAATAATATCTATAGTTCATAACGCTAAAGAACAAAAAAATAACATTATTCTAGAAAAGAAAGTAAGAGATCAAGAAAAATTTGAACAAGAAATAAATACCATCTTAGATTTGTATCCTATCTTAATTGAAGAATACATTAATAAAACATATCTTAATATAAGAGAAGTAACAGCAGATGGCAGAGTTAATTTTGCTATAGAATCAATTGATATGATAAATGGTTTAAATTCTAAATATCATCTAAAAATTCAAGGTATTAATAATAAAATAAACTTATTATATAAATATCAAGACTTGGAGCATCCTGAATTTGATAAGTTTAATATAAAATTAAAAGATTTTAATGATGGTATTTGTAACGTAATAACTAAGTTTAGTACTTTTCCTTCCGAATGTACTAACAATAATCTTGGTTTTACCAAAGAAGAATGTGAAGCTAAAATAGCTAAAAGATGTGAATATGTTAATGAGTTATGTAATTTATATACAGCTAATATAAATGAATTATATCAACTAGCGAATACCTGTATCGAAGAAAGAAGTAAATTAAGTATGAATAAATGATTGTCAAATACCATGACAATCATTTGTTTTTATAAATTTAATATTCCACTATTACCTTTTATAATAGGAAATATTATGATAAAATATTAATTGCAGAAAAAGGGATTGGCTAACAATATAATATAAATTAAATTTATATCATCATATCTTGATTATTCTTTATATTTATGTTACCATACAAACGATTTATTTGAAAAAATGAGTATGAGTTTATATATTAATAAATATTTATTCTGAAGTAACTATAGAATTATGCTGTTATTTAATACTTAAGACAACTATTTAATCTTTAGGATGAATATCAATGTTGATATTCATTTTTTATTGTCAAAAGGAGTAGGAGAAAAATGAGCATATCGCAAGACAAAAAAATTAGTATTGCTATGATTGGACAAAAACATATTCCGTCAAGAGAAGGTGGAGTAGAAATAGTTGTAGAAGAACTTTCGACTAGAATGGTAAAAAAAGGATATCATGTGATTGTATATAATCGAAAAAGCAAACATGCTATGGATAAAAAACAAAAAATTACTAATATAACAAGTTACAAGGGCGTTGAATTAAAATATGCCTTAACAATTGACAAAAAAGGATTAGCTGCTATGACGTCATCATTTTTTGGAAGTTTACAAATTTTATTTTCAAAAGCTGATGTAGTACATTACCATGCAGAGGGTCCGTGTGCAATGATACCTTTGATAAAATTCTTTAGCAAGAAAAAAATCGTAGCAACTATACATGGGCTTGATTGGCAACGTGCCAAATGGGGAAGTGGTTTTGCTTCTAAATATATAAAATTTGGCGAAAAAATGGCAGCAAAATATGCTGATGAGATTATCGTATTGTCGAATAATGTCCAAGAGTACTTTAAAAATACTTATAATAGAAAAACAAATTTTATTCCTAACGGTGTGAATAAACCTCAAATACTAAAACCTGACATTATAAAGAAAAAATATAAATTAAAAAAAGAAGACTATATATTATTTTTAGGAAGGATTGTACCAGAAAAAGGAATACATTATTTAATTGAAGCTTTTAATAAGATCGATACTAACAAAAAACTTGTTATAGCAGGTGGAGCAAGTGATACAGATTCTTATTATTCTGAATTAAAAGAAAAAGCAAAAGCAAACAAAAATATTATTTTTACTGGTTTTGTTCAGGGGCAAGAACTTGAAGAACTATATAGCAACGCCTATATTTATTGTTTACCATCAGATCTTGAAGGAATGCCATTGTCACTATTAGAAGCAATGAGTTATGGTTTATGTTGTTTAACTTCAGATATAAAAGAATGTTCAGATGTTATTGCAGATAAAGGCAAAACATTTCTTAAGTCAAATGTTGATGATTTGACTGCTAAAATACAACAACTTTTAGAAGATGAAAATTTAGTAAAAAAATATAAGAAGGAATCTCAAAATTATATATTAGAAAAATATAATTGGGATGATGTGGTTGAGAAAACAATGGAGTTGTATAGAGGATAGAATAAGTATGATAAGATGAAAAAAATTCTAATGTTAAGAACTAATAAGGTCGATCCTGATCCGAGAGTTGAAAAAGAAGCCTCAGCTATCTTAGAATTGGATAATGTAAAATTAGACATTCATGCTTGGGATAGAGAAAGCAAGCATAAATGTAAAAAAGAAAAACTGGAATTGAGCAATGGCTCTGTAGATATTTTTAGAGTTGGAATACCAGCAAATTGGGGGAAAGGAATGAAAAAAAATATTTTTCCCGCTTTAAAATATGAAATAAGTGTATTCTTTTGGTTATTAAGAAAAATTAAAAATTATGATATAATACATGCTTGCGATTTGATGACCGGTTTGCCAGCCTTAATTCCCGTAAAGTTGTTTAAAAAACAAATGGTTTATGATTGTTGTGATTATTATGCAGATTCTCAGGAAGGACCAAAATTTATAATGAATATCTTACGTAAGTTAGAAACCAAAGTAATAGATAGCGCCAAAGTTACAGTATTGTGTACCGAAAAAAGAATTAATCAGATTTATCCTGCTAATCCTCAAAAAGTTATATATATTCATAATTCACCCAATATGGAAAATTTCGTTATAAATGATGAAAAAAATAAAATGTTAAAAACCAATAATAAAAATCTTAAACTTGTATATGTCGGAAATTATTGTGAAAACCGTTGGCTCCTAGAACTATTGTCAAATATATCAAATGTTGATGGAGTTGAAATGCACATAGGTGGCTTTGGTGGACTAGGAAAAGACATAGAAAGTATAGCTAGCCGTTCGAATAATATTTATGTATATGGAAAATTGCCATATAATGAAGTATTAAGATTAGAAAGCGAATGTGATTGCATTGTAGCACTTTATGAAACCCATATAAAAAATCATATTTATGCAGCTCCAAACAAATTTTATGAAGCATTAGCAATAGGAAAACCTCTTTTGATGTTAAAAGATTCTGGAATGTCAGAAATAGTTGAAAAAGAAAATATTGGTGCAGTAATCAAACCAAATCATGATTCTTTGATGCAGGGAATTGAAAAAATAAAAAAGTTGCGTGGCGACAAAAAAATGAAAGTTAAGATGCAGGAAATTTTCGAAAAAAACTATAGTTGGAATATAATGAAAAAAAGGCTAAAAGATGTTTACAAGGAGTTATTAGGAGACAAAAATGTATAGTTACCGAGAAAAATTGAAAAAATACACGACATACGCAATTATTTTAATGCCAATACTTGGAACATATGGATTCTTATCAAAAAGTATTACCATCGCAGACTTAATGATTATGATATCACTATTTGGAATATTTTTTTACTTTTTAATAAATCATAAAGTAAAATTATCTAGTAATTCTTTTTTAATATTCTCAATTTGGGTTTTCATCTCGACTATACTCGCTTCAGTATTAGGAAACGATTTATTCTCAAGCATAACAATTTTACAACTGATTAAATTTTTTGTTTATTCACTGCTTATTCTTGCGGTTCCTACAGAGTTCTTTGATCGAAAAAAAGCTGAAGAAATATATACTAGAATTGCAATTGTATTGAGTATTATAGTTTTTATTCAATTAGCCATATATTTAATAACAGGAACATTTAAACCATGGGTTATTAATAACAGTTATTTTCCACCAATTTTTGTTAATGATGATTACTTTTCATCCGGATATCTGTATATGTTAGGTGGTAATTCTTTTAGACCATCAAGTATTTTTACTGAGCCAGCATTATTTGCACAATATGTTTCTCCATGTTTAATATTGAATATGTTTAAGGAAAATAGCAAAAAAAAATATATTATATTAATTACTATAACTGCTGCAACTATTCTTGGCAAATCAGCAAATGGGATAATATATGTTGCTATAATTTGGCTTTTTTATTTATATTTTATGTTAGTAAAAAAAATAAAATCAAAAAATAGAAAAATAAATATTGGATTTGTCTTGATGATTTTAGGAATGTCTTTAATCTTACCATTATCATTCACAAAAATAAAAGATTTTTTGGTAGGGGATAATCAATATTCAATAAAACAAAGAATAGGAGAAATATTTGATGAATCTGGTGAAACATCTGGTAGTATGAGAGTTGTTAGGGGATGGAAAATTTTTAATGCTTTGACAATGTCAGAGAAAACTATAGGCATAGGTAATGGAAATATAATTAATTACTTAAATTCGCATTATGGGATAGTAACAATGTTTAAAGAGTCATATAATGGATATATGAGTGGCTTATCGGCTATATTCGTAAATTTTGGAATTATAGGTGGAATATTATATTTATCTTGGTGGATTACTGAATTTAAAAAGAAAAATCCAATACTAAAAAGTCTACTAATGTTTTTATTATTGTATTTGATAGCGTCTAATTCTTTTTTGACGCCACAATTTATTG